>Ga0209700_100410_pt1 | contig 78225 bp, 30 predicted proteins | sample SiratroredBW_FD_187528 | JGI IMG/M metagenome (GOLD analysis project Ga0209700, IMG submission 187528) | Root nodule microbial communities of legume samples collected from California, USA - Siratro red BW (SPAdes) (version 2) | ecosystem: Host-associated > Plants > Roots > Nodule | place: USA... | reverse complement strand
ATATATATATATAATAAAAAAATATATATATATATATATATATATATATATATATATATATATATATATATAGATATAGATAGATAGATAGAAATGTTATATAAGATCTCAAAATATTGATACTTTAAAACTAATATAAAAAAAATAAAATATATGATATAGTGATATTCTCTTAAAAGAAAATAAGAAATTTCTGAAAATTTCTTATAGTAACCTTGCGTTAAAATACTATAATAAATTAAGATTGTTTTACCCTTTTCACTAGCTTATGAGGCGGTTGCTGTATGGAGGTTCTGCAATTACATTTTTTTTCCCTTTCAATTACCATAATAATTATAACAATATAATAACAGAAAAAAGAGGGAGAATCATGGTTTATCTCGCCGGTGCCGGATACCTCACAGCCGTCGGAATGAATAATCGGAGGCCAAAATTCCTCACATCAATTATACCAAACAGCGTGATTTCAACGCTCTACGACGTGGCATCTCTGTGTCGGGGTTGCAGAGAACGTGACTTCAGTAGCGCTTCTGAATCAGCTTGGACAGATTTTCCCGTAGAGAATGCCTATGAGCTGTTAGGAGTGTCCGAGACCAGTTCCTTTACCGAAATTAAAGCGTCGTTTCGAAAATTGGCCAAAGAAACTCACCCGGACCTCGCTGAGTCAAGCCATGATTCCAATGCGTCTCGGCGATTTGTGCAAATTCTGGCTGCCTATGAGGTTTGTGCAAATCATGCTCGGGCATATGAATTATGATTAGTGTCGTTCATGACTATACCCTCAATCAGAAATGTAGGAGTGGTTTTATTCGTGATCAAAATTTTTGAGACAGCTTGAATTAGAGCTTGAATACAAAATAATCAACCATGCTTGGCTTATAGAAAATGCCCTATAATTATGTTGAGGGATATTTCTTTTACGGTTGTGTTTAGTGGACAGAATAATTGGTTGTTTGAATATCCTGAGTACGAAGTTGATAATTAAATGCATTTGAAATTGAGAAATAACATGCTCGTAATAACGTTTTGACAGTTATTTTGTTTCTCCATTGCATCTGTTTAGTTAGCTCTTAATCACAGAAAAAATTGTTAATTGATGCAATGAGTTCTCAGAAACTCACCTGGATACTTATGTGCATATTGTGAACAACTGTCCATTGCTCTTGAAGGATTTTCTGCATCCAATAGTTCAATCAAAGGAAAAATCAGATGGGAAGTTGCTTAATGGCTGTCTTGTTGATGCTTGATAGTTTGCAATGCCCAATGTTTGAATAAGTACCATCAATTTGATAGATTTGTCATTCTGGTGTTGAATTTGCTACATTGTTCTTTGGCGCATTTACTTCTTGACAGGAACACGGGTCAAGTTAGTGGTGATTTGTGTGTATTCTTTTCTTCAATTTTGGATATGTTGTAGGTCTAATGCTTATTTTGTTGGTGCTTTGGCTATTATGTGTTCAGACTATTGGCAAGATGACCACGTACTTCATGATTTTAACTTCTGGAATTTTACAGAATATATATGGAGTCTGTGTGGGCACTAGAGTCTAGAATGAGGTTTTCCCTTGGTTACATTACAGGGAATATTGACTTAACAGGATAATCTATGATGCATTGCAGATTCTTTCAGACTCTCAAAGGAGAGCTCATTATGACATGTATCTGTTGTCTCAGAGAAAGCTTATGCAAAAGCATTCTGAACAGGGTTCAAAATTGTATATTTACAAATCTCAAGCTACTACGTTCAAGGAAATGGAAGTTGTTGAATGGTTAAAATGGTACAGATTAACTATAAATAATATTTTGTCAGAAAAGAAGGTGGTAGATGGAACAGGCTATTTTGATGTACTTGAGAGAGATTTTTATTCAGCTATTCATGCAGCATACTATGGTCCTGACATTGATTCTATGCCCATGGAATTTCTTCCTGACTGCTTTGAAGCTGAGGAAAGGTCCTCTTATGAAACTCCTGAGGTTTTGCACTTAGTTTCAGGTCGTGATCTTTTCGGAATGGTTTGCCTATCCAACAAGGTTCCAGAGATATCAACTATTAACAATGAAATGTTAACATCTTTTAGATCCTTTCATTCAGGCCCGTGCCAATCTATAACAGATGTGAATGTCTACAAGAATTCAGAGAGATCAGATGATTTTCAAACGTATCAAGGTCTGGACTCTAAAACTTCAAGTATTGTATCAGATGCATATAGACGTCTTGAATTGCACATCTCTGGAAGAGTTGTTGCTACAGCATATAGGGCACTACCTAGATGCTCTTCTGATGTAATGCAGACAGAAGATACTGAAGATCACATTCATGTGTTCCTTAACTTATATGAAGATCCCAAACATATCAGCAGTGATTTTTGGAAAGGTTACCTAGCAAATGGTGCATTTGGAAGAAGAATTCATTTGGGAACTATATCTGGACTTGGGAGCAGTCCAGATGAAGGTTGTTGTTATGTTTACAATGACAAGGGTACAAAGACCCATGCGATTATGAAGCATAGAACATTGATGGTATGTAATGTTACTTTCCCATGGTTTTGATGTTTTAACAATTAGACCTAATTTTGGGAGATATTTCTTTGTACCTTACTTCAGTCAAACAGTACAGTCTATCTTATATAAAGGGAGAAATAATATGCCATAATGGCAGATTACAACAAGAAAGGAATCAGGAGAGGTTCCAATCAGAATATAAACAAAATAAAGGTTGATTACCCAATTTATAAAATATTTACTGTCTAATATAATCAATCAGAATACTTACACTGATGAAATCAATAATATATACCGACGGATTATAATAATATTGATTGATTCTAACAATCTAGAATGAAATTTTACTTTTGCATTAGTACTAAGTTTTTTTTTTAATTTCTAATATTTTCGATTATCAGCGGAAAAATGGTTTGGGTTTTGTGATCTTGCTAGAAACTTATTCTTGTATAACTTGGTACAGCTGGATGCTTATAGTTATGTCATGTTATGATAAAATGTTCAGGTGAAGCATATGCACTGGTATCAACTGGATGAGAAAGTTTCAGTTTGCGAGTGTAGATGCACTAGAGCGCGTTTACCCCCAAGCAAGTAAAGATCTGACATCTCTCTTATTGTATTGATGTTTGAGTTTATCACAACAATCTCTTCGGGGTTCATTAATGCATATACCCTGACGCTGTATGCTCTCTTATCATTATATAATCTGTTTGTCAATTTTTTGGCTGAACATTGGATTGTTTCCTTGTACATAAGGAAACAAGTTTCGTGTTGATTTATTTGTTAGAACAGCGTTAAGTTAACCATTGAAGCATTTTGGCCATTGGGATAATTATCTAGAAAATTGTATTTCTATACCTCCTCGGGGAAACAATTATTATTGGTTTGTGGATTTATTACTCAGAACTATTTCTCTATAACCGGAACTGCTTCTAACTGCAAAAATGAACTAATGTGTCTCAAGTTTACGTGAACTTTCAATGATGCCTCCAGTTGTTATTTATGAAGATGGAGATTGTCTGCTGCTTTCTCATTACTGTTTAGAATACGATTTAATAATTTTAATTCCATCATTGTACAGATTTTGGCTATTTGAGCCTCGCTGTGGCTTCCATGACATAGGGGGTTGGTATGTTGAAACATATGGCAAAGATAAGCACGGTCGTACAAAGCCATCACAAAGGTTTTGGGATGGCTTGGACTATAACATGCAAGCTGACAGGTAAGTTAACTACTTAGGTGTTATTTCTTCTATTTTAACTTTATGAAAATTTATTTAATGTTAGCAACAGAAGTTCTTCTTTTGAAAACGTATGGTATCAGGGGTATGTTTGAGTAATTTTCCTTATAAACACTTTTAGGAGAAGAAAATAAGAAGGAAAAATAAAATAAACATTTCCATAAGTTAACATTAGTGCAAGTATGAGTTAAAAATAATTTTATATAGATGCTGAAATTGGCAGTTTCTTATAATTAGTTTACGCATGAAATAATATTTAACCAATGGAAAAAATTATTTCACTTCTTTTCCTCGTTTTTTTTTAGAAATATTTATGAAGACGTTTGCCCAAACAAATCCCAAATCATTATTATAGAATGAAATATAAATAATCCTATGAATCTTTGGGAAAATTTGTAATGGTCACAGAAACGAAAAGTTGAAATTTACTTTTTAGAATGTGCACTTGATATGTATTTTATTTAAACTATTTTTGAACTTATTGAAGTCTGTTTGACATGCACTTTGGCTTGGTAAAGTGGTCAAGACTACGGCCACATTTCATATATTTTTTAACAATAATTATCTTGTCACCACATATATAAAAGACAATTTGTTAAGAATTATAAACCTGCTATATAACAACTTCAGCTATGCTCCGCTTATTGAATTTTCTGAAAACTTTTAGCTAACTTCTTCTGCCAGTAGGAATCAAATATCTCATTTTTTAACCAGTGTCTTTCGTTTTGGACATTTGGAATGGTAGAAGCTAAGTAATATTTTAGAAATTATCTCCCCAAGACCCAACCCAAGTATTTGCCTGTCAAGTATACTGACTGTCTTAGTTCTGCAACCTGCAGAAGACTTCATCCAGCAATGTACTTGTTTGCTCTTGCATATCGGACACTTGATCTTGAATACGTTAAGGCAAGCAAGAAATCATTTAGGAATGTTGTTGGAGCACAAATGTTTCGCGTTATTCATTGGTGCAAGAAACTCGTTCAATAGGTATATCCGTTGGGCTTTTGACAACGTTAACAAATTTATTGTGTCCTTGCTAGAACAATTTGGAACGATCAGCAAATTCTTAAAAATATCTAGTGATTTTAGAAGACACTGTTGTCCATTTATGGTCACAAGATTCTTGGGAGGAATGCTCTGTAAGTACTGAAAGAAAAACTCATTACAAGCCTCAAGTACTTCTATTACTTTGCTACGGCAGATTCAATTTTTCATTTGCCTACTGATGGATATGTTGGCTAAATACTGAAGTCGCTTGGTCAAGGATTGGCTGGAGTTTCTTCAACTTTTTCATCATGCCTGAGCCGATTTGAACCAACATTGATTTTGCCAAAAGTATTCGCTGCCGCTACTTGTCTCAGAAATGTTATGCAATTCGAATCTTCACGGATATACTTAGTGGATTTCTATGGGTGGAACACACCTCTGCAGTTACCTTTATGTGTTATTAGACAAAGATTGTTTATCTTGGTCAGTGTTATGGAAGCTAGTTGTTTCACTGCACAGTGAGTTTCATCCTCTCATTGTAAAGGTCATGGAGCAGGACAGTTTTCTGGAATTTACTTGGCCATCATATCTTGTGGTATATAATTTCTGCTTACGTAGAATTGTCCCTATAGGCATGTGGAACTTACTTCTTTCTACTTGTGTATATTATCTATATATTTTAAACATGTTTATCTTCTTTACATTCCTGCCCTCTTAAACTTGTTGCTCTTCCCTCTGAATTTATTTGCAAAAAAATAATATGACCGTCATGACATGTAGTTTATATTGTCATGTTATTGTTAGGTTTGATCGGATGTTTCTTCGTCATCTTTTTCTGGCTTTGCCTTTGCTTTGAATGACTTAAACGGCTTTCTCAACTAATAGAATACGCCTTGGACATAGAGTCACTAACAATTGCAAACTGCTTTTACTAAATGAAATTGACTACATATGCCTTTTATTATCCTTTATTTGAGCAGATCATCCCATTTGCAGTATTGGCCTCCTGCTAATGCTCGATAATACCTATCCCTACAATAGACAGGTCTTCCATCAGCAGCCTCAGCAGCGGCTGCTGCCAGATCATCATCAGTTATCACCTCCACTGGCAATTTAAGCAACTCCTCTTTTCTACAATATGCATTGAAAAATTGAAATGACATTGTGGAAAAACTCTGAACATAGTAAAGGATCTTTATGTCTTCTCTTACCTCAGGTTGAGCTTTGTGTTAATCTTGGGAACGGTTGATTTAATTTCTTCCGTGGTAAAGGTTGTTCGTAGAAAATTCTCCACCGGTGTAGCAAAGATAAATAGAATAACTCCTGTGACAAGCAATACTCCTGTCCCAACTAGAGTCTGCTTCAGCAATTTAACGACTGGTTTAACCTGGAAACATGAAATATACGTGAATTATGCTGCAATAAATCGAATTTAACATACTGCTCCTGTAGTCTCTATCCAAAATTGTTCTGAATCCAAGAATGCTTGATACTTTTTGATGTCCAGTACCTTGTAAGAGCCCAACAATCTATCACGAGCTAGGATCTGCAAATAAACCAAGTTTTCAGATTATATTGTCTGAAATGAAGTATGTCACTGAGTTGTAGTAATATTTGTTAGCACATTTCAGCTACACTTTATTCTATATCCGTCATATTCACTAACTCTGAACAGACCATTTGCTGCTTAATGCTTAATCAAGAAGTATCTCTTACAATTTTGAGAGAGAATTACAGTTGCTAACCTATTAGCTAGTCGCATTTACCAATGCCCCCCACCTTTTTTTTTTTTCTTAAAACGGCAGTAGTTTATAAAATTTTATCCTTGTACATAGAGTGGCCGGTACTAAATGCAAGCATCAATTTGTCAGTTTGCAATTTATATAGCGCACTGAATCTATAACCTTTAATACGATTTTCACAAGTGATGGCTTTGAGTGTACTTTTTTTTTTTCTGTTCTTAGGTACAGGAAGAATGTGTAAAAGAGGCTAACCTCTGGCGGCTTGACCCACATCTGTCCATCATACCATCCACTTTCTTCATAAGGTATGACCGCTGATAGAAGTCTATCACCAACATAACTCCAACCCTGCATTGTAATTCAATTATCTTAATTGCAACAGTTATTTAAGTGTGAAGGTGCTGCAGCCATAGCCCAGTCACTTAATCATAAGGTATAGTTAGTGTGAATGACAAACAAGTTACATTCAGTTGAAAACCTCATTATGCTGTGCACTTGGCAACAATATAAACAGTATGCATGAAACACGATAGTAAATTTGTTTTGAAATCTGTGTCTGCCTCACCATCATCTCCCGTTCCCCGGTAATGAAGAGATTGTGACATGAAAAACAAAAAGAGGATTAGAACGCACCAAATAAATCCTCAAGACAATCAAAGACACAATGAAGAGCGTTCCTGTTCCAGCAGCTAGTATAAATCTTAGAGGCTCCTGCAAGATTGTGAAAGTTAATAATGCAAGTATGAGGAAATTCTATTTGCCACTTTATAAATGTTTTGTTTGTGTGCAGCTGGCAGGTATCGTTGTCCATACATCAAAACTTCTTGTTGATTACTTGATTTGATGTCCTAATATATGCACATATTTTATCTTCCTTACTCTAGAAGGATTAAAGCTTGCAGCCGCAATTGGCCCTCCAAGAACTGTAAACACTGCCAACCAAAGACCTCCCAGACGAAGGAAGAACGACCCCGGACCCAGTTCACCCCAAGAATACAAGACTCCTTCCTTCAGAGATGAGTACTCATTTACCTATTACACCGAGAAGTCGGGGTTAGCAAACTTAGCACAGAAGACATGAAACGAGCTTGATTGAAACAATACTGATAACTAATGATTTATTTTAATCCTATCCCCGTTCCAGTTTAATACACGCGTGCACGGATATCCAACTCAATAGCTAGATTCGGCCGTAAATTTCATGCTTTAACATTATACCATGCTACATCTGCTGATTTTGAAGATCATCCAAAGAAAACAGTCATTACTAGTATGGGGCAGTTAACACATACCGGTCTCTGCTCAAAAGGGACCTCAATTTCCAACCCAGGATCCCAGCTACGTCCTGAAGATCCGCTTGTTTCTCCATCCATCTCATCTTTAATGGCCTTAGCCTTGATTGAAATCCGATGAGGAAATTTTGAAGCTTTGTGATTATGGATGATCAACGAGTCATAGCTGCTGCCTGGTCCGGCTTGTCTTGCACTTGGAATTAATGAACAGTAGAGATTTAGTCTAATCATAACTGGCTGAATGTAAGCTATCACCAACGCTGCAGAACAGTGTTTGGTTTTAAATCCCAGTTCATTTTCTACTTGGATGAGGAGGAGGAAGAATAAGATATTATGGTCACTGATTTACGTGGAGGAGGAGAACAAGAAATTAAAGTCTGTATTTTTCCAGATTTTCAAAGATGAGTGAGAGACCCTATGTGGCCCTACCCTGCCTCTTTGTTATGTGGACAAACTTCGTGTCCACGTGGGCTTCTTGTGTACCGTCCATCTCATGCGGTTAACAGCCATGGACTCGGATTATCCGAACCAAATGCATTTCATGCTTTTATATTTTTGTGGTCTAAGAAATGCCAAGGTAACTGTTGCTGGATCAACGTGGCCGCGGTTCCCTTGCACGCAAATTCGAATGTGTTTCTGTTGCCTGCACGCAGTGGGAACAAGCGTGATCAATTTAGCAAAAGAACGGCACATCCACCACAGTATCAGCCTGGCCAAATAAAGCGGGACTTTTAAAAATTGGTTAATAGGTTATTTTTATCCCAATATTTTTAGTGACTCAATGTGGTCAGTTGTTTTAAATTGGAGTTAACGTAGTTAACAAGGTCATCATTTGAATGATTTAAGGTTTATGCACACGGATACATGAGTAGATGATTTAAAATAGTTGTACAGTGACACATTAGGTCGAGTTATTTTTGTCTTTTTTATGTAGTTATGTTACTTCCTTTCCTTCTTATTCTTATTCTTTTTCTTTTCTTATGCTGAGGTTTAGGTGTCTCTTCATTCCTTATCAATGTTACGTTAATAGGTTGAGTTGATTCCTGTGGTTGAGTTAGGATAATTGAGCTTGTTGGTTCAGTTGGCTAAGAAGGATGTGTTGGAATAGAGAAATCTTCTGATTGAGGGATTTTAAGGCATTTGAAGGGAGTTGTGGACATAATTTTTTATTTTGGTTAATTTGTTGACAAATGCGACATTTTTTGTGTATACCACATTTTCATAGTTGGTTATGATTCTTCTTTAATTCTCAAATATATTTTCTGTAATCCTCATAGAAGAAAACATGAACTCATACTAACCACAAAGGAAGCCAAAATAAAGCATCCTTTAGATGAAAAGTTACTTGTATTTGTAGAATAAAGCTTGTGTAGTATGTGAGAATAGTTTTCCAGACGAAGAAAAAGATAACATTAACATACCAATAAAAAGTTAAACCTGATGACAAACTAATAATTGCTTTCTACATTGCAGAAGGAAAGATATTTGCAACATCAAATTACCAGAAGTTACATTCAAAATGTAAAATACACCAAAAGTTATAAAATATAAAGGATCAAATAAGTAATACTAATATGCTTCACATCACTTAAAATAAAACATCGAATATGATCTCTTCGAGATTGGATTTAGAGGGTTCATGAGGTTAATTTTTGTATTCCTTAAAGGCACTGGAACGAGTGAAGAGATAGTAAATATCAAATATCTTCGTATGAAAGACTAAATTTTTTGATTGATTTTTTTGTGATTTTAGTGTTGATTTTTTTGAATTTTTTTTTGTTATTAGAATTATTTTTAAACACATGTTGATAATTTAATTCGTTTCTTTACGTAGAGATTTTGGTTAGTTCGCTTAATTCTAATCAATCTCTTATGCACATAATCATCAAGAGATAAATTATAAACATAGGCATGGAGATAAAGTGATATATTAAATATATCGTAGACCTATAATGAAGAATTCATTGTTGCTGTTGTCTTACCGTTATTACTCGTTATTACTGTGCCTACTCTATTTTTCTACTCTTGAATCATAAACCCCTTTTGTTATTACTACTATTTCTAATTATCTTATGTAATTTTGAACATAAGTTTTAAATACTGAACTAACATATTTACTTTTGAATTCCTTAAGAGATGATTTAAAATTCATTTATCCTTAGGAGATGAACTACCATATTCTTTAGTGTTCACTTAGAATTATTTTAATTTATTCGTAAAACTATAGCAATCACTTAACAAGATTTAAACGGTCTAACATTAAATATAATCTTAGTTAAATAATTTTTTTAGGGTGATTTATTTATCATAAATGATTTTATTTATTTATTGAGGGGTCAGGATTAAGAGAGACTCGTAAGAGATGTGAAAGAGATTGAATGAGTAGATATTAATGTTGGCCACTTAGGAAAGATTGTTTGCTACGCTATTGGATGGTTAAGATTCTCAATACATTAATTCTAAAAATTCACCCTCTCTATTAATGTAGGAAGACGGTTATTTCACCTCAGTGTAGTTATTTTCAAATTTACAGATTTGGGTAATATTTGAAAAATTTGGAAAAATGGGTAAGTCTTTTTTTGATTGGTGTGTGATTTCATTTTCTCCATGTCCAAATAAAGACTTAAGTCTTTTTAATTTTTATATTAAGTGATCAGCTTTTTTATGACAACTTTGTTGTTTTATTAGTTTTTTTACATAAAAGTCGTCATTCGTAATTTTGTCGTTTTACAAAAAAAAAAGTCTTCATTCATGTAATAATTTCAATTTTTTTTGTACGTACAGGTCTGGACTTTACTTTTTCCTTAGATTTCACTTTATTTTACATTTTTATATTAAATGAGTTTTTCTATATATTTGATAATTTAGATTTTTGGTTAATTTAATTTTAAGAATTAAATTTTATAATTATAAAATTGTATTTATATATATATATATATATATATATATATATATTTTAAGTTATATTCAGGTTTTTATATTTTTTAAGATGTAGTTAAATAATTGATGCATATGATATATAACATACTGAATTTATAAAAATGCCAATTTTCATGTTATTTTTATGAATTATTCGATTATGATAATTGTTTTACACTGTGCTCTAACACTCTTGTTGTTTTATAAATCAATAAACTTAATGAAACGCTACAATTAGAAAATACATAACACATGATTCATAATTCATAAGAGAAATGTCAGCATTTAGAATTAAGGTCATCAAAGTGGTAATTGTATTATGTATAACAATCTCCTATGTTTGCACTTAATTAAGTTACGTGTACGACATACATCCTTTATGTTAGTTGAGACCATGATAAAAAATATTATTGAGATATCAAGATTAATAATAAAACATGTAAATAATGAAATTAAAACATTTTAAAAGAATTTTTTTTAAACATTATGTATATATTATCTTAAAAAGTAAACTTTAAGTCTAATTTAACTTTATAAAACTAATTTATCAAGTGAGATTTACACTAACTTATAAATTATTAAAAAATCTTATATATAGTTGATGTGAAATTTTTAACGCATCTTCATCAATTCTAGACTTCCCAACTCATACGTGAAACTATATATTTAAAGGTGACCTAATAGCGGGTGATCGATATGGCGCTTAACTTTGTTAGGATAGACTCTAGTTTAGGATTTAAGTTTAACTCAATCTTACAAAATCAATTTGTAAAGTAAAGTTTGTTCTCACCTATAAATTATTAAAATGTTTTATTTCTAGTCGATGTGAGATCTCTAACACATCAACCTCTTTACTAAAAAGATTTTCTGGAAGGGATAAATATATGTATAAAGTGTCATATTTATGATTGGAGAAATAACATGTCACCCTCATTATTTTAAAATCAACTTCATAATACAAAGTACGATAAAGATAGATAAAGAATATTTAACCTCACCTATAACTTGAAATGTTAGTTAAATAATATGATACCATATACATCAAATATTCTATAAAACATAATGTATTTGATATCATTGTTTGGTTGAATTTTCTTTTCCTTTTGGGGTGAATAAAAACCAAATAACGGGTCACAAATAATCATTAAGTCTTTACTCTTAACACTGGTGGCAACTAGTCTATCAACATAGAGATCATCGTATAAGACTATATCTTTTTAACATGGCTTTTAGTAAAAAAAAATGAAATATATGAGTTTTTGTTTTTAGTGTTCAACTAATACTATGAGTAAATAATTATTATTATTTATATAAACAATGACTAATAGGTGGCCAAATCCAATTTGGTCTATTAAATTTTTAACCTGGTGATCTATGGGACACTTAAGACGAAAATGGACTATTTAAAAATGTTTTAATTTAATTAATATCAATATTGTCATAATGTAACGTGAAAATCATAATATACTATAAAATCAATTAAATAATAAATTAAATTATCCTTACTACCTTATCTTGTAACGATAGTAAAAAAACACCTTAAACAAAGTTGAACCGCAATTAAAATTTGAAATCTAATGTAGAGGACTTGTCGGCAATGTCACATAAGTATGTTTATGAGGAATTTGTGTATGTATAGCTAAAATCATTGGCCTTTGGATTTGATTAAAAATGCTAGATGCTTTCCAAGCCAATTCACGTGCCAATAGTAAAATGAACTCAATAGTATTTGCGCAGTATGTGCAGCAAGTCAATGCCATGGACAAGCATGCTGATAACTCCACATGCATGACACAACTTTGAAAGAATCAATGTTCTAACATTTTCTTACAACTCCACGACAAAGGTATCAATGCCGAATGAACAGTGAAAAAAAGGAAAAAAGGAATCCTAGAGACGAAGAACATGTGTGGAAGGAGAATTCTCCTTATGGATGACTTAAAGATTGGTTTAACTCGTCCACGCTATGAACACTTTGGTTCATGAAAAATGCATGACTTAGAGATTATAATTTCACTTCATTAATCAATGTGAATATTTAATGTCTACGTTTAATGCATGAATTAAAATGTGAAACTTCAAATATTAATTGAACCACGTTTCAATTTCACACATTTGAAAAGTAATTTTTATTGTGAACTTCCTGAAAACTTTAAATGCATTTTTGTATTTTTTTTTAAATTAGTTAAGTAAGTAATTATTTCATGGCTTTTATTTTTTATATATAAATAATTTTCCAAAGTTATTTTTTTTTAAATTTAACATTTTTATCACATTCTCATTAATACCCAATATAAATGGAAAGATCGTACACATTATACATAAAACAATAAATAATTATTGAAAGAGCTTTGTAAACCGATGTCTTAGAAGATGTTATAAACTCTTTGTTTATTTCCTTTAAATATAAACTTCATCAGTTAGTAAATAATATTAACGTAATCGTTAAACTCTTTCTTTATTTTTTTAAAAATATAAACCTTACTAAACCGGTTGTAAATAATTTTATAAGTAGTTAAAATAATATCAGATTTCGTTACTAATAAAAATATTTAGAAATACAAATATATTCTTTACATTCAATACATGTTGAAAAAATAATTTCTAGATTATTTATTGTCTTATTTGAAAAATATTTATTTTTAGTTTATTCTTACAGAGAATAACATATTATTTTATTTATAATTGATGCCATACTTTTGATTTAATTCTCTCACCATTTTATAAAAAAAAAGGATAAATGAAGAAAAAATATACTTCATATCTTAAAAGTACAAACAAGTATTCAGTGCCTCCTTTGTGAAGAAAATTGGAAGTTTTTTATGTTGCAGGAATTTTTAAAACTATAATTGCATTATTGAGTTTTTTTTATATATATATAAGAAATAGAAGTGTAGAGTGTCTTTTCGTAACAAAAGTTATACTCACAAAAAGTAAATAAAAATTAAATTATAAGTTCACAAAATAAATTATGGAATGGAAATGCTCTTAATCATATAAATAATAACATATTTTGAACTCACTCATAGTTAATTTTTTATATTTTAATTTATTGCGAAGTTTATTAATTACATATTTATTTATTATTTATAAAGAAATAGACCCATTCACTGTGAAGTACTATAATAGTAAAGACGTGTTTGAAATGTCATGTTATTGTCATTATTAATTAAAATACTTTTATTATTCATAGTGAATTAATTATTTGCTTTTTATACATAGAATCAGATGCGGTATTATTTATAGTTATTAGGATAGAAAGGCTAAAAATGCGTTTTTGGTCAAGTTTTTCTTAATTGAATAAATAGCTCTATTAACCAGTTCATTAAAATTAAATAAATTAATAAAAAATTCATCGGTATAAAAACAAATAAAAACCTAAATGCGTGGAAAAAAATAAAATAATTTTCTTTGTATATTTCTAGAAAGCTAAATATTCGGAATTTTAGTGCTTGTCTGAAAAAGAACTTTTGTTTTATTTTTTATAGACACCAGTGTCGGATATAAATTAAATATTATTTAACTAGTTATTGAATATATTATTAATTATTAATTCATATTTGATAATCAAGATTGGATGTAAGGCAAATTCAAATCAGTAAACAGTGGACACAAACACGGTGTAGCAGCTGTAAATCCGTTATGAAAAGGGTAGTTAGCAGCTGAAAGAGCAGCATAGTCAACTTCGGATGCGGATCGGTCAAGTGCTATATCTTTCAGAGTTGCTCTGCATAAGTTAGCATTCGTTTTACACTTCGAATAACTTAAATCCACATGAAAACCAAAACGGTTAAGGGAAATTGGAGATGGAACTGGAGGACGAAAAAGCTCGGGTTGCCTTTCGTCTTCCTTATAGGCATCTTCTTCTTTCTCGCTGGATTCTCTGCTTCCAGTCTCTTTTCTCACTCTCAGGTTTTTCCTCACAACAATCCTAATCACGTTGTTTTTCTGTATATTAAGCTCTTTTTTCTTCGATTTTGTTTTGTTTCGGTGGAAAGTATTTGAAATAACAGATCGCTGGAATTTGCAGGAACGTGAATACGACCTGAGGCTGATGCCGAGAGCGAGAGCGAGGTTAACTGAAAAATCGACGGAGGAGGAGACCGAGTATCAATTGTTGCAAGCTGGAGAATCCGGAGACGATTCCTTTACGTTGATTCCTTTTCAGGTGCGCGATTGCGTTGCTTCATGCTACGCAATTTTATTTTTTTTTTGCTGAAATGTTCTTCTGCTAGGGTAGATAAAATCTGCCTTTCATCTGTTTGAAATAGTGCAATATCTTTAGATTAGTTTATTATGGTGAATTTACGTTAATACTTTGATTTCATAGACGTTTATGAGATGATCGCATTTATAATTTCAATTGTTGCGTGAATGCGATAATGTTGAGCATACGATTCTGTTGGAGGATCTACTTGAGCAGTTGAGCTTTGAGTTTCGAATAAATGTGTCCTTGATTTGTGGTCCTTAGGTTTTGAGCTGGTACCCCCGCGCTCTGTATTTTCCTAATTTTGCGAGTGCACAACAATGTGAAAGCATAATTAAAATGGCAAGGGCAGGACTCAAGCCATCCACATTGGCGTTACGTAAGGGAGAAACGGAGGAGAATACAAAGGGAATCAGAACAAGGTAATGTGTAGTGGAATACTTAATTGTCTGCCTTCATTATGAACTGCATAAAGTAGAATGTTAAATCTAGGAGTATGATTTATCACAAATTCTTCCAAAAGGTCAACATCGCATGCTTACACCAAAAGTCAAAAGAAAGACTAGTCCTGGAATGGCTAAGATAATAAAGCTAACGTGCATGATTGATTCTGTTTGGGATTATGGTGAACCTGACAGATTTTCAAGTTCTGAGAAATTAGATGGAATCTGTTCGATTCCTTTATATATGCTCTCATATTCCTTGCCTCTAACCAAGACTGCGAACTTTATAGGCAAGATATCATCGCAACTTGTTTTGATTTCCTGAATCTTGACCTCTTATCTGCTTGAAGATAGTATAACGTAAAGTCTCATGTAGTTCTTAGATGATAGGTTTTATAAATTTATTATGATTTAAACTAATTCCTTTAAAAGGTATCCTCAAGTAATCTGAGGGATTTTCAATTCCTGAGACTCTCTGTTATAAATACAGTCTAATTAAGATAAATGATCTGGCCCATGGTAGAATTGGCGATTATGGTTATGAGGACCTCTTCTCCTAAAATCCAAAGGTGCACATTATGTAATATAAAGTCATATTGTGAGCTTATGTCTACATTCTTCTTTTAACAGCTATGGTGTTTTTATGAGTGCTTCCGAGGATGAAACGGGGACTTTATATGCCGTTGAGGAGAAAATTGCCAAAGCAACAACAATTCCTAGAACTCATGGAGAGGTAACATCCCTACTCAACTGGCTGTCTCGCTCTGCAGAAAGGGCATTTTGAAAATGCTTGTTAATCTCATTTACTAAAATGAATTTTCTTATTTTTTTTATGCTTTAGTTAATCGATTGTTTGAATTTGTATCTGTAATAAAAAGTAAAAACTGTTAATTTTCAGCAGCTTTTCATCTCTAGTAAAACTAGTATCATTCATCATATCTATTACTTCTCCAAAGCACTAATTATAAGGGAAGAGAAAAGGCTTTTTGCACAAGTAACCAATCGAACCCTATTAGTTGGTATCCGGATTTTTCTTCTTAAATAAGCCACTTTTTTCCTTTCGGTGTCATTTTCTATATTTTCTGCAAAACCTGTTCTTTGTTTCAACTTTCTCCTTAATGGCTTTAGTCAAAGAAAATACATCAGGTACGTTACCAAATTGTTTCTTTAATAGGTGCACACTGGTGCTTTTGCGTAACCTTATTTTACCTTTCAATTCTCTAGAATAATGCTTGGTGAATGTTAGTTTGTTGCTTGCCATACTTCTGCTTTATCATATCCCCCACACAAAATGGATTAACATCGGGTGCTTCTGTTGGCTCAAAGTTCAGTTAATGTTAAGACTAAATGTGGGAAATGAAGCAGAGTTGAGAGTACTAAGGGTTTGTATGGTGCTTAGTTGGATTGATCCTTTCTTGTTTCAGTATTTAGGTGTTCGTTAGATTGGTGTTGAATGGAAGTTTTGCACTTTCCAAGCAATGTGGGTGTTAAATTGGATTGAATTGAACCGGAAGTAGGTTCAATTGGTGGTGAATCTTAAGCAATAATTTGGAATCCAAAATAATATACTCGAACTGCGTAGTTTTAGTGTCTAATCTTCATATAAAACCACTTACGTCCATTCTCCATACATCGAGTCAATATGGATTAGCTTCTCTTCCTCCCACAGGAGTAGTAGTGCACCACCCTCACCTTGTACGTAGGTAAACACTATGCATTCTCCCTAATCACACAACACTAAATCTTGTCTCTGCTAGCAAACGAAGATGTTGGAAACGGTGGATCCCACGAAGATGGGTTCGAGGGCCGAGGCTCCCCTTTGATCCGCTAGTGGGTTCAATTGAATGGAATTAAACAACAAACACACTATTAATAGATTGTTCATCGTGTTGAAGTTGCAGAGGAGAGATAATGTTTTTCTATATACCTTTTTTCTTTTGACGATCGAATCTTTGAAACTTTTTTGTTTAAGTGTTCTTTTCAAAATGTATGATAATATTAACTATTATTTTTTATTTATTCTGATATTTTTACTTAATTTTTAATTAGTTTACATATGTTTTTATCTTGACGTAAAAGTAAGGGCAAAATAAAAAGCTTTATAAATATTTTATTAAGATTACGAAAGTTTATTGTTTTTCTTTTGATAATATTAGTATCCATCCTCCTAGTATCGAGATCATTTTGTTATCATAGCTTCTGATGATCATATATTAAACTTAAACGTATTGGTGGGATGGGTGAATTGAAATTCGAAGAATCATTTTATAAATTTGTACCATTTCTAACGGTAAATTTGTTCTTCATGGTTGGCAGGAAACATTTTGTTTGATGCCTGTGATGTTTGATTCCGTACATTTGTACAAAGGAATCTCCGATTGTTCAACGACACATTTGTGTTGTTGCCAATGAAAAGATTGAGTTGGAGAGTTTTTTATTCTTTCCTTCTCTAACAAAGTAATAGTCCATATTCTTCTTGTTGCCAGTGAATTTGAACTAAATTTTCTATGTTGTCTTCTATTTATTAAAATAATAGGGTCACCGATGCGTACAAATAATGATACCTACTATGATTTTTGAAATTTGTAATATTCAATTTTCCTTTTGATTAGGTGCAATCGAAACTTTTAACTAGGCTTTAAGTATAGTTTAGAGGTATTGGCATGTTGCCTTAGCCTTTAATCAACCATAATAAACTTTAACTAAAAGAAAGGGGAAAACAATTTTAAACACCTTTAAAATCAATGTTCTTGTACATCTAGACTATAAATATTATCTTTCCTTGCCTTTTATTTTGGTGAATTTGTAAATGTTTCAAATTTTGGGTGATTCTAAATTATCTGAGAAATAATGATGTTTCAGGCATTTAATATCCTACGCTATGAGATTGGACAGAAATACAATTCTCATTATGATGCATTTGATTATGCTGAATATGGCCCACAAAAGAGCCGACGGGTACGTCTAAAGTAAAACTCGTACGTTCTCATTTTTAAGCTGTTATGAATTTTGAGGATAGTTGTTTGCCTACCAGATCTAGCACCGACAACCATGCCACTTGGTTTATCATTTTCTACAAAGTTTAGTATTAAGAGTTTTAATGCTTGTGTTAAATTTAAAATTAATTAAAAATGTGAATAAAAAATAAATATGTGTAGAGAATGGAGAGGATACGAGTATATTACAGAGAGCTTATAGAGGTGAAAAATTTAATGTCATTTTATTCATATAAATAGTATTTATATAAGTGAAAGGATGAGTCTCTTCTAATGTAGGCCTTATTTCGTGTTTTTTTTTTTTTCAAATTCAAGATTATCATATTCTTCTTTAGCATGAGAGATCCTTATCCTTTTTCCTTTCTTAGGACATGTCAATGTCGTGACACCTATTTTCCAACATCATTGTGGGACTTTTGAAAATGAAATGAAATCTTATACACCTCCTAATGTCTTTATGAGGTTTTATTTAAAATTTTCGGTATTTGTTTTAAACTGTAGATAAAGTTTTAAAATTGGACAAGGCTCATGTTGTTTGATAAGTAATTTTTAGTGTTGTCTCTTAATAAAAATACACCAAGAATAATAGTTCATTAAAAATATAGCATGTTTTTAAAAAAATATCAAAAAAGTTTTTTAAAACAGCAACTATGTTGAGGAAAAGAAGGGGATAGGTGGAAAGCTTATTCACCTTAAAATGAATTGAAGTTTTATACGTTTTAATTTCTCAAAAGAGGAGTCTAATACTTTCTAGGTTACACTAGCGGAAAAACTTCCCTCTTGGGTATGTATTGTTGCATTTATATTAAAATAATATAATTTTTTTTAAAAAAATAAGATAGTTAGAAGTTGATAAATTATAAGATTATTTTTTAGTTAATAAGTTATACGGTATGAGAATATATTGTTATGTATTTTATGAAATAATAAAATTATTTAATTCAAAATTGATACCAAAATAATATAAAAAAATTGTATTGATATGGATGATCTTATTGGTACGAAGTTAGAGGGAAGATAACTTCTTTTCTAGTATTTGGATCTATATTGAGATTTCTTATTGTTGTGTAGATCTATTGTAGTTCCATAGCCACAACATTATCCTCTAGCCATATTGAGATTTCTTATACTGCATTTATCTATCGTAGTTCCATAGCTTGCATACGTTTTATCACAAAATAAAGCGAGGCTGTCATGATAAATATGCTTTTGTAATTAATTATTTTAGTATGTTTGAATTTAATTTAATATTATATTTTTTATAATTAAGATATGAAAGTGTCAATAATAGGGTACAAAAATGAATATTGGAGTTACTATCTGTACAAGAAAAAAAAAATTTAAAAATGTGTGGAAACGGATAATGAAGTATCCTATTCAAACCGTTGGGGATGTCCCTATTTCTATTTTCAGGATATCCACTCAAATTGCTTATACCTATCTACATCTCATATTTTAATATTAAATCGTTTTTTATCTTTGCAATTTTAGCTCTTAAACTTACAGATTTTGTTTAATAGGTTTGAATCTTAACTAAGTTCCATGCAGGTAGCTTCTTTTTTGCTGTATTTAACTGATGTTCAAGAAGGTGGGGAGACCATGTTTCCTTTTGAGGTGAGTTTGTCATTACATCTTTATTCACACACATCCCATTTACTAATCTACTTTGGAGGTAATTAGCGCGTTACTATTCTGCAGAATGGATTCAACATGGACGGTACTTATAATTTCGAGGACTGTATTGGTTTAAAAGTAAGGCCACGCCAAGGGGATGGGCTTCTATTTTACTCATTATTACCTAATGGTACCATCGATCCGGTTAGTGTTTTATTTTTTTCCTAATATCGTTGTCATCATTTTAAACTTGTTTATCAAGGCTGAAATGGGGGTTAAAATCATAAGCGAACAGGATAGCAGTTTTTTAGGGTGCCGAAAATTTTTATATTATTTATTTTAAGACTATCTTAAGCAAATTAAAAAGATGTTTTCCACTTTTATCCTTCACATTGACATTTATGGTCTTTTAATAATTTATTCGGTACTTTTGAGGGTTAATTTCTTATTCACACAGAAACAAATAGAGAATATATACCTTATACTTCAAAGTGTAGTGTGTCGAAAAGAAAAAAAGAGCCAAAATGTATTTCATACTCGCGCACGGAAACAAATAGAGAATACATACCTCATACGTCATATAGTGTTGTCTGTCGAATAGAAAAAAAGAGGCTCCAAAATGTTCTTGGAAGTTGTACACACTCACAAAACCTTATACTTCAACGTTCTTGTGATGTCGTAAAGGGGAAAAAGGGTCCAAAATACTCTTGGAAGCGTGTACCTCTTGAGAAGGAAGGAAGAAGCACAAGGGTAAGACTAGGTATAGCAAACTAAACTCTACGGGAGCTTTGAAATGGGAAGTCAAGTCTAAGAAACACATGACTTGGGAAGACCCCTGTTTTAGGAGGACTAGGTAAGGAAGGACTGTCATAGAATCTAGTAAATCAAGACCATTGAATTTTGTGGTTATTTAATAAAATATTCTGATTTTACATTAGTGGATTAGATTTCACAGGCATATTCTGATTATCCTTGAGCTAAAATTTTAAAACATTTCGGAATGGGCTTATTATTTGACCTTTCTGTGCATACTTTGCAGACATCACTCCACGGAAGCTGTCCCGTCATAAAAGGAGAGAAGTGGGTGGCAACAAAGTGGATAAGGGATCAAATACAAGACGACGATTAAATGAATGCTACCTGCAATTGATTTTCAAGCTCCAACGGTAGCAGTATTTACGTCACTTTAACAGCCATTTAGATTTTGTGCTAAAATATGTTTATAGCTTCGATGACCAATCGAGGACAAAATTTAATGAAAAATGGTGAAGAGTTGGACAATGCACATGATATAGCATGTGTGTGATTCATTGTCAATAAACGTTTCATAAAGGAGCCACGTCATCCAAAAGTCAATTGCTAAAAATTTTCTTGAAAGTCAAATACTAAATAACTTGGACTCGATGATACCTTAGATCTATCTTTTGCATATCACAAAATGAAAATGAGAGAAATGTTTTTTTTTTTTTAACAATACTCTTTCTAAAACTTTTGATTATGACTAAAACTCGTTAAATAAAATGTAAAATCAAAGATAAACAGATTTTCAATTCAAAACATTGATTTTATCTGAAGAGAAATATATTATATAAAAAATAAGACCCATATTAGAAAAAAAAAATGTAAGCATTTCTCTTCATCTGACAAATATTTATTCGGCTGAGGCTGAGGCTAAGGCTAAGATCACAAGCCTACTTATTTACGATTGAGAGCGAAAATATTAAGAACTTTTTTATGATAAAGTATTTTTTATTTTAAAGAAACTACTGTTTCTAACTTAAGAACAAACAACACTTAACCATTAGTACCTTTGTTTATGTACTTTAGCTTACGCAAAACAACGATTATCTAAAACTTTTTCACATAGTTATGATTGATTAGTTTTTTTCTAAGACATGTCAGAAACGGAGAGGTCCTATGTAGCAGAAAAACAAGTAAACCAAATTGTTACCAGCTGAATTGTGTATTCATCAAATTGATGAAATCATATCACCAGAGCTTCGAATGTTTTCACCGTGACTTCATATCAACCTTCTTACTTAACATGCCAGGGTTAGTCAGTGTTATGGTTTATGCTAAGAAACTTAGAATAAACTAACCCAGCCCATAACACATGACTACTTGATATGCTATAACATAAACAAACCATAATATTCAATTTTCACCTTATGATCTTTTAGATGCTCTTCTGGAGAAGCTGGCATTCGTCACCAGATACAGATTCTGAAAGCAATTTCCAAAGCTTGTGCATATATCCTCCATAAGCAAACCCAAGCAGCAAAGTATGCAAGCTACAATATATTACTGAGAATTAGAAATCCGTTGCTCCAGAGTAACTTAAAAAGCTGCAATACTCAATGAAAGAGTTAAACTATAAGGTTTCACTGTTTAGTCTCTCCCTATCCTTACAGAAAGAACCCCAATGTCAGTTCAGTTCAGTTCAGTACTCACTAGTAGTCGATGTTAGTATCTTTTTTGAAATTTATGCCTCCTTGCCTGAATTGGCATCATCTAATTTCTTCATCTCTTTACTCCTTCCTCGTTGCATTCACATTCAATAAAAGAGTCCGCCATCCACCACTACCAAAGCCTGTCATACATTCACTGCTTATGCCAGTTGTTATACGGTTGCTTACCCCATTGCTTCAGGGCATGCATGCAACCAGCTGCTAGCAATAAACCACACACACCATATGCCATTAATGCTGCATTTCCTACATTCCTATAATAGCCACCCTGCAAACATAAAGAGGAAGTCAACATATAGCACATACACACATGGACCAGTTGAAACACGAAACACACGATGTCTTCCACAAAATCATTTGCCATGCTGCAAACATAATGAGGAAGTCAATATATATGACAGCAAATACACACAAGAACCAGTTGAAACATATTATTCAAGATAAGCTGATGCATTGATTACAAACATTTAAATGTAGTGAATTACCTCAGTAACAATCTTCTTTTCAAGGGTACCAAATACCAAACGTGCATTGTCAATATTTCTAGCTTCTTGTTGACTATATTTAATAAAATTACAGAACATTTATAAATAAACCAACAACTCAACCCGGGTATAATACCTTACCGTAGTCACTCCCTCAAAATATTACACCTCAAGTATGTATTTCATTAATTTAACCCTCCTTCACGAGTCATTTAAACACGCACAGTCACCCTACTTGGCTAATCAACAAGTTGCCGCAATCAAGAAGTTCAACCCAAACTCAAGAAAGAAAAAAAAATGCATATTTTTAAAGCCGTGGAAAAGATGTAAGCACAATTAGGAATTTAAACTACTCTACTTCTGTAGAAATGACTGTGTAGGAATATTATGCCACCCTCCACGATTGTAGCATTAGATTCAAAACCTCGTAAAAAATTAGCTTGTCTTTTCACTTTTGGTTACAAAAGTGTCATCATATTTTCATTTTGTTTTCTGTTTTCAAATATTTGTAAAGAAAACAGTGAATATATCTAGTTTATTGTTTTCACTATTTTCTACACAAATCTGTACAAATAGAAAACAAAGTGAAATCAATGAGATTCTTTTTTTAAATAATAGTGGAAAAGAAAATAAAAACAGAACATTTTTTTCAAACGAAGTAGCCTCTTTCATGGTTCATTTAACTCATGTTAATAATGTTTAAATTGGTTAATTGCATGCTTCCTAAAATTTTAGATAACACTATGAAAAAATGCATACTTGCACCACAGAAAGCAGAATAGCTCCATTTGCAGGGGCAAGAGAGAAGCCCATCATCCCTCCACGCATTTCATTAGGAACATACCTGCAAAAAGAATAAATAAAACTAAAAATCCAATTCTGAGCAAATGAAAAAGGACAACACTAGTTAAAGAGATTACATGGTCCTCAATCTAGCAAGTGATGGCAAAACAAACCCAACACATGCATGAAACAAGCAAAATAACGTCACCAGAACCCCGATTTCCTGCACATGAGAGTAGACTCAAGATTTCCAGCTCAAAAATGTGACCAAAAATATATTTGATACTTTCTAAATATATAAATAACTGCACCTGATAGTCATAAGCCACAATAGACAGGAGAAGAGCCAGTATAATGTATGCGAAAACTAAGCAGTCCTCAGTTCTAAGTGATGATGGCCCACTAGTGAGACACGGAAATGCAATGTTTCCTAGCATTCTTGAGCCAAGAAAGCATGGATATATCAAGCCCAGTTGCACTTCTCGCCCATCAGCCTAAAACCAAAGGCGTTAAAAGTTATATCTAAACCAAAAGCATCCTATGACTTAGACTGATAAAATAGCAGGTTCAATAACCTAAAAAGCCTCTTTTCATAATGAACCAATCACGGGAAGAGATTTTCCCACAATAATGGGCAGAGAAACAAAATTACTTATAGATTTGTTCAATTAAGCCCATTTCTAGATTCATCAATATAAAGAAGAAGCCTGAAGAAGAAAAGAAAGCCCATAAAACATCCATTTAATGCAATACTGTCTTAGCATTTTAAATACCCTCTACATGTATTGATGCCTCAGTATATAACAAGATATGCTCTAAAATTTGATATCATACCACCACAGTAGGTGCCCAAAGGATCCAAAATATTCCTATAGAGAAGTGAAGGCAAGTTTGTGCCCATGCCAACAACCATATCCTTTTATCTGTGGATTATAAAATTACAATCAGTATATAATCAGTAGATAACTTAAACTTTTCATTACATTGCTGTAAAATTGATAATGTGCTTCCTAGTGCCATCTCTGTTCCACATCTAACCAACTAAAGTATTATTATACATTGTCAGTCTGAACATACGGATTGACTCTAATGCATAGCTCAGGCCTAATACAGCTTGAGAGTGAAACTAAAATAAAACAAGATGAGACCATTGGCATGGCAAATTATAAACAAAAAAGATTACAAGGAGATCGGTTAATCATCAGAAACTTAGCAATTTTTAAAAAATAATCACAAGCGACTTAATATAAGCATTCATGAATTTGATTATAAATCTCCATGCTGCAGAGAACTCAAATCTCAAAGCATGACATCCAAGATTAATGAAATTTAGCCTCTGCGTGTGTATTTCCTCTTATTTTTCACTAGATTCTTATCGCAGCTTCTCTTACAAGTTGCAACAATAATTGAATAAATAGTAGTGATTTATAACTATTTATGAAACTTGTATAAAAACATCACAACGCAAAAAACTGTCACAGAAAAAGTAAATAAGTGTTAGGGAAGAGAGCAACCATGAAGCAAAGAAAACCAGCAAGAAAAGGAAAATTTTGATATATTGGCTGAAAATTGAAGGAAAGAAAGAAACTCTTATAAGTAGATCCTCTTAAGCACTAACTCATGATATGCGCACATATTGTGAAGACAAAATAGCAGCTATTATCTAATAGGAACATAGATAAAAGGATTAGCTGCCTTGGTAATTTCCAGAAACTTTACAAGTCATCAGATTGCCAAATAAATGCTAAGTACAGCATTCTTAAGAGCATCGAATTGTTCTATATAAAAAAAGGGTAAAAGCAGATTTGTTCATAAAACAATAAAGAAAAAAAAAAAAACAACAACAAAAGCAACTTACCACCTAAAATGTATGCATAGAAGGAGCGACTATACTCCTTAAGAGATGCTGTTCCAGGAGTTTCTGTCCATCCTCTGGTGATAAAAGTGAAGCATGTGGCAGCAAAAAAAATAACAACAAATGAAGGAGCAGTGGTTTTTTCCGTATTATTACCAATATGCCAATTTGCAAACATTTGGCTGGCAATAAAACATGCAGACTCGAAGAAAGACATTAACCAATAGGTATCATTAAGCGAATCAAGCCTGTGCCCTTGCTGCAAACAAAAACACAATATTCCAAATTGATGTTAAATTCTAGATATTTTAAGCAGTCCTATCTCCTTTTCCTGAGAAGCCATGTACTTTCCACGTAAAATGATTTTCCATATAAAGATGAAAAGAAAATAAAATGGATCAAGTTATTTAACCACGAAGAAGTAAGCTCCTACTTTGCCATTTTTCCAGTGGCAAAGTTGTGGATGCTTAGACTGAAATCTGTGCCTATGTGGAAATCAAGATAAAAAAAAGGATAAGATTTACCTATTACCTTTTCATGTTGGGTGACCATCCAATTCTCAAAACTAAATGAAAATATTGTATTGGCCAGAGAGAGACATGTGCTAGTCATGAATACACTTGGCTGCTCTGAAATCTTCTTCCATACGCCAAAAAAGAAGTGTAGAATGCAGAAGATTAAACTAGCTTTCTTGTGACCTCTACATCAAAATTAAATAGAGTTAGAATAATCTTCTCAAATCATCATAAATTTGTACACAGAAATGTATAAAATTTCTTGAATGTGCATGATTTAGCATTAGTGCTTCTGGAATAACCAAGATGCTTCATATATTACATCTAACTTAGCAAACCCAGGTTGAAATCACAAATAGAAGGATGTCATGACCAAAATGACAAATATTGAAGTGATAACAATTCACAGGAAAATGAGATTGACATCGGAATATTGATCATGACCAAAATAACAAATATTGAAGTGATAACAATTCACAGGAAAATGAGATTGACATCGGAATATTGATCATATTCTTCCTCAATAATTGGAAATGTAAATGTCTTGAAAGGATGCGTTTTAAAAAATACTCCTAATATCATCTCAAAAGCCACCAATAAACGGAAAACACTAAAGTAAATTATACATCAACAATCATTCACAGTGACAATAAGTCTTCCAAACGGAAGGAATTCCAAGTTATACTTAGGACGATGTACATTGTCATTAAAATAGTTAAACAACCAAATCATCTTTACTCAAACACACCATAATATGGCGCTACTTAAACATCACAATTGCAAAGGCTGACAATTAACACTAAACTCATCATTGAATTACTTAAACATAATTATTAATCTTAATTGATCAGTAACGTCAACGACTAAAAACTAAAGCCTCACATCAAATCCGAAAGCACGCCAAGGAAAGGAGCAGCGAAGAGAGCTGTTGTATATCCGTAACACAGAGACTTAACCATAGTTTCCCTGCCGAATCCATATGCAGCAAATTCATACTCCCCAAACACTGACCATAGACCTTCCATTACTGAGAGGAGAAACGAAACCGTCATTCACACTTGCACTTTACAGATCTAAATCTCAATTGAGTAACTAATTAATACAAGCGAGTTTCGGAATTTTGATTCAGAAACAGAACAACAGATTAAAAAAGTAAGTAGAATATAAATCAATTTTCAAAACATAGAAATGAACGTTCGGCTAAAGTTAATCAGAAAATGTTCAGCTAAAGCTAATAAGATATTTTGTTTTTCTTTAGGTTTCAATTCTTCCTCCGTAAGCAAAAAAACTCCTAAGTTTCGAAAGCTGATCCCGCACATTGTAAGAGAAACCGAAGATCCTACAATGAATAAGAAAATGGAGTGAAAGCAACCTGATGCGAGAGAATAGACGAAGAGGAAATTCCGCTGGAAACGGAGAAACGAGTGAGAGGTTCCATGGTCGAAGATTGTGGAGGTTCTGTTGAGGTTAGAGACGTGAGGGAAAAGAAAGATCGAGAAGCAGCAACAGAGGAAGATGAAGATGTATACGGATGGATTTAGTTCCCAAACGGAGCTCTCAATGACTACTCCCATCGGTCTTTTTATATTCTCCGTTTGACAATGCAGGAATTCACGTTCCCTTGGAATCTGAGGCAAACCCTAGGTTGTGGTTCGATAACGGGAAGAGGCGGAGAGTGAGTCTGAGGGAGACGATAGATTTGATCGACGAAGGGCGGTGGTTCGATTAATGAAACTCATACCGCGGATGGAGCTAACAAAACGAGAATTTGGTCTGTGTGGTGGTAGCCTGGTAATAACGTCTTCGGTATATAGGTCATAAAAGACTTTGATAATATATTCCAAATACTTAAAAATAAAAATAGTATTAACGAACAAAATTCTAATATTTACAATCATGTATTTATACTACAAATTTTAGATAAAAAAAAATATGTTTAAACATTTAAAATATACCTTGAAGTAAAATTTGAAATAATTATGATGATGAAACTCATACAAAATACATCTTATAACAAATTTTATAACACTTTCAATTGTCAATGTTCTGATAGTATATGATTGGGAAATAAGTAAAGTTTCACCTAAATTTAATTTTTATTAAAAAAAAATTAATGATAAGTATTAAAAGGACAACATTTCTAATCTCGTATAAACATATAATATGTTTATTATCGTCAGAGCTTCTAACTTCAAATCCAGCAAAATTGTCAACAAGTATATAGATGAATAAACTTAATATGGACAAGCTAAAATGTAGAAAAACAACATTAACTCTTTTAAAAAATATAATATACTTATATCAAAACATTTTTTTTTTCACTTTAATCTCGTCACTAAAAAATCTCTTTCCTATCACACCCACTTATATTTTGATTTCTAAACTTTAATAATTATTTCTCAAATTTTGCGGCATGCTATCATTTAGTTTTTAAATTTAATTACTTGTTGTTATTTTAGTTCTGATTTTAATCACTTATCTTTATTTTAATAATTCAATCTAACCATTTACTATTATTTTTTATTGATATTTTAAAAAAGAAAAAGTAAAATGATAGTAAAAGTATAAATTAGGATAAAATATTAGAAAGTAGAACAAATTGAGATTTTCTAAGTAGATATTTTCTAACAAAAACTGGACTTAAGTAACAGAGGACTTAAAACTTTCGTAAACATGCATAATTGTAAATTACACTTTTGAAGACTGTTTATATTTTTTTAATCATTTAAAGCAAGTCTTCAGATAAGATTTTTATGCATAATTTTCTAAATTCTAATTAATTTTAAAATCTTCATAAACTAAAATGATTATTATTTTTTTTTTTTACAATTTCATTATCAGAATGAGTTTAAATTTCATGCATTATTATGAAAAATAAATAGTTATATTGTTATCAAAAACATTTTAAATATGACTTTTAAAATAATTATTATAAAATTATTAAACTAATAATATATCGCAATATAAAAAACTTTTATATCTGCGTATTTTAATTAAATTTTTTAAAATTAAAAAAAATTAGAATGTTTTCTTATTTGAAAATTCAACGTATTTTTTACAATACTATTAAAAATTTATGAGGTTTCTAATTTTTAACTGTTAAATTCATTCTTATTTCTTTAAACGTTGCTTTAAAAAAATTAGTTAACAATTTCCTTTTTAAAATTTAACTCAACTATATTTATTGATTTACGAAATTTTGTATTCCTATTTTCTGTTCAAACAGCAAATCAACCCGATGAGGAAATTATATGATCAAAAAGTCTTGATGTTTGTTTGCAGCAGGACGTTCCCGCGGAATGCACGTCATGCGTTATTTGTAGTTTTGAATAGCAAGTGCTATAGCTAGTAGCATTTGAATGAACAGGGGTCTTCACTTTAGTGGAAACTTAAAGTATGAAAAAAGAGAGGATAGTAAATATGATATTAGAGAGATAGAAAACAAAAAATATTATTGCATAGTGTCTACTGAGATGCTTAGAGAAGAATAGTGTCTACTATGGTTAAATTTAAGAGGAAAAGAACTAGCATTATTAGTTTTCATCTCAACTAGATCGTGACAAATACTGTCCAGTATCCACACAAGACCTCTCATGGAAAAATTCAGTGACAAAACTCTTGTTAGCATTTTCATCTAATGTAATCATAGTTCCAAACATTGAAAGTTAATTTTTCCTTGACGCATGGAACTCCTCTATTTTGTTTTTTTGTTCATGTAGATGAAGTTGTGAAAAAAGACTGATGAAAGAACATGACGTATAATCTAATCTTGTTTCCAGTGACACGCAATCAACGGTAGGTAAAGTGAAGTGTTGAGACACCCTGAGTTGTACACTGTGAGACCATTTATGTAATGGCAAATCGTTGGTTATGCCAAAAAAATCGAATCATGACACATTAACAGAAGTATTCCTTTTCTACATTCACTCTACAACTATATATATTATTATTATTTTATTATTTATTATAATACAATAATTTTAAAAAAAAATCAGATGTTAAGTAGATGTATTTAATTAATATAATGTGAACAAATATTTTTCCATGTATCAGGATTCTAACATTAATTTCTAATTCCGTGAAAAAAAAATATTGTGAAGGCTCAAGTAATTTCCTTCTATAAACAATCTTCCTATGCAGCAACGCACAAGGCACAAAAATCTTACCTACTAGAATGGAAGTTCAATAGGAGTAGACATTACATTGTACCAGTATTGTTGTGCAGGTAACAAAAGAATGAATGGCACGGCAAAATATGGTAAACCTCCAATGGCTTGGGACATTCTTGAAAACCAAACAGTTCTGCATTTCGGAAATCTTTTTAATTGCTATGCGTCGGAATTCAAAACTGGAATAATCAATTCCCACCGTTATTTATACCTTTCTCATGGTATCTATGCCTTCAAAACATGAATCATAGGGTTAGTTTTGCATATGCATGGATCTCTTCTGAAGCCGGCTCAGCATTATCCTGTTATAAAAGGAAATACAAATATTCAACCATGGTAGGCTCCGCAGTACAAAAATTCATCTCGTGATAGTAATATATACTATAAAGTAAAGCCTCAAGGTTCTTTGTGATAGATCTAACAAATAAACAAATCATTCTTCCACTGGGGAAGGTTTAGAAAAAGGAGAAAACTACTCTCGTTCATCACGTTAAGTCCAACTGAACAAAAAGAAACAAAATAAAATAACTTACATAAGGATTTTCTGCAATCCAATGGGGAATGCTTTCTGATAAAAGGCTGATATATTGCTCCATTGCTTGCTCTGCACTCATAATCCCAAGTTGTCGCCATGCAATCCTTACAAAAATGACTCAGTTAAACACATCAAACAATCTAATGGAGTAACCGTAACTCTAAGCAACAAACGAAAACTAGAGCTAGAGAGAAAATATATATTCTAATTGAAAAAAACATAAATATTAGGAAATAAATAAGCAGGGTAATCTTTAATCAAGTACCATTTTGCTCGAGCAGAAGAGAACTTCAGTGTCAATGGCTGGGGTTCGTGGCAAGGACCCTGTGTAGCAATTCGGTAATAACCATGAAGCTTCATCTTCACTTCATAACTGAGACTATTAGCATTGCTCTTGGATCCCACAAACACAACAGCAGCACCAAAACGCTTCTCCAACTCAGTTCTTTCTATTTCCTCCCAATCATCCTCATCCACAACCAAGTCCTTGTTTTCACCAATTTCCTCGTTCCTACTAGATTCATCGATCTCATTATAATTTTTTCCGAACTGCAAGATCTCAACCTCTTCAGCTTTGACCTCTCTAGAAGAATCATACTCCATCAGTTCTACCTCAACTTCGTTGATATTCACAACCCCTTTATTACTCTCATCCACAACATGATACTCCGCCAAATTCACAAGTTCAACTTCGTCGTAAACACTATTCTCCTCATCAATCATCTTTGAATTGTGTATCTTGGGCGATCGACAATCCACATCCACAATTTCTGGGACTCTTAGTTTTCCCAGTATCGATTTGTCTCTGAATTCATCAATTTTCCCCACAATTCGAACAACTTCATCCGTTTCCCAGCTCTTGGAATCAGATTTAACTCGATGATCATGATCACGCCCAATAACGCACACTTTCTCTTGAGCTTCGAAGTTTGGGGTAACGGAGAGAAGTTTGAGGAAAACGGGTGGAAGTAGAAGAGATAAAACTATGGCGAAGGCAATCTCCCATAGAAGAAACTCCATGGCTTGGTAATGTAAAGAAAATTTATGAGTTTGTGTGTGAATGTGAAAGGACCAAGTCTGATGCTTTTTTTTGATGATAACGTTACCAACACGAAGAAAGTGGGCTTAGCATAGAAGAGCAAGGTATATTTTACTTTGCATATGATACTTAAGTTAGGTGTAACAACATGTACATGTTTCTACTCGAACAATATACATACATGTCGGTGTTGGAAAATGACTCTTCCACCACTTCGAATATCCACGGGTGAGGAACTTGGAAGGGAAAAATGTGGGTAGATTGTTTCAAAACGATTTTGTAGTTACCCAAAAACTAAATCCCTGGCTGAAGGGATTCTATTTCAATGTAACAGTTTCCAATTTTTGAGTTGAATAGTTTCTGCTGTTACTGTTTAGAATTTAATCCAAATCTATTCTTAAGTTTTTTTTATTATTATTATCATTCTGTCATAAATTATATATAATTGATTTACCATGATTGACTTGATTAGATTAGAAAAGTTGAAGAATTGTTTATTATAGGGAAAAATCAACCCAATTTATTTAATATGTAAGTAGGAGTCGGGGTATATTATAGATGGATTAACCCGTTATATATTAAAAGTAAATTATAGCAAGAAGGAATCAAATCCGCTAATACCAATTAGTTATTTGAATATTTCAGTGTTGTATATATAAAGGTCATTAACTAAAAGTATATATTATTTTATACTTTTATTTTTAAATTTAGTGAATTAAATTAATAAAGTTGGATTGACTCATTTTAATATTTTTGGCTTGTTTATTTTAATTTTCTTTATAATTTGTACAGAATTTAAACATATTGATTTTATTCTTCATTTAAGAAACTAGTGATATTTTTTTATAAAAATTATATTCGATATAATCTTTATAAGTGACATTTAAAAAAAATATAAAATGTAACCGTATACTTAGAATACAAATTTAAAGTTATTAGTTAATTTTGGGTATATATATATATATATATATATATATATATATATATATATATATTATCAATCTATTTTTAATATTAAATGAATAAATTTATCATTCAAATACTACTTTGGTCTTTTAAAAACAACATTGAATGAAAGACTAAGAGAGTATTTGAATGGTAAAATATTCAGGTGGAACTAAAAGTTAGTTTGTAGTTAGAAACTAAATCTTGCATTTGGTTCGTAGAAGACTTTAAGAACAGTAATGTTTCCTTTCACAGAAAAGAACGTCAGTGTTTCCATCCATAGTAATAATGAAAAACAGAAAATGCAACATTATTCTGAAATTTCTAAGAAACTTTTCTTTATGTAAAAGACAGATATTTTCTAATAACTAATTTGCTATTTTTATAACTGTATATTTAACGCAAATATGTAAGTTCTCCATGCTGTTTCATCCAATGAAAAGACAAATTTACTCATGTTTAGAAAAAATCAAATATGATTTTTTTCCCACAAATTTTTCTTAAGATTTTAGTCACAAGAATTTAAAAATATTAGTTTTGTTTTCTTTCTTCGATTTCCTTTACAAAAATATTAACAACGATGGTTTTATGATGATTTGATATCATCAAATATACTAAAGTTAAATACAACATATTTATATGAACTAAAAAGAAAATAAAAATTATAAAAAACACAGATATGAGATTACCTATTTGTAAGAATGGAAAGCCAACAAATTATAAAAAAATTTAAAAAGTGACGTAAGTGATGGTAAAGCTTTTACTTCGAAGTCCATTAATAACATCCGACGACAACCTCTTTTTTTTTATTCATCTTACATCATTAATATGGAAACAAAACTTACATGAATTAATGTGGACATTTTTTTATATTCTCCGTGACCTTTGTAAAAATGAATTTCACTAATATCAATATGTAATACATAGGTGAAATTTTAATTTTAATTGAAGAGCCATAGAAATAACATTTATTTTATTCCATAGTTCACATGTTAAATAAGATGGACTTCGATGTGTATGAAATTTAAAATTGTAATATTTAGATGGTTATAATTTATATAATTTGCAAGTAAAATTACTATCAATTAAAAAGAATGACATTTTTAAAACGAGAAAAAAAAAAGAAGAAGAATACGTAGGTGAATAAGTAAATACAAAAAGCATATTAATATTTAAATATTTTGTATTCTTTATTTATGTGAATATGCTATTTTATATGTTTAATTCCTGTAATTTTATATTTTAAATTCTTTCAAATTTATCATTTATATTTTAATTCCTATAAATATATCACTTTTATTTTTAAATCCTGGGTCATATATTTTATAACGAAAAGTCAAGATTTTAAAATGCTAGGACAAAAATTCATAATTTTTTTTTAATAATTTATAAGTTTATTGTAAATTTAAATATTTTTAATTTAATTTTTGTTAAAATTTTCTAAAGATATGAAGTAAAATAACAACTACATCGCCCACTTAAGAAAATAAATAATATTAACTCAATAACCTAATTAATAGATTAAAAACACAAGAAAACGTTAAAATTTCATGCTGCAAAAATATATTTACCCCAATTATATTTTTGTAAGAAGCGTGTTTGGTGGGACAAAATAATTTGGGTCCTTCGAGGCCTTGATCATTGAACCATAATATATCCCCGTTGGTGCTAACCTTGGGCTCTTGCTTCCGTTTACTTGAGAGAAAAAAATTAGGGTCTTTAGGGTTTCATCCTTCCTGCGGTATCAGACATGGGGGGAGGCAATGGCCAGAAGTCAAAGATGGCTCGTGAAAAGAATCTCGAGAAGCAGAAGGCCGCCGGAAAGGGTAATTTTCCTTCGCCCCTTCCTCCAACCTAATCATACTTTCTCATTCATCCTCTGTTCAATTCGCTAGAGTTCTTCCACATTCCAATCAATACTTTCATTTGTAAAAATCCGTTTTTTGGAAAGTAAATTATGAAAATCGAGACCGTATGTGTTAGATCTGGCTTCGTTCCTAACTTAGGAATTTGTTTGATTTATGCAGGAAGCCAACTGGATTCAAACAAGAAAGCAATGACCATTCAGGTAATATTGTGTTTGTAATCTCCACTAACAACTCCTTTTGTTTTTTCTCCGCTTAATTTGAATTTCTCACACGGTTTATTGTATAGAATATTAAATTCGATATTAATATTGTCAATTAACCATCAATTTCATCTTTGAAGGATTACCCTCTCTCCTTGGTGATATCTAATATCAATTGTTAAAAATTATATCAACTTAAAGACTAAACCGATGGATATACACTGCTTGTAGAATTACTTGTAAAGTTTTATTATTCTAGGGACTACGTAGGAGATAGAGTAATATTTTGGGGTCCAAAGTAATGGTTTATGCCATTTCCTGGATGGAGATTTCTGTATAAATTTGCTAATACTGACACATTTCTGTTACGGCTGAAAGAGTTCTTTATTTAGTGTTTGTCATCCACCCTTTGTTCTGGGATATCTTCTGCATTTACGTTCCCTGTTCATGGAAAAAATGGTATGATTTTATTATAACGCTGTGAGTTGGCAGTGAAAATGGAAATCAGGTTTCACACTAGGCCTGGTAATACCCAACAGTTCTTGAAGAATTACTTACAGTTTTATTACTATAGACATTAAGAAGATGGAGCAATACATGGTGGCTAAATTGATGGATTACTCCATTATTTTAGATGGAGATTGCAGTATAAATTTGCTTATATGGGCACATTTTGTACATGCATGTGATGTGTTCACTTATACTATTGAAATATGCACGTTATTTTAGTGATGGCTGAAGAATTGGAACTCTTTACTGATCATCATTAATGTATATTGATTGATGAATGCAGTGCAAGGTGTGCATGCAAACATTTATGTGCACCACTTCGGAAGTGAAGTGTAGGGAGCATGCTGAAGCCAAACACCCTAAATCTGATGTTTATGCCTGTTTTCCTCATCTGAAAAAGTGAACATATTGGAGACTGCAAGTGGAGAAAATTTATATCATCATGACCTCTTCCTTAAACTATTCACAGAGATCTTCCTCCATTTTCTCTTTATATTAAATATGTATTTCTGTGTTTGTGCCTTGGGAATTATGAGAGACAGGGAGAGCAGGGTGTTTTTATTATAATTTCTCTTCATGATCAGGGCGAAAACTGTGTGATGCACTTTCTGTCTAGTTGTAACTGTTTAATGATCGTTCGTGTTAATATTAAAGTGTTACATCAACTTAAGTTCTAATCTTATCTGACAATTACTTTACTATCAATCATTTTGGCTTTCGGAGTCTGGAACCAAAATGAAATTTTTTGGTGAAATAGATCCTCACTATTTTATCAGCTGGATGGAATCTGATCCCATCGTTTAGTTTAATATATAATAATTTTAATATATGGACTCCAGTTTTTATAACTTTAGAGGATCGTTGTCTGTCCTGAGCTCAATAGTATCTTGGTCTTTTCCTCCTGCCAAGTTGATTTAATCTATTTTTATTTCTTCAAGCTAACAGTGCAAATAATTTTCGACTTGTAACTGGCCTTTATCTTGAGATTCTGCAAGCTCAACTCAAGATCTAAGATTTAAATTGTGGGAATCTTGTATGGACCGAGGTATCAAAGCTGAAGCTTTATAGCTTATTTGCTTCAATGTCATTTACATCCAAGCTCACTTGAAATAATATCTTGCCGCTTGTTTTATCTTCATATTTTGACGTGAAAAGGTAGTTATTTACAAGACTTTAAAATGCTAATATGAAGTTAGTATTTGTCGTATATATGACTATAATGTATAAATATTAACCCTGATTGTATCTTATAATTTGAAATTATGTTCGACTTATACGATTTAGTTCAATAATATCATTAGTATTTTTTCTTATATTAAAGACCGACCTGACTATCTCGAATGTAAAATTTATGTGATTCGACAAATAATTAGTGAGAAAGACTGATCACTTAAAAACATAAAAGCTACTGTTTAATGGACATAGATATTTTTGGACTGAACCCACAAGCTAAAATGCTCTTAAAGTTCAATTTTCATAAGCATTTTCCTAAAGGGAATTTAATGCCTATATATATATATATATATTATATGCGTAAAGTTTTATACAATTATTAAAAACCACTATATAAATTCCAAGATAATTATTATACATAGGTTTATATGTGGTAGTTTCGATTAATTAACACTATTTTATACAACATTGCATCACTTATTTTCCATTTTGAATAAAACAAATCATATACTAAAGTTTATGATTAAGTGATAATATAAACATACTTTGGAGTGGTGACATTTGCTCTCCAAAAGAAATCACGGTCCAATATGATCTTAGGCGTGATTTCGTTTAAAAAATTGAAAACCTGTATATCAAACTCTAAACCAATACACACCTAATCCAATACATATCCAGACGCTCTATAAAATTTATTTCAGCTGTATAAAAGTTAAAAAGTTGGATAAAGGTGACTGATATTCAATGTCACAACTGCATTACGAGAAAAGTACATTTGGAAAGGCATTTGCTGCTTTATATTATCAGTCTAACCATCTTATAGTAGCATAAAGTGACTAAGAAATATTTTTATTATTTATTTCACCATTCTACAAAAAAAAAAATAATGAATAAAGGAAAATTAATGACATTACACAATTAGATAATTAAAATAAAAGCAGAAGACTTTTTTTTCAAATCTAACAACCCAGGTTATTTAAGATTGTATAGCTTTCAAGACCCTTACAATTTTCAACAACTGTCAATAACATTATTCCTCATCTGAGAATATAATATGGATACACTCCACGGGAAAACTACTCTGTAATAAACAGAAGGTAACGAAGGTGCGCGTTCGGATATCATAAAACAATCCCAAATATATTAACTCGAGTTTATGGATCCATAAGTGATCAAAAGTTACTGTGTCCTCATTCTGCTACTTTCTGCTGCCCTTACTTGAGAGAAATATGGATGTGCCTGCGGGGACAAATACCAAAATGACAGCAAAAAGTTAGCGCACTCAGCTTAAAAATAAATAAACTAATTAATAAGGAAAATGATAGATAGACATCCAAAATAATAAATAACACTCAAATGACATTTGGAGAGAGAGAGAAAAGAACGTTTTTTTGTAAATGTTATGATGTGGTAGACAGATAGATAAAATTGATAGAGGTTGGTGAAGTGTTTAAAAATAATGGGTGTCATTAATAAGAAATACGCCAAAAACAATAGAATCATAATTTTTGTCCACTAAATTTATTGTTGGTTTTTCGATTTGATCATCTAACTCTTTTATTCAATTCAGTCTCGAGTTATTTTTTGTCAATACTTTTTTTTCGTGCCAACGTTTTGCTTGAACTTCACTTTGTCTTCCAACTTTTCGAGGATGTTTTGGTGCTTGGATATGGGTTCATGATAATGGTTAATGGCGATAGAGAGATGAAGGTAAAATATTTGGTCAAATATGCTTAACTACATGTCTAAATGGTGAACAAAGATGGGACAGGGACAGGGACAGTTTAAAGGTTTCTGGTGGTTATTTAAGTACAAATGAAGAAACCTTAGTCCAAAATGTTGACAACAAAAAATATCTTGCAAGACCGCATCTATCGTAAACTAGGAGAAAAACATTGGCACGGAAAAAAAAAACAGAGAGGATGAAATTGAATAAAAACATAAGATAACTAAAGTAAAACGTAGATTGAACTTCAATGACGAAAATTGTAAATTTCCAAAAAATATAAATGTGTTAAAGCAAATGATTTTAAAGTTAATGCAAAAAAGGAACCATCTTACTGCAAATTGAAAAAAAAAAAAACTACAAAATAGTGAGTTCTTTATCATTACCATTGCTTCTCTAGCTGTTAGCCTGTCCTGGTGATCATATCGAAGAAGCTTATCAAGAAAATCAATTGCCTACATGCCATACAAGAATTGTTAAAATGAAGTCCATACTTAATCAAAAGGTTAACAATGTCAGATAGAAAAATCGAAGAGCCACCTCAGGAGACACAAGATGCTGATTATCTGCATTGATAAATTTAGACCAGGGCTTTCGACTGTGTCTGCAATAGAAAATAGCGTTACATAATAAAACGTGTCAAGTCAGTAATACTTCCTCATTTATCTACCAAGAGAAAATAAAGTCAAAATAAAATCAGCACGCTTCTAAGGAGAGCATGAAGAGGAAAATTATAAAATGTTAAACTCCCGCGGAAATTATTCATGATAAACAGTTATTGATATAAAGCTGGGGATACCTTCCAACAAGCGCATCAAGTTGAGGATCAAGTTCCAGATGATACTTATTAAGATAAGCATTCAGTTCATCAGTCCCAAGCACCTACATATCACTAATAATTAAAAACAGTAACAATAAAAATAATAACAATAACTTAATATAAAAAGAAAAGTATCTCTACAAAGTCTGTTAGAAACTCGGTTAAAAATTAATATTAATATTTTAATAATGCTAAACAATGGTTAATTATTTTATACTCTGACAACCACATTAAATAGAGGACAAGATATCGTAGCTTGGAACTAAAATATGAAATTACTGTGTACAACAACGACATCAAGGTAACGCAAAAATTTACAATGGCAAACCGCGACAAATGTAACCTTAGCTATTTTCACAAGCTGATCATGGTTGTCATGGCCATAAAAGAAAGGTTCTTTGCGAAATATCTGCATAAAGTACAATGAAAAAACAAAACCAGAATTACACATTTTTAATCATATATGTTAAAATTTAGACCATCTGCATAAATGATGTCAAGAGTATGCCATATATAACCCTTTAGTTTGTAGTTACAACTCATACCATTCCAGCAAACATGCAGCCAAGGCTCCACATGTCTAACGAGTAGTCATAGTCTTGCAAATCAACTAGAAGTTCAGGACCCTTAAAGTATCTGAGAAACAAAAGCATTATACATGCCAATTTGGGTCAATGACATTTAAAAGGAAATCACAGGCTATACTTGAATTACACTCATAAAATATAAGCCTAGGAAAATTTAGATAGTCATTTTTTCTTGTCAAGTTTTAACCTAAGAATGATTATACAAAAATAAATTATATCTGAAAAGAAAATCAAATAATGGGAGCTGTGCTTATATGAAGAGCATTGGAAATGCACTTAAAGGAGTAAGCCGGAATACAAGTAGACTACCATTAAACCCTCGGCATATTTAACTTAGCAAACATTGTCTAATAGTCGGTTACTTATATATACATCAGAAAACATCAGAATTAAAGCAATGAATTTGTCCATTCTGAAAAAGAAAAATGTTGTGTCAGGCCATATTAGTTTCAATTTATGTCAAATACCAATACACTCCATTATTCACTCCTATTTCGCATCTGTTCTTAGAAACTGTGGTTTATTGGTCAGAGGACAGTACCTTGAAGCTACACGGACGTTATATTCCTTTCCAGGATGATAAAATTCAGCAAGACCCCAATCAATCAAGCGCAGTTTTCGTAACTCATGATCAATCATAACATTATGAGGCTTGACATCCCTGTGCATAATGCCTTGAGAATGACAGTAATCCAGGGCCTGCAATTCAACGCTAAAGCATTCAGAGAACCAGAAAAGGTTCTCAATACACATTTGCTCAAATATTTAATAATAATAATTTTCCGGGTACATAAGAAAATGATTATAAGCCTTATACACATTAACATTGTATTCATGTATGGAGTCCTCTCTCAAACATTGTTTAAGGAAAAACAATATGTTGATTACGGAGAGGACAACAAGAATGGCAGTACCAACTACCAAGTATAATACAGGAGATTGAAGGAAAATATTTCACCTTAAGGAGCTCATATATGTAATAGCGTATGTCATAATCAGTCAAGGTTGGATATAGAACTTTAAAATCTGTGCTGTTGACATACTCAAATATCAAACTAGGAGTTTTGGAATGTTGATCTCTAACAATATCAAGAAGCTTGACAATATTTGGTCCTCCACAAATATTCTGAAGTATTTTTATCTCTCTTTTAATCTGCAAAATGATGTTGAACAACTAACAAAGTAAGAAAAAAATCAAAAGAATTTGAAATGGCATAATACGAAACAAAATGAAGCTAAGAAAATATGAATTACAAATATATTAACAAAAACTAAAAATATTAACAACTAACATTTGTCAATCCAAAGAAAAAGAGCTTACAAGTATATTATTAATTCCAACATCATAAGATGGACTACTGATTTGGACAACGTAATCTTACTGATTCAACAAAATGGAATTTGCAAAACCACATTGCAGGTGCACCAGACCCAAATCATTCATATATAGGAGGAATCAACTGACACCCATGTAAAGCTTGATTGTCACTCTAACTTTCTATCGACACAATTTTTAATCATATAGCTGTAGACAAGACTTTTCCATCCAATGGTGAATTTTGAGATCAAATGATCTCGTTAAAAACCACTAATGGTATGATAGTGATTTTTTTCTTACATTGACTTGTGCGTGACTGTATAAAGAATAAGTTGAGACCTGCCTTAATCACTCCTCTGGATATTTTACAATGGTACTAGCCTTTTTCAAGAAAATTCATCAAGCTTAGCTCAAATTTTCACCTAAAACTCTATGCGGAGGGTCCACTGACTTGCAATATAACCAACTATTATCATATCAATGTTGCAGATCATGTCATTATGCCCTCTATTTATTTGTTGTTAGCACATAGAAGTGCTATGCTCTTATATTCTTCATGTTAAAAACCGATTACTTTAACATCTCATAATGAATTTTAAGGTTATAATAAAACACTGACCTCATAAAAATGCTTGAGGAGTGTGCGGGAAATTTTTAGAGTAAAAACATGTGCATTATGCAGCAGATTAGGAGAATAGTTCTCATAAAGCACCACTGCGAAAAGCCATGACAAACTAATAAGGGAGTACCTTTTTTTTCTTGACAGGTTTCAGAATCTTGATTATGCAGCGCTCATTGCTATTCACATTTATGCCTTCAAAAACTTCACTATATTTCCCTCTGCCCACTTTTCGCACAACTTCATAATCATCTTGATCGCTGAAAAAAAAAAAAAAATGAAACTGAAAAATTCAAGAAATTCGTCCAAGATGGGGAAGAAATCATCAAAGGGTTCCAATATCATCCATTCCATTTAAATGGAAAATAAACCAAGAAGGAAGCAAGGAATACTCGCTGAGTAAAATTTAAAAAAATGTATGATATAATAAGGATACAGAGAACAAACTCGATCAATCAACTCTTCAGTACAAGGTGATTCTGGACCAGCTCAAATGTCTGGTCCTACCACACAAAAGCTAAGCATGAGCATCAGATCCAATCAAAAGCATATCAGTGCAACACAAACGGCTCAATTCCTCATCCATCAGTCAGTTAACACAAAATACTAGATACAATTGCCGAAACCATTGGAACAAGGAACAATGAAACAAAAAAAACAGCAGCTGAGAAACCATCTACACACTCCAAGATCATGCAAGCAAATTCCCTTGGTTGTGGATTGCTCCCCTTGGGATCAGAAACAATAGCATAAAAATTAGGGTTCGAAACATTACCCCCACTGAAGGGTGAGGGACTCGTAATCCCAATACTCTTTGGGACGAAGAACATTGACCTCGGTGTAGACGCGCGCCTTGGACATGGTTTGGCGCGTGGATTCTGAGATCCCGAGGTTTTGGCGAACGGTATTGTTGCGACAGTGGCGATGGTGTTAGCTTTAAAGGATTGGAAGATGCGCACGGTAAGAGATTGAAGAGAAAGGTGCGCAGTAGCCTAGCCTAGGCAGCAAGTAGCGGAGCAGTGGTTTTAATAGACTGCTTATTTGTGCGCATATCTCTCATCTCGTGGGCCCATCTCATCCTCTGTTTATCGAACCAAGGTAATAAAGCTGCGTTTGGTCTTCTCTCCGTTTGATATATATCCCCAACCATGGATTCTTCCTATGTGGGTCTACCCCAAGAATCTATCCACGTGGCAATTACTGACTTGTCTCAAAAAATATCTGTCAGTAACCCAATTAGAATCACTCTGAAAGATTCTTTACCCCTTTTAGGATAATTTTTTTTCAACGTCCTTCAACATGTTTATGCCTGTGATTTTTTGTCAACTGGCCCTCTAACTACGCACTGGTGTGGATAATCGACTCCACATAATTGATTATGCAGGACTATAATTAACTTTACGAGCAATTTCACAAACCGATTATTGTTAATTATTACTGCATAAATAATTATGCAGCTACCTTAATCTATTATCCACTCAAGGACTATGCTTACCAACATCAAATTTCACAATATTTTTTTAAGTTAAAATAATATTGTAATAAAAAAATGTAAAATGTAATTTCTTGACAGTTTCAAATATTCTTTTTTTATCTTCTTTCCAAAATTTTTCCAATAAAAATACATAAAAAATCATACTTTTTACTTAATTTTTTTCTCTCTTCCCACTTTAATTGGCTTCATTCACATAAACCCACTTACAAAAAATTATCTTATTTTCTTTCATTTTTTTTAACTCGCTCAGTTTGCAAATTCAGATTATGAATGGGCTCCATCCAGAGAGTAGGTGCTACCCTATTAAGGTTTGATACTCGAATCATGCTTTTTTTTTTTCAATATTATAAACATCTGAGACTAATAAACAGCTTACACTTATAATTCCAAATACATGAGGATACATATCACAATTTTATTGAAAGAGATATAAAGATTCTTTGAAGATATAACGTTCCCTATTTATTTGAAGATATGAATTTTCAAATTTATATAGAAGACATGCAATTGTGCCTATCATAACACTGTTTAGATGGTATGCATTCTAAGTTTGATCATTTTAATCCAAACTCGAACACCTGTTTTCCATAAATATAAATATTTCTAGTGTTGAAACATCTTGCATGTATCCTCATTTGTCTAGGATGTGCAGGATCCCAAGAAAATTAAATACAGCGATTATATATACAAGCTCAACTTCCCCGAAAAGAATCTTCATCTGCTATTCACTAACAACTAGGTGGATCAAATCATAAATGAAAAAAAAAAAAAACTCGAATAAAGGGGATAGAAAAGGAAAAGTTAAGAGTTTTTTAATCGTTGTCAATATTGTCTCCATATCTAGGCAACTTCTTTAGGCTGAATCTGCTCAAAGTCAAAAAACTCAAACATGAGACGCCTCACGTCACGTTTCCCATAAACAAGATACGAAAGCCCATGAAGAGCTTGTTGAACAGCTGTTGTGGCTGGGTTTCTCTTTCTCCGGTTATTCTCATAAGTATCCTGAATCTTTTCATCAAATATAATAAACCGGTGGAGATGTTTGGCCCTCAAATATCTTCCACAATACTTATTCATAAGAAGACCACGGTGCCTCTGTTGTAGCCACAACCCCGGAGCATCTAAATGCTTCGTCAACAATCTTTCAGCCATCACCAAATCCTTAAGAAAATAATAAATAATAATTTAAAAATTATACATTACCCAATCAATGATCAAGTAATAGTTAGATTGTAAATAGAACTTGCAATAAAATATGGTATATCCCATTAATGAAATGAAACTAATCTTTACACAACTTCAGTCAAATCATCATCTGGATAGCAGACAGAGTAATACCTGTATCTTTTGGCCAATGTATTCTAATCTCTCGTAGCAAAATCGAGGATGCTCAACCTTGTACTTCGATGGATGCATGTAGCAAAGCTGCAATTAGACACTCAACCATCAGAACTTATAACAAAAGCCAGGGAACTTTCAAACTTCTGACCACCAACTTTGCATCTTGCGCACTAGGGTCTAAACCAAATTGACTGAATAACAAAATACATAGACTGTTTCCTATCTCCACTAATGTACGTAGTGTTTGGGTGGTTCTAAGGAGGAACTTTGTTGCTATGAAGTGCACATTGCAGTGATGAGCAAAATACAGTACAGCAATACATAAAGCAGGTAAAAAAATGGTCTAGAGCAAGAATAATTGACTATCAGAAGTGTCGTCTGTCAACATTTTCAGCTTCTTCTAACTTTCCCTTCCTAATTTCCACAATAAAAACTTAGAAGTATCACTAAACATTCAAGGTAAGACTTGTGCAGAGACACATGCAAGCCCTAGCGCCCTACACTCGAAAGTCAAGCCAGATATGTGCTTTTGATATATTGATACAACAAAAGGAAAAGTAGGATGAGAGACAACAGAAGACCTACCTGCAATCCAAGTCCAAGCTCTATGTTCCTGGCTTCAGTAATTTCTGGAATTCTGTCTGTTACTTCTAATGGATATCCAAGTGTTTTCATAACATGGGGTCTGGTATCATAATCCCATATATTGCCCCTAAACCGATGCATTCCGGGGGGAACACAAGCTCTAAATAACCTTGGATGTTCAAACAGAGCATCTGCAGGAGGCTGAATGAAGAACAGTAAACATCATTTCTGTGCCATCATTTAAAAATAAAGTATTCTATTGTAGATGAATTTCTAATGCAAATAGATGAATTAGGTTTTTGAGCATGACAAATCGATCATTGTGAACTAACTTTTTTCAGGAAAATAAAATAAATAAATAAATAATTACTTTAGCAGAAGATATGTGCTGCTTGCCTTATATGCAACGATATCTTGCCAGCTTAGCTTGCCTTCAAACTCAGCAGATACATAATCCACATCTTCAAGTTGTCTCCGCAATTTGGGCTGGCAGTCCTCAGCATCTGGATCCATTCCAAAGACTTCAAAAAGAACACGATACACTTCTGGCATACCAAAACAAAGATAGATAGCCCCAAACAAAGCCCAAAATACTGACCTGCATAGAATAACAAATGTGAAAATGCAAAGAACAATCCATTTCAGAAATAGATTGGACAGAGACCAACTTCATTGATTAAAATGGTTCTGTCATACATGAGTAACCGTGCAGCAATAAAAAAAATCATAAGGGTCTATTTGATTCCTTTCTAACTTTTATTGTTTTAAAATTGTTTTCTAAAACAATTTCACAATGCTCAACAATCAATTTCTCATCCAAAATCTTTAAGCTTTGAAATAATATTTTCAAAACAGTTTTGAAAACCAGAAACCACCCAGAGATGCTTTTTCATCCTCTTATATTTTCTTCAAGTGATCTGTTCAATAGAGTTCTCTTTGTCACGAACCTGTTTACCTAGAGTTCATTTTGAAGGTTCAGGCAATGAAGTTCAGAGAACTACAACAGCCACGCAGCAGAAAAGCAGTATAAAGTTAAGAGAAATCTGTCTATGACAGAGAGAACTGTGACACATTACTATCCCCTGCTGTTTGTAATTGTATACAGTTTATATTGTCTCAGAACCGTGACTCACATTACTAGCCCCTGTTCTTTGTGGTATAAATAAAAGGTAGTATTGGAGTTCTGAGATTGTACGTGTGAATCCATCTAAAATGTTGGAACGGTAAGCGTGAGCCTATCTCTCTTTTCACCCACCAACAAGTTTCTTTAATTTTTTTTATTACGAAAACCAGAAATCTGTTTCTGAAAACAGTAAACAAAGAAGGTTTAAATCTTCAAATTTTTGCCTTCTCTTTCCTATATCCTTTTAGGCAGTTAACTAGCCAAAGCCCATTATTATTTTTTATCCAATAATCATTGAACAACATCAAGTTGAAAAAGAGATGGCACCTAAGTTTACAAGGATTTACATCACTCCAGATTTCAGTCAGTCATTCTATTTGAACCCAATACAACATCAACATAATTTCCAAATTCAAATTCTCCGTTCTTCAGCATCCCAAGTACACACATTAGATTTTTAAACATCACTCAAAAGAATATCATGAGAGGAAAACAGAAAGCTGTACTAACAAATGCAAAAGCAAATAAAGTATAACCATAATTCCTGAGAAGAAACGCGCATCTCAACTGTTAACATAATAAAGCAACTCAGTTTGACCAGTCACGTGAAAATGCTTATAGACCAACCATTTGGTCATTTTCAATGTTTATTTCATTGCCAAATTTGGACATATAGTAGGTAAACATAATTCTACATGCGGGATGGTTCTTGATGAAATACAAAATTTCAGATTGGCAGTGCCTATTCACTATCAATAAAATATATTATATGCAGTGACAACGTAAATATTTTTCACATTGCACCCCAATCACAAATCATCATTATAGTAAGTTCGTTGACTTTTCTAATAACTACATTAACAGATCATACAAGCCATAATGTCTAATAAATAACTATCTTAACAGTTTAAAATTGGAGGTGCATACAAATTTAAAACTCTTCAGTATTTACTATTACTAGCACAATTGCACTACCATAATTTGAAAGAAAACCCGAACTTAAAGAGAACCATGTTACCATTGAGTCAAAACCATGTCACAAGAGACTAAAAGTTATAACTTACTTCACAGGACCGTCCCTTTCCCTCTTCCTTATCTTATCCATATCATCATACGTAAATATCAAATTCTGCAAGCTCGCAGCTTTAATCCACTGATCCAAGTTTCTCTTCCCTATCAACCCAAACACTCTCTCCCTCATTGGACCCGGGGCCTCCCTCGGATACCTCTGCAAGAAAAACTCAGCAAGCGCCAACTCAAGCACGTACTGCCCCAGAAAAGACAACCTCGAATGCCCCGACCGCACGTGCCGCGCCTTCGTTCTCTCGCAAGAGGGGTGCTGAAACGCCAAGTACAGCAACGTGTCGAACTGCTTGGCGGGGTTATCGTCCCCGAGCGTTTCCGAGGGCTCGAGAGAGTACCCCAGAGCCTGCTTCGCTTCGAGCAAGTACTCGTCAATCCACAACCTATCGGCATTGTTGAGCCGCGAAGAGGGTAAGCACGAACTCAACAGAGGGAACGATTTGAGAGAGAGTTGCGGGCTGTTGAGAAACCTTTCGGCTAATTTGTTATCGTCTATTGGGGGCCTTAGAATGAACCTTCTTGGGGGTCCCTTCTTTGTGGAAGTTGCTTTTTTGCGAGCCGCGAGCTCCTTGAGAAGTCGCTGGGGACTGCTCCCGGGGACGCCCTGTTGCGGGTCTACGGCCACCGCGAGAATTCGGAAAGAGGGGGTTCTGGATTTGGAGTTTCTGATGAAAAGGTGAATTGGGAACGGAGAGAGGGAGGAGGAGAAAGAGGAATTGCACGGTGTTGGAGAGAGTAAAAAAGAAGAAGAGAGTTCCATTATCGGAGAGTGAGTGTGGTGGGAAATGTTGTTTGGAGAAGGTGGGTTCCGAACATTAAGGTGTTTAATTTCTGGGTTTGTGTATAAGCTTTGACACCATAGATGAGAGGGTTTAGGGGTTCGGTTAGAATCTTACAGGGTTGGATAAGGTGAAGAACCAGCGTCGCGTCCCATACTTTGCCAGATATTTCAGATTTCAATTTTGTTTAGATAGCCAAACGCTGCCGCATAGGGCATAGGCTTTTAACTTTTAAACGACGTCGTTTGTGTGCATGAACGAACTTTTGATTAGGTGATTCTGTAAATTTAAGACCTGAAAACATAGGTAATATCAAATTAATTTGATTTGTTCGTATAATATATTTATTTTAATATTATATAAATAAATTATACAATTAAAAAATATACAATGTCGCTATCCGCATATTAATGTCAGATTCAATCTTGAATTTAATGTTAATATGTATTTTAGAATAATTGACTTTATAACAAATATTCAACAAGCAATTATCATAATTTCTGTTTACTGAGTCATTTCTAATCTAAAAAAACCATAAATACATATTAATGTCACAGAAAACAAACTTTCAATCTTATATCTATTTATTTATATTTATTTAAAAACATTCTTATTGACTATTATTATTATTATATATATTAATACACAATTTACTGTAAATATAATATATAAAGTTATAATTAAAAAAAAAAAAAAACTGGTGAGATGTGTTTTTTGGGATTACACCACTACATTAGAATAAATTAAAATAACTTTAAAGATGATTTAAACTCGTATTTAACATACACTGAGTCCAATTTCTTAAACTTAAACTGGTGAACATCCACACAAACTAAAAATTTTATTATAACAAGATAAAATAATTGTATATGTTTTTCGTTCTGTATTTTGAATTCCAAACGATTATTTGGTGAAAAGAAAATTACATTTTTAAGTTTTCCATTGACTGGGTGAATAAATCACGTATTTCAAAGTCCATTTTAATGTTTTTTTCATTTTATGTAAATAATGGCATATGGTCACTTATAAAAACTTAAAATTCACCTTAGATATTATTTTGAATACAATTACATATTTATAAAATCTCTATAATGTAAACTTTTAAATATTTTATAAGGCATATTTACTGACAGTCAAAAATTATTTAAGATTTTCTTTTTTTGTTTTCAAATTATACTTCAAATTGAAGTCCCAGCAATATCAAGTAAGAAAACAAAAATAAAATTGAGAAAAAAAATAAATATTTTATTAAGAATGAAAGGTTTATATCGTTTATATGCATAATATGGAACCTCGACTAACAAAATAACAAAAAATATTTAGTTATACTAAAATAGTAACAAAATGATATATCATTAATAATCTATTTCTATTATGTAAGATTTTTTCTCCGAATTCAACAACATCTCTCTCCAATTACATCTAACGTTTAGTTCTCTCAGAATAAATATGATAATCAAAATAATACTTTGACTCTTATACTATAAAGTAGTACACTATAGTTCCTCATTCACTTCATCTATATATTTTGTCCGGATAATAAATGAAGTTGTTCTGAATTTTTGACAAAATGCAATTCTAAACAATGTAAAAACATAGAGAGTGACAATAACTTGCTATTATCAATATTCTCAAGATAATCAGCATCTACAAGCTCCTTTATCACCTATTCATTATGGATATACAGTCTATATATTAAACTAAAAGATATTGTTCTATTTAAATATTTTACCACCCACATATTTTAAAGAGTTCCAAAACACTTTTAGAAAGACATGCTCAGCGAGAGAGCATCAAGATCCTTTAACAAGTATATCTATCTAGTTGCAAATCATAGTGATCAAATTGACAAATATATTCGACAAAAAATCCAGAAGAAATGACATGCATGATTTGAAGTTGTCTCGAAAAATAATAAACATATGAAGCATGGTGATTCAAAATATCAAACAGCCTTGAAATGTAAATAGCATAAACTCTTAAATATGTTAAAATAAAAAAGGGAAATGTGAAAGATGTAAAAAACGTTTAAAATGAAAACAAGGATGTTATTTTTAGGTTTTCGTCTCTAAAAATTGGAAAGCCTAATACACACATGTGAAACAAATTGATTCCATAGATTTTAACGTCTATCTTAATTTGTGTGAATATTATAAATATAAATAACTTTCGATTTAAACTCTGATATCAAATTTGCCTCTTCCAAAGCTAACTATTTTCACATTTATATAATAGCAATGTTCCCTTTGAATTCAAACTTAATTAATCTCAGTTTTTGTTGCCATTTCATCAGCGTTTCTTGAATTAACTCCAGCCCTTCATTTATAACATGTCTTTAAAAATTAAATAAACCCCGATTGAAATGTACAGTACAAAACTTAAACTTTTTTTCTTAGTCGACAACAAGAACATTTTCGTGTTGTCTGAATTTTCACAAGCCCCAGTTAAGTGATGCGAATTGCAAAACAAATGGAACAACCCTGTTTGAATCAATCAATCAAAATATCTAAACAGATGAGTGCAAGCTATCTATTCCATGAATCCCTCCTTCTATTTGTCTCTTCAATTTTGTCATTTTTGTGGTTAAAGTCAAGAAAATTTATCGCATCCCACGTGCTAAGGGGACAGTTTTCTCATGTCTCCCATGACCATTCCGGGCAGAGTTTATTTTCTAGTGGTTTAATAGCTACTTCGAGTAAGATTCATTTTGAATAAAATGTTTAATAAACTTATAAAAAAAAGCTAAAAAAACTATAAGTTGAATTAATGTATGTAGTTTGCCTTTTAAAAAATCACATTTATTTTTTTTCATTTTTTTTGTTTTATTATTTTTATTAGTTGATCTTTCCGAAAATAGACTAGAATTTTTTTGAAGTGAAATAAGATTGATTTTGAGGAAGTTAAAATTTACATGAAGTTGTATCTCTTCTAATGATAGTTACAAAAGGGATGAAGAGTCCACTTGAAGAATATTCTTCGTCGTTTTTTTTTTAAGTAAAAAAATAGAAATAATATAAGTAAATACAAAAATATAAGAGTGATTGAATACTTTGATTTCTATTTAAAATTATTTTATAATCAGGAACTTAATTATTTATAATAAATAAAAACAATGATGATGAATAATAATTATGATAATTGATAAACACAAAATTTGTCACAAATATGCTGATAGGAACATTAGTATTTATTGAAAAGATGACTCAAAAGAATGAAAAAACAATACATTTTGGAAATTATTCACCCAAATTTGAGAACACCTTAATGACCTGGAGATGCATATGTCACATCTATGGTGCTAGCTGGTTGGCAAACATGATTGCCCGCGGGGGTTATTGCGCATTTGTTTTCCAATTTCACTCCATATAAGGTCAAATCAAAGGGTTTCAAATTTAAATTTGGATTAGAACGAACGATATTCCAAACACCAAATTGGATCTACTTCTACCAACCATCACAAGTAACCAATTTCATAATCCAGATCTCTTAAAGCCATGCAAATTGGTCATAAATGTTTTGATTTTAATTTGTTGGAGAGTGGTTACCGACGCATATTGCAATGGGGTAGCCCCTTATTGATGAATGGCCAATGATATTTGCAGTTTGAATCCAACCCAAATAACGTAGAGATCAGATAGAGAAATCACTCTAATTTGAATTGAAGTAAATCAATATTCTGATGATTAGTCTGCATTCAGAAGGGGACCCTTTTCATGCATGATGTGAAAACACAAACCTAAATTATGACTTTGATCTGTACGAAAGCAATATTCTATTATTACCCAGAGCACCAATTATTGTAGAAGACGTCTCTGGATATTAACACATTTATAGTATAAAGCATTAATAAACAAAAAGTAACAGCAACTGTAGTTTCTTATGGAAAGGAAATGATTATGCGACTGGATGGGACTTAACCATTTTTCCAAAGTTTATGGCTATGTGGTTAGGTTACTCATGTGATCTCAAATTTTCTGGATCATGTATCATACGTACCCAGCACTATGCATGTGGTTGCTTCTTTTTTATCTGTACATCCAAACCCTGAATAGATAATAAATCGTTTTTAAATACAGTTATTAATGAGCATATTTATTATCTAATTTTGTGTCAACATCTTTTAAATTGAAATTTTTAGACAATGGGCATATTTTTGTAATTTAAATAAGAATAAAATTTGAGTTAGACTCTTATGAAATGACACTGTATTTAACTCAAAAATAGATATTAAATTTATGAGTCTTTATTTTTTATATCTTATTCTATTTTCTTATTTTTTTATTTAATATAAAATTTATAGTCACACTTAAATATTTAACCATCTTGATATATGATTATTTTGAAATCAAATAAATTTGGATTATTTCTTATATTTTATTAATTGGGGAATGTTTGGCAATATAATCCATATCAAATCTTATAATTTGTTTGGGAAAAAGAAAATAAAAATAATGTCTTGGAACTTTAAAATCTAATCATTTTTTTCTCGATTCAAATGCTATACACATAGGGTGTTTTTGGTTGTGTTTACCACATGGGTTGACATAATGTAATAATGAGATTACATTACATATATAGCCACAGTAAAAAGCTAAATATAACACAATTTTAACTTAAGGAATATCGAATAACTCTTAACTGGAACACAACGTTGAATAAAAGAAAAAAAAAAACACAACATACTCATTACATGTTGTTCAATGTTTCTATTTATACACGATGACTTTGAACTCCAATAAACTAAAATAAAAATGTATTATTATCATATGCAAGTTTTATTTTTGAAATAGAAAACAACCAAGTTCTTGTTGAATTATTTGAGAGAAGCAAGAAAAGATACTATTCAATGCATTAAGAGCAAATAACGCGAAACATAAAACAACATGACATGACACCACACTCAATACAAGATGTAAACAAAATAAATTTCTGAATATATCTCATTCACTTTTATATTGTTCAATATGCTTTTCTCTTTTTTACAATGTGTGATAACTTAGAATTAAACTCTAAATGTATTGTCACTCCTCTTTTCTTTTTATTTATTTATCGCAAACACCTTTTTTTAATTTATAACATCGCTATTATTTTGTAATATTCATTCATGAAATTTAATCTTGGTTGGTTAGATTGGTATTTTCACAATGTTATGTCACTAAACGTCATCCTTATTGAAACTGAAACCGTTAATACATACTTAGTGCATTATTAAAAGAAAATATCAGTTAATTTATCAGTAACTTGAAAATTATTTGTTGAATTCAAACAGTATAGTATCCGGAGTATAATACATTTTTAAAACTAAATTATATTCCCAGATCATATATATTTTTAAAAAATTTACAAAATTAATTTATTTTTATATATCAATTTTTATTATTATTCCCTTCAGGGATGGTTTAGGTCAGCCCAAAGCTACCCAGAATGTCCTCATAGGCCCAAAATTATGTGGGACTCCTGTTTAGTTTGTAAACAGTAAAGAACGTAAGGAACTCTCATAATTCACGCCATTAGCATCATTTTAATTACTTAAAAATACGAGTTATATATATATATATATATATATATATATATATATATATATATATATATATATATATGTGTGTGTGTGTGTGTTGCGCATTTTCTTAAACGAAATATTATTTTTTGCTTTAATAAAAATTATAAATAACAATTTTTTTCTCTCTAAATATTGAAAGTTAAAGACAATATTTTTATTTTTTAAAATACTTCTGTACTGATTCTAGAACATTATAGTAGCAAGAAATAATAATAAACATTAGAAAGGTTAAATTACTTTTTCTTATATAGAAAATAAGTATAATTTTAGGAAATTAAAAAAATGGGCCAGGGTCCTGTGCAGTTTGTGGACGGGAATGGGAAAGAAATTCAACTTCCCAAGTGGAAAAAACAAACGGCGTTACATGCCAATCAACATGCACCGATCTCATCCTTTCCACACAGACTCCCCAAGCATGCACCACACACCACCAACTACATCTTTATGCTTGGAATTTGCCCCTCTTCTTATTTCATAATGTCGATACTACCCCTCATATTTCTTCCTCTACCCTACAAGTTGCTTTTCGTATTGAAAACAAGACCCTGTTTTGGTAATTTATTGAACTCATCATTTGTTGTATTAACGTTGCTTTGAGACTGATTTGAGGTTCAGGTTCTAACTCTATCCTCATTATTCCACAATATTTTTTCCGTTCAGCATTGATGTTCTTATTCGGAAACAAAAAAAAAAGGAAAAAAAGTTCTATAAAAAATAGCTCTGCTCTAGCTAGCTAGCCTTCAGTGCTCCTGGTCCTGAAGAAAATGTACGCGGAATCTGCAAATATAAAAGATTGCCTTGAGCCTAAACAATTTCTGATTCAATCCGTTTCCTTTCTTTTTCTGCTTCACCATCGACTGTAACATAGAAAAGTTGGAGCGTGAGATAGAAAATCAGTATCTGCCATGATGGATCGTGGAGAGAAAACTGTACCTGCTGGTAGTGACTTGTCTCTGAAGAAGAAGGAGCTTCTTTCTAGTGCCATGAAGAGAACAAGTGAATGGTATGCTTCTTGTCTTCTGAAACTAATGCTTTTGTGGCTTTTTGTCAAATGTACATAACCCAATTCTCTATTTGGATAGAATGAACTATGAGTTGAACTACTTGATTACAGGATTTTCTCTCAGGAGATTCCAAGTGATGTCCACGTTCAAGTTGGGGAAGATTCCTTTTCGTTGCATAAGGTAGCGAACCAATTCACACACGACTCTTTCGTACACATGTCAAACTTAATACTAATAGTCTCAAGAATATATATGGTAACAAACTAACAATTTCTTACTTTTGTTATTGGTTCACGTGTTGTTGAGCTCATTGGACTCTTGAGTTTGTATGGAACTTTAGGAGTCTTTCAATAGCTTCAACATCTCAATTAACTGTTTACTAACTGGTTACGTGCCTTTTTTATGTCTGCGTAAAACTAGAACTGGAGTTAGGAACAAGAAAAGTATATATATTCAATATTTTGGCGTATAGATTGTTATTATTATGTTGGTCATCAACTAATATTGAAATTTTCTAATAGTGTTCTCCTTCTTTAATTGCAGTTTCCACTAGTCTCCAAGTGTGGATATATTAGGAAACTCGTCTCAGAATCCAACGATGCTGACGTTTCATCCATTGAACTCTCTGATGTTCCTGGTGGAGCAGAAGCATTTGAACTGGCAGCGAAGTTCTGCTACGGAATAAACTTCGAAATAAACGTTGAAAACATTGCCACGCTACGGTGCGTGGCTGAGTATCTTGAGATGACAGAGGACTATTCAGTTGGAAACTTGGTGGGAAGGAGTGATGCTTATTTGAACGAAGTGGCACTGAAGACCATTGCAGGGGCTGTTTCTGTTCTTCACATGTCAGAGACTCTCCTTCCAATGGCAGAGAGAGCAAAGTTGGTGAGTCGCTGCATAGACGCCATTGCATATATAGCATGTAAGGAAAGCCAATTCTGTTCATCTGCAAGTAGTGAGAGTGGCACTGTGGGAGTGGTGTCTTCCGTGGCATCAAACCAGAAACCAATAGTGGATTGGTGGGCTGAAGATATGACCGTGCTTAGAATCGACATTTTCCAGAGAGTTATAATCGCAATGATGGCAAGAGGGTTTAAACAGTATGCCATTGGTCCTTTTCTAATGCTCTATGCTCAGAAATCTCTACGAGGTTTGGTGAGATCCCTCTCTAAAACGATGGAACAATTAAAAGTAAATATGATTTTATGGATTCATTGATTCACGGATTCTGTTCTTAACTCTTATCTCTCCCTTTTTTGAGGACCAGGATGTATTTGGGAAGGCAAGGAAGAAGATTGAGCCGCGACAAGAGCATGAAAAGAGGGTTGTTTTAGAGACAATAGTGAGCCTTTTGCCAAGGGAGAAGAATGTAATGTCAGTGAGCTTTCTTTCAATGCTGCTTCGGGCAGCAATATATCTTGAGACTACGGTTGCTTGCAGGCTTGATCTGGAGAAGAGAATGGCCATGCAGTTAGGACAAGCAGTTTTAGATGATCTTCTCATTCCTTCCTACTCTTTCACTGGGGACACATTGTTTGACGTTGATACAGTGCAGAGGATCACCACTAATTACCTAGAATCTCAAACGGGAAACCACTTAGTCTACAATGTAGATGATGAATACTTTTCTCCTCCACAGAGTGATATTGAACGGGTTGGGAAGTTAATGGAAAACTACCTTGCTGAAATAGCCACCGACCGAAATTTACCAGTTCCCAAATTCACCTCTTTGGCAGAATTAATTCCTGAACAGTCCAGACCAACAGAAGATGGCATGTACAGAGCCATAGACATCTATCTTAAGGTTCAGACTACAATTCTTTTTTCTATATCAAGTTAATCATACTCCAGATTTTATGTTTTGCTTTTGCACTGTTGATTCCTCTTGTTGAACAACAGAAGAAACACTTACACCTAATCATTTGCTACATTAAACAATTGACATAGAATTATTTACACGAAATTCTTTTTTGAATCAATGCTGATAAAGTTTGAATTGACTATTCTCAGGCTCATCCTGCTCTAAGTGACATGGAGAGGAAGAAAGTGTGCAGCGTGATGGACTGTCAGAAATTATCTCGAGAGGCATGTGCACATGCTGCACAAAATGACCGGCTACCTGTTCAAACCGTGGTTCAGGTTCTCTATTACGAACAGCAACGGCTTCGCGATGCCATGAATGGCAACGGAAGCGGGGAATCCTCGGTTGATTCCAAACTGAACGTATACTCCTCTGATCTTCGTCCAGTTTCGAATGAGCTCTCTACTCTAAGAAGAGAAAATGAAGACCTGAAATTAGAACTAGTGAAATTGAAAATGAGACTGAAAGAGATTGAGACCACAACAGTTAAATCTGCAGTTAACAGTCCTACGGTAAGTGCTTCACCTTCTGCTGATAAACCTCCTTTGCCTCGAAGATCATTCATAAGTTCAGTTTCCAAAAAACTTGGACGGCTTTCTCCTTTTGTGCGTGCCGATGGTGTTGCACCTTTTGCCAAAGGTCGCACTAAACCAAATAAGAATCGACGCCACTCCATTTCCTGAGGCTGTTGATAATTCCTGCTGTCAGAGCAAAGGTTCTTCCTTAAATTCTTGGGGTGAAAAATACAGGATTAGTCTTTCCGAGTTTTTGCTTCATCTTGATTCCATGTAGATGTAAGTTACGATCCTTTGGTGCGAACTATGTTTTGAAGTGTGATGAAAAATTAAATATAATTGTAGACTTAGATTGATTTCTATCTGGGCAGTCCATGCAAGAATCATAATTCTTCCCATCATTCTAGCATAAATCAGTTAAGAATCCCAGATAGCAGTATATATTTTAACTTATTATCTTGAAAATAATTATGCAAAGTTATCTGTGATCAGGAGAAAGAAAGGAATGGAAATCATCTACATTTCGTACAATATTGACAATGAATCGCATTCGTTAGACCCTAAAAAAATCATCAATGAAGAGTGTAAATGTCACCCAGAGCACTTTCATGTTCATGCACGAGACTTCAAAACTTAGGTGGGTCAGTTCAGTTGCTTCTCAGAGTGAGATCATGTCTTCCTAAAGAGAAATGGACCATAAAATCACTGGAAGAATACAAAATCTGATAACTGCAGTTGGTGGGGTCTATGTAAAAATAATTAAGTCCTTGGAGATAAAAAGCTTCCGTAAAGAGAATAATAGACTAATAGTTTAAGTGACAGCCTTGCATTGTCGGTTTTGGTGTCTAAAGCCTAATCATAACGAAAAGAAAGAGACCATGGTTCGTTTCAAATTCATGAAATTTTGAAGTTAAACATCTTTTGGGACAGACCTTACCAAAACATGTCAAAAAGATGTTTAACTATCTGGAAGAGAATATGCTGTTCATCTGATGGTAGACAGGAACCAGATCTCCTACTTCTTGTTGGCTTGTAAGTTCATGAATCACCGTGGACAGATTAATGAGAAAAGCAAATTAGTTTACTAACCTATTATTTTTCCATTAAGCAACAAAAATATCGTCACATGTCTCCCAATTAAAATTACCCCTCAACCGCAGCTTTAGTTTTTTCCCCCAATGTATATGAAAAGCATACAATTGGAGCATGAGCTGAAAAAACCTTGAAAATGATTTCTCCATTTCACATTGACAGAAGCTTCCAAAGGCACCACGAGTTTGTCGCCTTGAAAATATAATTTGGAGTAAACTAAATCAGCTAGCTGTATGGGTTCAATAGCTTTGGAGAGATACACTGTGAGAAAAGCTCTACTGTGAGTTAGGATTTAGGATTAAGTTTAGACCAATTTAGTCATAATGGAAAGATTACTATCAATCCATAGTTTCCTTCGTGAAAGAAGTTTCAAGGTGACATTGGGTGACAAATAGGCAGGCTCATCACATTTCTAAGACAATACACTCTAAATTACTTTTGATATTATATTAAGAATTAGATTTTAAGTCTAATTAAAATAAGGTTTGCACCTAGTTATATGTTATAAATGGATCGTATTTTTAATCGATTTGCGATCTCCGAATCTCATCTCGTTACATGATTTGATTGATGTGGGGGGAAGGCTTATACTGCTTTCTGAGGTACTGGGCTAATAAAGGGCTTAATAACCTCGGACACAGCTCCATGTTTCATGGTTCCAGAGGTAAAAGGATGTAAATGTGAACAGTCACAAGACCAAAGAAATATCAATCATAGGTGATTCCGGAATCATAATTGGTTTCTTTCACCATGGTAAACAAGATTTATACAAGACATAATCACACCCTCACCATTAATAACTACGAAGAAAATTTCACAGAAACACCACTCACAATGTTAGTCTTGAACACTAATTAAATATACATCAAATTGGCCTTAGAATACTTTTAGGTCGTGTTCAGGCTCAACACTTGTAAAATCCAAGGTGGCTGTTTCGATCTCTCTCCTTTTGATTGTTCTTCAATATCATAACTGTTTCTAATTCCACTTTCAGACCCTGTGGTTGAATGTGGCACCTGGACAAGACCAATTATACCTCCACTTTAATTCTTCTATAGTCAAATGACTGCTATGATGGGTCTTCAATCTTGTCTTGTTTATAAGACTGGATCCAGTAGAAGAAGACAATCTATGTGCTGAATCTGAAGTTAGCGGCATCTCCACTTTCTTACGATTGTAACATGAAGGGCCTAGTGTCAGCTCAATCCCGGTCTCGTTTATAATCTCTAGAACTCCATTGCTGTCAGATTCTGCAGTGTCCTCAGTAGCAGGTATTTCAAGATCAAATTTCAATTTAGGATTTTTCAGTGCACCTTTATGATAACCATTTTGAGTTAGACTAATCACATTTTTTAAGTTCCATCCTCGTTGGTTTACTTCAATACCTCTGTTGGCTTCCGTATTTTTCATCAATATCTTCTGAATCCCATACAAACGGTGAAGCTCATACACCTGTACACATTTTCAGGGCACTCAATGTTCTAATGAAGCTGATTGAGAACAAATGAAAGAGATGTGGTACCTGTTCGTTGAAAGTGTCTTGGTGTTTTAGCATGGTCATCCGCATGTATTCTTTGTCACAAGGCCTAATAAGCTTCTCCATGGAGATTTGTTCAGCTTCTTTGATAAAGCTAACTAAACTCCTTATGTTGGAATGTTCAGAATGCATTTTTTATGGTATCACCACATTAATATTAGTAACCACAGTTCAGCTGAAATGAGGAAAACATCAACTTAGAAGGTAGTTTGATCAATGAAAAATGTTTTTCTGTAAAAGAAGTAGCCTTGAAGCCTAATACAAAATGATGGCATCAACTTCCGTTGCTTATCTCATTCAAAAACTTTGGACCACAATTATCTGAAATGAATTCTCAAAACAAAAATAAAAAAAATAAAATAAAATCTTGCGATACCTTTTTTTGTTGAATTTCCTACCATGATAACTTTACGCATATATCAGGGAATAAAAACATGATGTCATTATTCACATTAGTATCCTTCCAATTGCTGCATTATTTAATACATAACAAAGGCAATGCTTTTCTTTTCTTTTGGTATCTCCAGTTTAAAACTGCTTAGTGTAATATAATTAGAGTTATAGCCTGGAATACGCTGCGATCATGGTTCCATCACCATGCTTTAGTTACCTCAAAATCTCTTAAATAAATCTCAATAGTTCTAAATAGTAATCCCTGACTCCTTGTCGAAGATACCGAGTTAAAAAGAAAAGAGTTATGAACAGAAACGTATACACTTGACATTTTGGCCCCAGCACTTCCTTTCTCTCAATTATCTTCGTACTACTACCATCATTAATTTCCTGTTTCTGTTCATACTTGTATTTTTTTTTTCTTTATGAAACCTTTTCCCTAAAAGTTTAACAAATAACAGTAGAATTTTTCTATATCATGATCTAAAGGTCCATAACTTATTCCCGGGAAACCAAAAAAAAAAAAAAAAGTTTATGCCTTGCATGATACAAAGCCATATTCCTCGTCTGAGAAAGCATATTTCACCTATGAGAATTTCACATACCAATGACATAATACAAATTCTAACAATCAACATTCCCACGCTCATTTGTGCCATGCAAATGGGAACGAAAAGACGTTTATTAGTTTCACAATCAGCAGGTGAGATTCAAAAGACTATGAAACAGAACTTCTATCGTGAACATTGGATTAGTTAATGTTATGAGAACCTTCTACTAATCAAAGCAAAATTAACAGACACAGATTCAGATATTCTAATGCAAGAAGCTGTATGAAACAGAATCTAGCCTCTAACCTGTGAGAACGAACCCAAGATAATACAGCACTTTCTGCTCTGTATAAGAAGACAAGAAGAAGAAAAAGTCTCTCAAGCAAGGGCAAGAGGATACTCCTTTCGCTACTACTTCAGCGACAACCTTGTTTATTAGAGAAACACTCAGCCACTGTTTTCTCACACCCCAATATCAGAATCGTCAGAGTACACTGTTGGAGTTAAATATAATACTACAACACAACCGAAATTTAAGATTTTTCTCAAAGACACTCACGGAAATCAAAGTGCTATTTGCATGAGGTTTGAGGCACGCCAAACAAGCCCCAGCACCTTGACCAGTGCAATTCAAGTTTCATGGATGAAATACCTGAGACATGAGACACGTCCAGTAAGGCGGGTGTATTAAATTATACTCCATGATAGTATTAGTTTTTTTATATATATAATTGTTTAGAATCGCAAGGCTTTGGTTTACTCCAGACAAATCATGAATAGAGCAGCTTAGTCTGCTGAGGTGAATCACATGCACCTTACTTTTTGTATCGCAGATCTCAATTATAGTAACAATAAACAAATTGCAATCCAAGCGTGTTGTTGCATATACATCTCTTTCAATTGCCATTGACAAGTAGATCCCGACCGTACGATTAAAAAAGGACAACAAATGATAGGTTTAAGGTTTATGGCATCATTGATTTCTTCTATCTGTGGGTCTCTCTTTTAAGGGAATTCACGGACGAGATTCGGCATTAATGACTATAAGTAAATCCAAGAAACTATGTCATTATCGATATCAACTTCAACTCTCAAAAACTTGAGGTAATAAGTTTCTACTAGACTCATACATACTCACATCATTCCTAAGAGAATAATTAATTATGATTCATGAATGTTTTGTAGCTGCACTGACTGTGTAAGATAGGTGCATGCAATATGCTGTTTGACATGATTATAGCACAAAGAGCCAGCTCAATGATTGTAGACACAATTGGGCATGTGTGTGGTGAGTTAAGTTAATGTGCAGTGGATGTGTAAATGCTAAACGATAATACATATGGTTTATATAAATAAAAGAAGTTACATGCATACGCATGAATTCCATACATGTTTATGAACAATAGTAGAGATTAGATACATATATATGTATGCATTGGTTGGTCTTATCAAGGCGAGCACATGGTTGTTAGGTTGCGGCTGTGTGTTTTTAGAATGTGGATTATGCAGTAGAAGAAGGTTATAAAAATTGTTGGGAAATTGAGCGACGGAGGTGGAATGGAAGCACGCGTTGCCGGGGCAGAAAGGTGCATTCGTATGGAGCAGTGGGTCCTATGGGTTTGCTAGTAAAGGGTGAAAGTCAGAGTTGCACAGGCTTGTGCTGTTCTCCGGTCCCACTGAATTGGATATTCGAGTTCATGAATTAATAAAAGAATAGATATTAATTTTTTACTAAATTATTTCTATTTAGTTTTTCTAACGAAGTTTTCTACTTAATTATATCACAGCATCCCTAGAACAGTTAGAAAAATTAAGTCATTTAGTAAAACAATAATAAGTAATGTTTCATTGATATTTGAGAACAGTTACTGGATTCTTTCTAATGTAATTAACTCTCAGAAGGACTTTAAGGGGTACTGTATTCCAAAATATTCTAAAAAACAAAAAAATGAAACAGTGAACGAGCCAAATTTACCAAAAAGAAAAAGAAAAATAGGAAAAGCTGAAAAAAAACTAGCATAAAGAAAACTGAAAAGGAAAAAGCAAAGCCCACATAGCTGACTATTTGGTTTGGGCAGTTGCTTCTTGCACTGTACAAATCATGACCTGCACTTACAATTTTTTGTAAATTCCAAATATACCCTTTAAATTTTAATTTTGAAAACAATGTAAATAATATAATTGTTGAAATCTTCTCGTCACAGATGAATTTCAGTTTTTTTTATATGAGAAATCTGTAAAACATTACTTTCAAAATAAAAACATTAAGGGTATTTATGAAAATTTGAAGTGCAGGTCATAATTTGTTTAGGGCAGTAAGTAACTGCCTTGGGTTTGTATGGGTCTTGGATTCAGAACGAACAAAAGACAGATCTAATTTCGGCCCATTAGTTAGAGAACTGGAAATAGCTACAAGCTTAATGGGTTCGAACAAAGCATAAACCTGAAAGCGAGATAGTTTTACCACCGTTTTATTTATTGTTTTTTTTAATTTAATAGTTTATATTATTTTCATAATTTATGTTTATTTTTTTCGAATCTACAAATTCCATACAAATTTTCCAGATATGCAGATTTCAAAAACCAGTATCAAATAACTTTATGGAATAAAAGGTTTATTATTATTATTATTATTATTATATATATGTATATCAATTTTTTCTTATGATAACAAAAAGTAAAAATTCATTATTATTATAATGATTAAAATAAAATATATATTAAATTTACAAAAAATATATGTTCACAAAAAATAATTATAAATAAATAATTTTTAAAATTTTATCAATTGATAGTTTTTTTAATCTCATAGTATTTTTCTGCCCTTTATTTTATAGAGCATTAGCTTTGAAATAGAGAAATGATTGATTGACATAACTATTTCCCGAACCATTGAACCAAGACTCATACTAGTTTTGATTACAGTATCCAGCTCAGAAGTCTAAAGTGCTACATCTTTCTCTCCATGGATCTTCCATTCTTCCATAATTCCATCAACTTCAATCATCACTCAATGAGTGTCCCAACCTGCTGTTACTTCACAAGTCACTCTCCCCCAATCTCATGTGGCAACTCACACTTCACATGCAAAGCTCTTTAACCTCAATAATTTGGTTTAAACTTATTTCAAAACACTCCTCTAAATAACAAGTTTAACATGTTAGCTTTAACTTTCCACTCCTGCATAACATATTTAAAAAAGTATTCATAACTATTCTTTATAAAATAATTCACCTTTTTTTTTAATTTTTCCTTGTTAAAATTAAGTATATGTATTTGGCAGTAAAAAAAATGAAAATTCTCTTTTTGCCCCTTTCAACTCATTTATTTCAAATGAAATATTCTCTTCTTTCCACTTTTAACTCTCAAATATTATTATTTATCATTAAAACTTAACTATTTATTTAATTCCATTGTTTTTTTATTTTCATTTAACGCCGTTCTATCATTATTTATTTAAAGGTTTAATATATGTATTCTTTTTATGAATGACTTACGGTGGTCCTCTATGCTCTTAATTGAAAACTGAGATAATAATTATTCAGCATATGTTTTATCAATAAATTTAAAACCACATAAAAAAACATATAAACATCTTTACGTGAGTCATTTTTATTCTATAAACAGTTAATTTATCCAAAACTTATAATTCAACAAACTAATGTAATAATTTTTAGTTTTCAATTTTCAATTACCACTTATCTGTCAAACTTTCGATCAGCTTTTGAATTATTTCCATCAAGTGTATGTGTAAAAAAAATAAAAATAAAGAGTACAATGTTTACATTTATAATTTTAAAGGATTAAACAATAAATTTTGTTTTCTAGACCAGAATATTTTTCAATGCTAATTTTATAATTTTTACCATTTTTATGCATTGAAAAAAATATCATTGCTTATGAATTTGCTCATCTCATTTCATAATGAAATTATACACTATTACTTTATCAACAAGTTACCAAGAAATTGAATCACAATTGATGTTAGCTTTAGTAGAGAAAATGACAGTTGAACCAGCCAATCCCCTTTTACTTGCTGAAGATCTTTTTGTCTGCCAGAGACGGATCTATATGCATGATACTATCTTAAATCACATGCTTTCAAGAATATTACTGTTTATTCAACTTTATCAGATTTTAATTATTTTGTTATCGTTTTTTTTTTTAATTTCATCATACTATTAAAAAATTATTAAAATATACTTAAAGCAGTGAGAGTGAAGATAATAAACTGTCACTAAAAACAATACTGTTATTAATTAACTGCAATAATGAAGATATTTTTCAAGTGAAATTCTAAATAGTGTTAATTCAATTTACACGAAGATGCAGAATTGTATCATTTTTAAAAAATTAAAAGATTTGATTATATCGATTTAAATTAAATAGTCAAATTGAATTATTTATTAATAGTAAGAAAAAATAAATATAATACAAAAATAATGTCACTAAAATCTAATACATGTTAATACTTTCATAAATAATGATAACAATATGCTTAATATAATTGAAAATTCTTTTATCTATGCATTACAAAATATATTTTTTTAACAGTCAAATGAAACTAAGCTAATTTATATACTATTTTCATTCCAAGTTATCTCTCTATTTATTAAAAACAAATCCAGTTGTTCACAAGAAAAAAATAGTAAGATGATATAGTTCTATCTTTTCTTTCCACACATCTGTCACTGAAATGTGATATAACATTCTTAAAAATCATAGCATATGAGGATAATTAAGAGAGAAATATTTTTTTAAAATAATATATATATATATATATATATATATATAGAGAGAGAGAGAGAGAGAGAGAGAGAACTCAAACAATCAATTCAGTGGATATAAATTTAAATTAACATATGTTAGCAATAAGAGTTAGGACTATTACTCGATTCAAATTAATCATGTGAAAAGTGTTTGTGTCTAATAATATTTCGAACAAAGTTACTTTGAATAAAAAATAATCAGGGTATACTTAATAAGTAATTACCTTCACTTTCAATTCATTAAAAGATAAAAAATAATCTTGTATATTAGAATTATTAGCTAAAACATATACACAATGTGGCACATGTATATGTATGGATTATTAGAAAGAAAGTGAGAAATATGCGCAAAGGATATTTTCTGCAGGAAGACTAGGTGTGTTTTTTTTTAACCTACGTGCAAAGGATAATTTGTTGTAAAGACAACGACAATTAAAAGACATGAAAGCAAAAGCACAATCGAAAAGTTTTTAAGAAACCAAAAAGATAGATCTTGATAGCAGCAAAAGTTGTCCCACAATGACAGTGGATAAGAACTGGACAGCAAAAACAACGGGCTCCACTATATAAGTTGCCATGTTCGAAGGATAAAAAAGGAACAAAAGAAAAACACAAGTGGAGTTAAGAATAATATTACGTGCATGAACACCCAATAATTATGCAATTAGGTGCCATGATACTTGAATTGTAGTTTGAGAATACATTTTTGAATCGCTAATGCCACAATCAATGGGCTTTTATTAATATAATTCCACACTTTCTATATTCTCTGTTTACAAGTGGGATTTTGGTCGATTAATGTTTAAGAATATTCGTTAAAGAATAATAAATAAAAAAATACAATTTGTTAAAGTAAAGTGCAAGAGTAATGGTTGTTCTTAATTCTAACATATCCAATAAAAAATTATTACTGTTACTTTAAATTTTGTTCATTCATGTTTTAAAATATAGAGAAGTGTGATATAGTTTTTAAATTTCCGTTACGAACTAAATTTAGGTAATACTTTACTTTCTTCCAAGAGTAGTGATATTTTACTTTATCATTAACAAATTTAAAGCGTGGTTTTATTTTATGCATTAAATGTAGCGGTTAAGAAAATGAAATTATTTTTCTTAAAAAAAATAAATATTTATTATACCTATTTTAAAATGAAAACTTTTAATCAATATTGACACTTGACATATGTTTGGGTAAAATATTAGGAAAAGTATAGAAGATAAAATTAATAATGAGTTAGAAAAAGAATAGGGGATGATTTGATGATTTGTAGTATAGTTTATTGTTGAAATATATGAATGATTTGTAGTGTGTCTTATTGTTGAAATCCAGTTACAATTATTTTAATATAATAATTTATTTTTACTATTTAAAATTTTTAAATATACTTAAAAATAAAATAAAAATATGAAATATGTATATGAAATGAATCTTTTTTTATAAATTGTTATAAATTTATTTTGGAATAACATATTTAATGTGTTTAACTTTTACACCTAATACACAAAATAGAAAATAAGTAAATGTAATCAAGATATATTAAAACGTTAGAAAGAAAAAGTATATTGTGTTTAACATGATCATTGTTAACTTACGTAAGTAACTATTTAAAAAAGTTATGGTAATTTTTAATCAGTTAGTTATATTCATTTTTTAAAGCTAATATTATATGAAAATTAAACTTGTCTGCATCAAGATTTAATATTATGTAAGTTATAAGACTTTCTTAAAAAAAAAAACTCACATATAATGCATTATTGTTTACCTTAATTATGTGAATATTGTCATACTTAATTTAATTTTATCGATTATATTAACCTATTTACTAATAGTTAAAATATTTTTTTCATCATGTTTATAAAAGGTTTAACAATTTCTTTACTTGTACAATCAATTGTAATTAATATATATTAGAAGACTGTGAAATATAAATTTTCACGCTCCATATAACTTAACTCTCTTATACATTATAACATTATTATCATTTATAATAATAATTTTAATTAATTAAAAGTATAATGCGTCATATGTGGAAATTATAGTGTGGTTTCCATGTGCCATGATCTCCAACTAGCCATCGTCAACGGTTCAGAAGCATGACTCATCATGGGAAGTGGTCAAGTGAATACTCTCAAATCCCCACTAGCTCCCCACGAACTGCATATTTCTCAGTACCTTCTGTGATTTTTCTTCTCTACTTCACGTGAAAGAATTCTGGAAAATGCTACTTATTAAGAACGTGGGTGCAAATACCCCTCAAAATAATAATCCATAATCATCATCACATCCTTTGAAGTTAGAATCCCACAGGATCACGTGCTTTTCAAGTTCATAAACTTCTTATTTTACCAAAGTAATTGAATTTAAATATGATGATCATGTGCACTTAAAATTAAACTGCGGGCGACCGTTATTTCTACTACCTAACCATGCCCTGCCAAACGGCTAAAAGTTCAAAATCAACTTCAAAAGGTTATATGATGAGAATCACCGACAATATTATTGACATCAATTTAATAATTTATCACCGTAACAAACCCTTTAACTTTCTTCGGTGGAAGGATCAATTTGCCCTTCAAAATGAAGGCATCTTCCCTCAACATTATAACTCTCTTCATCATCAACTACTTACACTCCCACACTATGATTATGGACTTTGAAAAATGGGAAAAGATAAACGTAAATTCTGTTTTAGAGATAGAAAAAAATTAAAAAACAAATTGAAAAATATACATATGAGAAACTATTTAATATAAGTGTTAAAAATAAAATAGTCAGATTGAAGAAATAACTCCTGAAAAAAAGTGAATAATCAATGCTCTAGATAGTAATCAACAATAAAGATTTTTTAATAGTTTAGGATTTTAGGGTTTAATAACTTAAAAAAAATGTATGTCTTCCTACACGCAACCCCGGCCACTATAAAAAAATTTACACTTTCCAATTTCACGTGTTAAAAATATCATATATATATATATATATATGTATATATATATACACTCAGTAAAAAGTTACGAAAAAATGTTACGGAATGCCTTAAAGTCGAAGAATTTTGTTGGGCTTGATGACGCGCATATGTTTGGAACGATGAAAAGAAAAGAAAGAGAAACATGAAATCTAAAAATAATAAAATTGATTCACAGTGTAAAATTTCATCTCTAAATTGCGGAAAACGGTGAAGAAAAACGCCTATTCATTAACGTTAATGTGTGGTTTTCTAAACTAATTTCAAAAACGCCTATTCGTCTTTTCTTCCACCGAACAATTTCTATTTCTATTTTTTTCTTCATTTTCCTTTCACTAAACAATTTCTATTTCTATTTTTCATTACCATAGGCCGCACTGCAAAAACACCACCACACTGTCGGTCGCATGGTTGTCTTCAATCAACCTCCGTAGCCTTGTGATGCGATTATTGAAAGCATAAGGAGCTAAGGATTTGACATTTAGTAATATTGATGTTCCATTTGGATTAAATTTAAATAAGTGTAGTTAAGACCTAATCAAACTTATTCACAGACCACAAGGTTTTTACTTTAATGCAGTTAAAAAATATAATCTTAGAGAATGTGATGAGTTGGAATAGGCTATAAAAAAATTCCCTCCAACAAAGGGAATATGTGGATATACGTAAAATAAAATAAATCTTTTACAGCAACCGGGCAACTTTCAAATAAAGATAAAGTGTTGTAATTCTTGATAACAGTAAAGATTCCCGTGTCATTATTATTTACACACGTAACGTGGGTGGTAGCTCTGCTACTAAAAACTGTTACTTAAAAAATTGAATTGAATCAAATTATTACTAAATTGAAATACAATACATGATAAAGATTGAAGGTAAGATAATTTTGGTAATTTAATTTGAAAAAGCGAAATTATTTTTATAGAGAAGTTTAAACAGGACTGCTTATGATAAAATATTCATTAATAATATTTTAAATAAATTAAACAGTTTTAATAGAAAAAACTTTCTGAATAGTTCAATTTATCTAAATTACAGCTTACTTAAGTTTATGTAAATAATTATAAACTTTAATTCCATGAAAAAAAGCTTTAAAATTTTAATTCATTTTATAATATTTAGATGAATTTTATCCACTTTTACTCAAAACACCCATTATCCGCTGCAAAGGCGAGTTCTGTTGATTTTGCTAATTTATGAAGAAAGGAAATATTCACGGATGCCTCAAGTTCTTGACGCGCCACACGTGTTTTTTTCTTTTGTGTGTGTGTATTTTTCAATGACACCTTATTGGACTACTGAACAGTATTTTCAATCATGAACTTAATTTTTTATGACCTTATAAAATTGCTTTTAAATGAAAATAAATAGGATTAAATTAATTATATTTTATTAAAATATAATTTTAATATGACAAGTATTATTTTGCAATACTGATAAAATGGTATTAGATTTATAATTAGTAAAAAAATTCTTCTTATTTGAATATTAATAAAATAATAGTGCAATATCAAGTTAAAAGAATTTATCCACGTTATGATTGCTAAGGAAGACAACTATGTGGCTAAAACATAAAAGACTACAAAAAGTTACCTTTTAATTAAAGAAGCAAGTTTGAATTTAAATTCCATTTCTGTTGACAATTAAAGTGACTATAAAATTTGATTTGTGCTAACAATTAAAGTCACTTTTATTTAATGCAGTGGCGGCCATTTTGATGTAATGAATGCTTGGTTGGATTAAGATGAATTTATAATTTATATTTAAACTAAAATTACTAAATACTATTTTTTTCACATCTAGAATGGGAACGAGTCTTGCACTATACAGGATTGACGTGACCGAGATAGGATAGATGTGCCAATATGATATCTCTAGAACATAAAATAACAAATAAGCAATTAATAATTAAAATCAATCAAACATTCTCATAATGTCATATGAAACATAATTAACCTAAAACTTATGATATTTTAAGTATATTATGAATAGTGTTCTTGTTCACATATGTAAATAGGACTGAGAAGAAAATAACCAGATTCAGAAAACAGTACAACAAACATTTCCGATGGACACAAAAGCAAGTCTTATCAAACTAACAACTTGTGGGGTATGGATAACCAAGAAACCAAACTGGTTAGTACACTTTATTTCCGGTACCAGGAGAGGGTAGGAAAGTAAGCTTAACGTGCATGTCACTCGACATGCTCCTTCTGCTAAAATGTTAGCATCCCCTGCTCTCTCACTCTACCAACTTGGTCCACAATTTTTTTGCATTTCGGAATTTACAATTCAAACCAGGTCCCTCCCCACTCTTTACGCAATTTTACGCAAAACATTTTAATTACATTTGGACAAAACACAACCAATCAACCCATCTCACTACTGTGTAGTGGGGGTCTCTTTCTTTTTGGCTATTATTAATTGCGTCCCTTTCAAAGTGAATCATTCTTCTATTATTATTATTATTATTATCATTATTCAAACTTCACTTTCTTGCTGTAAAAATAGTTTCAAAGATTCTGATACAACTGGCTCGTGAACCCGACTATTTCATGGCTCATAAAGTTAGTAATGTACTAATATATTCCCCTCACTCCCCTTGCACTTTTGCACTAAAGCCATCATTCACATTCAGTCCCCCTCTGCATTTTGTAGTTCTCCTTTATCTGCAAATAACAGCAAATGGCTCAGCTTAACCTTATACTTGTCTGGTTATTTTTCTCCACTCTGTGTCTTTATTCTTGTCCTTCTTCGGCCCAGCTAAGTCGACACCACTACGCTAAAACATGTCCCAATGTCGAAAACATAGTCAGAGAAGCAGTTAAAAAGAAATTTCATCAAACATTTGTCACGGTCCCTGCTACCCTCCGTCTCTTCTTCCATGATTGCTTCGTGCAGGTAATCAATGGCATGCCTTTGACTCGTTCATTCACCATATAAACGCATTTGATTTATTCAGCATATGAATAATCCTATTGGTGCTGTGTCTGCAATGTTCCCACAGGGTTGTGATGCTTCGGTTTTGGTTGCGTCCACGAAAAACAACAAAGCAGAGAAGGATCACCCTGATAATCTTTCACTTGCTGGAGATGGGTTTGACACGGTGATTAAAGCAAAAGCAGCAGTGGATGCAGTTCCGTTGTGTAGGAACAAAGTTTCGTGTGCTGATATTTTAGCCATGGCAACCCGAGATGTTATTGCACTGGTTTGTTCATCAATTACCTTATGTGACTCTGTTTACCCTGAGAAACATTTTGATCCAATGAGTAGTTATAAGGTTTATTGAATTATAATGAAAATGGTTGTTCAGGCCGGTGGGCCATTCTACGAAGTTGAATTGGGAAGATTTGATGGGCTAAGATCTAAAGCTTCAGATGTAAATGGGAGGCTCCCTCAGCCAGAGTTCAACTTGAACCAGCTCAATTCACTGTTTGCGGCAAACGGTCTCACCCAGACAGAGATGATAGCCCTGTCAGGTAATGCGCCTGGTCACTCTTCACACATGATTTCTGTTCCCCACTGAATCCCATTATTGAGTTTCAAAGTAACGGGAAAAAAATGTATGAATTTAAATTTTAATCATATGATCAATTATATGTGAATTAATTATTTTTTTTGTTTAATATATTATATTTTTAAAACAAAGAGTGTGCTTGTATAGTTTGAAAGGATTTATACAATTTTTTTTATAATAGTAGTGTATTGAAAAATATATCGGTTTTACAGAGGGTGTCTGGCTTATCATGTGAGCCCAGTAAATTAAGCAAAATGCGATTTAAATATAAGTAACTGTTTGGTTATTTTCTGTAACGGATATATGAACGTAGTAAAAGAAGAAGAATGATAGTTTGATAAAGAAGAAGAGGCTGGGTAATAATTCATGTGAATCTACAGGTGCTCACACTGTTGGATTCTCCCACTGCGACAAATTCTCAAAGAGAGTGTACAATTTCAAGAGCAAAAGTGGAGTGGACCCTGCATTGAACGAGAAATACGCAATGCAGCTAAAGTCAATGTGCCCAAGGAATGTGGATCGAAGGATTGCCATCGATATGGACCCAACCACGCCACGAGCATTCGACCATGTTTACTTCAAAAATCTTCAGCAAGGGAAGGGCCTCTTCTCCTCAGACCAAGTCCTTTTCATGGATTCAAGGTCCAAGGCCACTGTCAATGCTTTTGCCAGTAGCAGCAAAATTTTCCATGCCAACTTCGCCGCTGCCATGACCAAATTGGGCCGAGTTGGAGTCAAAAATGCACAGAATGGAAACATTCGTACCGATTGTTCAGTCCTCTAATTTCCCTCAAACAACACATCTTCAGGGATTCGTTATGTATATTAGGTTTTCACGTTTAAAATAACAAGTATTGAAAGTATTTTAATTTATCACCTTCCTCTGTTTCCTTTTTTTCTTTTCAATTGTTCCTCTTAGATTGTCGGCATTTTCTTTTCAGAAACATTAAGGTATAGTGTCGATGAAATATAATGAAAAGGTCTAACAATTTTTTTTTTCGAATTCACATAGGTTAATTTGCTCATGCAACAACATGAAGTAATTAAAGATAATTTTATTTCACTTTTTCTCATTTTTATCAAGAGGTTATTTCCCATGCCGACACAGTTACTGTTCAGTCTTCTGTGTGTGATTTTGGATTGTTTTGTGAAACATACATCATCATAATCGTACCCAAGGGCCAAACTAAAGTTATAAATTGAATGAGTTCAGGACACTGATTCAAATCAAAATTTAACCAAATCATGCAAAAGTCCAAAAATTATTGCTTGAGTAGCTATCCAAAATCCCGTAGTGGCACATTAAAGTCTCGTACCATTCAAAACGCACATGCATGCATTTCAACTTTTTAGAGAATTTTCAACCCGTTGCAAGACGAGCCTGACCCACTGTCTCTTATAACTTGATGATCAAACCATGCAAGACTCTCACATGGACAAAATTGAAACGCCTAGCCTAGACCCCTTGTGAACCAAAAAATGTGAAATTATAATAAGTTTCCGAATTCACCCATAGATTCCTAACTACTTAGAGATGATGGGTTCACTACATTTCTGCATCGTCGCTTCACTCAAGGATTTAAAAGATGATGCACAATGCATTCAATTTGGTGATTGTTCTTACAAAGCCTTTGAGGCCGAAAACAATAGTCTTGAGGCTTGAAAACAACACTTCAATGTGTAAATCGGTCCATTCTTTCATCAATCCTTAGTCTTTGGTGTCTGGAACAATGGAAAAGGTACCTGCAAAAAGTACTCCAACGCTCAAGTTAATACTAGGTTATCATAGGTTTATAATATGAGTTGGAGTTGATTAGAACGTACATTTCACTCTGCTTACTGTTCACTATTTATACTATCATATATAATATGAGTTGGTATGATTGTTGTTCAATACTCTGCGTCAGGAGAAGGTGTAAGATTCAGTCAATCTTGCTTTTGTGAGATGAGATACATCTATCATTGGAATTTGTTCCTATATAAGAGGTTTAATGTTTGTTTCCTATACAAAAGAGATGAAGAGACCGGTCTGTTGGATGTGGTCCGACACTTGTCTATCTATATGTTATCTAAAATTACTAGTTCATAGATATAATTGACAACTTATTGACTTGATATTCTCATATGGCCGTATACTACAATGATAATATATGTTTCAAGGATTACTATCTTATTAGATTGAGAATATGACGTGTTAAACTATAGAACATTAAAACGTAACAGATAGGAAATCTCATGATAATAACAAAAATAAAATAAGCAAAAATTTTATACCAAAAAAAAAATCAACATTGTCACAGTTTAAAAGGTGAGCACTGATTTATACAAAATAACTATTTTGCTAAACTTCATATTGATGATTGAAGTAATATAATACGCAGAGAAAGAACTTCTTATGTATTCGTCCATTTATGTTTTATCAGTAGGAACAATAAAAGAAGAGCGCATTGTAACTACTAGGGCTAGTTTTTATGTCTCTGAGTTTATTACAAGAAGAAAGCTTCAAAGAAAAGGAATACAAAAAAGGAAGGACTAATTAATAAGGGATTTAGCGAAACCTTTTGGACTGGAAAGATACCATACCTAAAGAGATTCTTTTGGTATTCATGTGGTTTTTTTGAGAGTAAAAGGGCCTTGGTAAAGGTCCATTTCCTTACTGTTATTGTCCTAACCATTTTCTGCAGTCATTATAGTTCTCTAGCTATTTCTGTAATGACTGTATATATGATTGAATTAGGAAAAAAATATCTTGAAATGTCAGTGAGATATCGGTCTCTATTTGACGTATCATCTAGGTACTATTTTCTAACTGAATTGGGTAGACATGAATGCACACTTCGATTTAAGATGTGTTTGAAAATGTTCCTATTGTAGGTCGATCTAGAGATTCATCTGAGATCCAGCTTTCTCTCTCTCTGAGCATACTATACAAAAAGACTAGTCTAAATTAGGTTATAAGTATAACCTCTCGGTTTATTTACATTCTTGAATCACATTTTTCCTATTAATTATTACATGAAATCAAGTTATTTTGAATCATAAAAGTATATCACCCAACTGGGATTGGTTGAGGTTACTGTTTTACATTTTCACACAATAAGATGTCTAAATTTTTAGGTTGATTTTGCCTAACCATCATTTTAAACCTAGTTATCAGACTAGTTTTGAACCTAGTTATCGAACTAATTTTGCAATTACAATTCCCCGATAGAGATTGTTAAAAGGCTGTCCAATGTTATGGGCTTTTGTTAATCCTTTGAGCAGGGTTGCTTCACTTTAAAGGAGGGAATAACTTCCTGCACATCTTCATTTTTGAACATGCATCCATCACTGACAGGAAATGACTATAATGCCCTCTGTGTTTATAATTCACTGGCTTTTCCATAATATGTTTTATGGAATCCATTTGTGGAAAATATTTTTTGGAACGTAAATTTTATGTTCTGGAAATAGATTTTTGGAAAAAAAGTTCAAAAGATAAATTTTACATTTTAGAATATATTTTCAGGAATAGATTTTCTTGGAGAATATTTTTTAAAATGTAAAATTTATGTTTAAGAAAATGTTTTCTAAAATTTATTTCTTGAGAATATTTTTTCAAGATGTAAATTTATGTTTTGAAAAATATTTTCTGAAAATATATTTTGGAAAATACTCCTCTATTATTTGAAATAAAACATTAAAAATATTTATAATGTTTTTAAAATTGATAGGGTGGAGATTCAAATTGATGGGTTGCAGGAAGCATTTGCCTTGAGAAATTATGGACCCATTTAGAGTTACACAGGTAAAGCTCGTTAAGGAACGCCCTTTGTTATGGACTGATTCTTCGTGCACCTCTATAACTGAAAACCTTTAGGTGTAAGACTAATGGGATAATATTAATGAAGGCTATTTTCATTTTTTTCTTAAGTTAAAATGAGAATATATTAAAATTATGGAGGTGTAGTAAGTCAATATGGAGGTGTAGGAAGAATCACTTTTTGTTATGTAGCCAATATTTGCCAATGAGGCTAAAGGAAATATTCGTAAAAGTTTATTTAAGCTTATATATTTTTTTAAACTAAATGCTGGCCAGAAACTAATGTTCCTAAATAAATAGATAATAATATTCTAGTAAGAACAATAAATATAGATATGTGTAATATAGATAAGCAAATTGTATTAAACTATTTTTTAATTCTAACAGTATATGATAATATAATATAATCCAATTGTCACATCCTTAAAAGAAATTTGTTCTTATTATTGATATAGTTTTAAATAAGGTAAGTTAAAGTTCAAATGAGCCTTAATATAAAATAAGTGATAAACTATACTCATACTGTATGAATTTTAACAAAATTAAACGTAATAGTTGTCGTTTATTTGACATCATGTTGACCTAAAATACTTCACATTGAAACCTAAGCAGTTAAGAGAAGTGTATATTAACAAAATTAATACAAGACTTCATAAAAAAAAAAAAAAAAAAAAGTGATATTAACTGCAATTTCAGTAAACGTTGAGTAGTGTGTTTCGGACTACGATGGCCAAGCCCAATGACTCAGCTCTACCAATCCCATTAGCCTTAAAGTATTTTTTTGCCTGTCTATAATCTTTTTTAGATTTCTGTATGAGTTAATTTAAATTTACATAGAATACAATTTAATATTTTTTTCAATATATTTTCGCATTTTTAATTTTTTTTATAGAGAAACTCGCCTCAACAATTATAACCATCTCATATATGTACTTACAATAAAGGGGTCTCCTTATAAATTATGGAAAATTGAATAGATTTGTAAATTATTTGTCTTTTTTTTTTTATTGAAGAACATTTGAGGTATGGTGTCATTTATTATGCCTGTTTATAGGGATAGATTATATTCTCTCCTAGCAAGATGTTAATTCTTATATGCTAAAACATTATTTGTTGGGTCAAAAGAATAAGAAAAAACGGGGGAAAAGGTACTAGGGCCAGACTAACCCTCCAAGTCTTAAAACACTCTTCTAGAAAATTTAAACTCGTATGAAAATTCTATATAAAAAAATCTCATGATTTTATATCCTTAAAAAATTAATAATGCTTATCAGTACAACAAAATTATGCATTAATTTTCGCAAGATCCACATCTTATTTTTCAAGTAACTATTCAAGGCTTGGTCATATAATTTTTGGATTATTGTATTATAAATACAAAGTATATATTAATCTAATTAATGACTAGTTTTATAAAAATCAATTAATTACTTTTAATAAATTTTCCTTTTTTTTATTTACAACTTTATGATATCTTTAATTCAGTTTCACTCGTTTAAAAGTTGGTAATAGCATTCATCAAATTAATTTTGAACTTTACTAAAGAATATTCACCAAATTCTTTTAAAAAGAAGTTCCCCCACACCCACTTGCGTTTAAAAGAAAATATCGTCATATTTCATACCCCTTCCCATAAAAACCAGAATATTAGAGATATTTATAACCGGCGTCGTCACATTAATTTTTTTTTTTAACTTGGAGTTGATTTTGAGGACCTATATAACACCATACTGGATACATTATCATATATAATTTTCCATTATAGAAGGGAAAATTTAAAATATATATATATATATATATCCTGTTCCTGCGTAAACGTCTATTCGTATTCCAACTGTAATTAAATCAGGTTTCCAACACAATCAGAAGAAGAAGAAAGGTTAACTATTAGAAATAATTGATTATGATTACATAAATATATCTACTCTAAATAACATATGTTTTTATTTATATTATAAGAAAATACATCATTTCAATCATACAAGCCTACACATTTCTATTAATGTTTTTCGCAATCATCCTATCATAGACACATTTACCTATGCTATATATAACAAGTCTCTTACTATTTTAGGTTTTTCTTTTTTTCTTTCTTCAAATTTGAAGGAGATTATTGGTTTGATATGTTGGCTGGTTGTAAGCATTTATTTCTTTTATATTTGATCTAACTTTCTTTGTATTTGTATTTGATTTTAGTCGAGTTTAAGAGACTGATTTGCGCCTGTGTGTTCTTATTTTCCAATTCAAAGAATTCTCTCACGTTAAAAATATTGGTGATGTTTTTATGATTATTATTGTCATTTTTATTGTTGGTACTCCTCGTAAATTCTTAAAAGTATGGAAGAATTATTATTATTTTTTTTGCATAGTTTGATACTTTTTATTGTTGTCTTATTGTTTCCCCTTATCACTAATGTCATATATGATCATATGAAGGGGGTGTAGTTAGAAATTGTAATGAAAAGGGACCGATTAGTTTGAGTGATACCATTCAGAATTGTTGTCAAAGCTCTCAACCCACATGAGTGTATATATATATATATATGGTTAAATTTTATGGTGCGTGCTTCTTCTGACCGTACTGAATTTTAAGTTCATCTACTTCTATCATTATCACTCAGTGGAGATTTAATGAGAATGAATGGGGGTAACACGAGATAATGATATGCTGAGAAAGGTGCATTGCTTTACAAAC
>Ga0209700_100409_pt1 | contig 78288 bp, 42 predicted proteins | sample SiratroredBW_FD_187528 | JGI IMG/M metagenome (GOLD analysis project Ga0209700, IMG submission 187528) | Root nodule microbial communities of legume samples collected from California, USA - Siratro red BW (SPAdes) (version 2) | ecosystem: Host-associated > Plants > Roots > Nodule | place: USA... | reverse complement strand
AAAAAAAAAAAAAAAAAATCAAGGGTTCAAGGATAAAGAAGAACTTCTTTAAGGCTCAAAAAGGGTTGCACAAGGTTTTATTCTAGAAGAACAACATTGGCTATTTTTCTCAAACTATAATGAAAAAAAAAACAAAAATAGTCTTGATCATGTGCAAACACGCAGATGAATAATTAACATTGAAACTCAAGCAAAATCAATTATAAGTCAAAAGTGGTAATACTCACTGAATCCAAATCTACAATACAAAATCTCACATGGTTAAAATGTTGGTTTCCAAAAGTTGTCACAAGTATGCCATAATCATTAATCAAAAACAAAACAACAAATACAATTCCAACCATACTAACATGAGAGCAACCACAAATTTATACACAATAGGACTAACAACATTCAATTCACAATTTTCACATAAGAACAACACAAGAAATTCTCATCAATGACATGTAAAACTTATTTTAAGTCATACAACCTAATGCATCATATATGTCACCTCAACCAAGTCACAGTTTATTATCAAAAACAAAATAAACTAAAAAGAATGAAAACAAAAAAATAAATATAAACAACAAAAAACAAAAAAATCCTAAAAAGGTTTATTTTGTAGTTGGTCTTGATCATCATGGCATTTGGTCCTCTTCTTTAGCATCACCAGAATCTCCATGTCAGCAGGCTCACCCACTCCTGTAAAATGAGCTTAGGCCCAAGGCCAAATTTGTGTTTTTCATTTTATTTTATTTTTTATGTGAACTTATTTCTTGGTTGTTATACCACTGCTAAGTATTTGTCTATTTGTGCCAACTTACCTTCTCTTGAGGACAAGTGAGGTTCTAAGTTTGGGAAGTTTCATAATGAAATCAACTCATTTTAAGCTTGGAACATGCTTATTTATTTACTTTATTATGTTTTTGTTAATAATTTATTACTAGAGTCTGAGAATGGAAGGTTACACTAATTCCTTTTATTTTGCATAAAAAGTGAACAGGAAGCATTGGATTTAAATGAACAAGATTGAAGCCCATAAAAATGGAGATGACGGAGAAATTTGATGTAGGATACTCAAGCTCGGGGTCAGGGAAACTGCGCCCAATGCCAATCAACCTAAGAGTAGACATTTGAATTGGGTCCAACAACACTAAAGTTGGGCCAAGCACGAGTTTGGCTATGCGTCTTTGGGCTTAATTGCGTCCAACACCACTAAAGCTTGGTCGAGCACGAACATCAAAATTTATGTATTTGAAGGGCTCTCTGCATTAGGGTTAGACACTCCACTCCTTCTAGGATTCAGACTTTGTCTGGGAGTCAAAAAATTTTAGCCTTGGACGACAGCTAGGGTTTGAGGGTTCCCTTTTCTCCTCCTTGCATATCCATTTTCCTCCAATGTTTATCCTTTTCATCTTATTGAGATTAAATGTAATCGGTTAAACTATCATGTGATCGATTTTGGGTTCATATATATGTTTAATATATATGTCTTTTTATTCAAATGTTAGTATTTTATTTTTGTGCTCATTACATGTTATGGCTTGATCACCCATCACATGGTCTTTTATTCTTAGGGTATTAGAAAATGTCTTTTGTAATTTGGAACTGAATCAAAAAAATATCAAATAAAAGTTTGTATTTGACAATAAAGCATGATTTTTTTTGTTGTCTTAAGACCCTTGTGGAAAGAGTAAGTCTTTTTATATAATAATTAATGAATTTACGATTAATAGGAAAGTTTAGGCTTATTTACCTAAGGAATTAGGGTTTGGGTATTATTGTAGGTTGACATTGACATTAGCTTAGAAGAAGATAATAATTTTTATGCATAATAGATAGGTTTGGTGAAGTTTAACTCTAGCAACTGAATTCCATATCATCTCCATTCTTTTTCCGAATTCAAAGTGCTCATTAAAAATACAAAAAATATTTTTATTATGTTTTTTTGCATAATTTTATTTTCTTATTTATCAATTTAAATATTGGGAATAGTTTTTTTTTCTAAATTTTTTTATTAATTGCATTTATTATCGTGTATTGCACAAGTCCTTTTTTAGAAAGAAAAAACTATATATTTATCACTTGCTACATTGGTGCACTTATTATTAGAAGCAAAAAATGCTAACAATAGAATGAAAAAGAGATTGGAAGAAAGTTACTTTGAGATTCATTGTTTATATCTTGCTATTAAGAGCCATCAAAAAAGGATTGTGAGCAACCAATTGTAAACTCTTCACTTTGTGAAGTATTGCCTATGTGATTAATTTGTTCTCTCTACAAAGTGTTTTTCTCATTGATGGAAAGGTCTTGATCTCAGGGGGAGACTAGGACTAGTGTACCTGGACAGGTGTAAAATACTTTTCCTGGAGAGGTGTGAAAACTCGTTACCTAGAGAAGTGTAGAATACTAGTTCATGGAAAGGTGTTCAAACTCGTTTTTAGTGAAAGCTCTTAAGCGATTTGCTTAAGGGGACTGGATGTAACCCTAGTTATAGGTGAACTAGTATAAATATGTGTCTACTTCTCTCCATCTTATTCTATGTTTTTATATTGATGTTGAATTATTTATAGCGCACGATTTGGGTTCAGGTTCCATTCAACCACTCCTTCTGAAGTCAATTACACCTTCATTCATATCCCAGACGAATAACTAAACATATTTTTGAAATTTAATACATTGTGATTTGATTAGATTTTGCATAAGTCGAATTTAATCTAATAAAATAAATCTTTGATCAAAGTTTGATTGCTTTTAATGTTTACAAATTAGACAGACTTAGAAAGCTTTTGAAAAAATATATCAATAATGGAATTTCTAAAAAAGAAAGTTTATATAATTTTGAAATTCAAGTGATTATGTTTCGAAGATATCCATGCATTTAAGTGATGTTTGACATTGATTGACATAGTAATTTTAATAGAAAATTATTTTCATTCATAATTAAATTATTTCTAAGAAAGATTACAACATTAAAGGATGCACAAAATATACCAAAGAAATATTTCCTATTCAAGCATCTATAAACGATTGAAGAAGCAATGCAAAACAAGATTTGCGAGATTAATATTAAAGCATAATCAAATCTCAATATTCACATGTATACAATTATGTTAGTGTTTCAAAGTGCACAGATAAATAATTAAGGCAAGAAGAAAAGTATATATCAAATGTTTCCATATTAAGTGTGTGATAGACAATCAATGAAGCTATAGTGCAAGAATTGCACTAAAGATCATTAAAGTTAACCAAGATAAATAATTAAGGCAAGAAGAAAAGTATATATCAAATGTTTCCATATTAAGTGTGTGATAGACAATCAATGAAGCTATAGTGCAAGAATTGCGCAAAAGATCATTAAAGTTAACCAAAGCTTCAAAAATCAAATAATAGAAAGAATTCAAATAATAAATGATAAAGGTGACACCTTCGAGACACTAAAAATCAATCAGATAAGAATTTTTTGTATAGAGCACCTAACATAACAAAGATTATGAATTGCATGAATTTATGAAAAGATCAAGTACAAATACGACAAATCTTCAGTGTTGAAATTGTTGCAGGTAAAGAAAGAATTTAAAAGGTTCAAATATGTGATAAAGACACGAAGATTACATCAAAGTTGAAGTTGCCTTATATAGCATCTTATACCATAAAGACTAAGAGAAGAACAAGACTCATAGAGATAAAAAGTAATACATCAAGTCTCAACAATGGAGTTTGAAACAATAATGGAATATTTTCAAATGATTAAACAATTAAGAATATATAGAAGATATTCATAAGCGCCGAAGAATATAGCTTCAACTATCATCATTCTAAAGACTATATAAAGACTATTGAAGATTAAGAACAAGATAATGAAAAAATGCACAACAAGATATATAAGAGAAATACTTAGTGGGTTATATTGTTCATATTTTACTAGAAAAAGAATTGTATGTCAATCATTGTAAATTCTTCACTGTGTGAAATATAGTTACGAAGCTTATATTGTTCTCTCTTTTAAGAGTATTTTTATCATTGTTGAGAAGTCTTAATCTCATGAAGAGATTAGGATTGGTCTTAATTCAAACCAATGTATAATTGATAAAAAAAATTCTAACTCTAAATAATCAAAATTTCTATTTAGCCATTCTTAAGCTCTTTATATATGTTGAAAAATTAATTCTTTGTCCCCCTTTTGAGGTTAGCTATAGTGATAAAGACATGCAATAAGGAAAGGCCTCGGTGAGAAAGTCAGCTCTTGGAACTTGTCCATTTGCCCACTCTCCTCTTTGCTGTTTTTTTTTTTTTTTTTTTTTTTTTTTTTTTTTTTGGTTTCTTTTTTTTTTTTTATTTTTTTTTTTTTTTTTTTCTTTTTTTTCCTTTTCGTGGTCTCTTTTTGTTGTTAAATTTCTTATTTTTTTTTTCACTATGGCCATCATGATAGTTTTCCATCTACCATAATAATATTATTATTGTCATTATTATATATTATTATTATTATGGTTGTTATGGTTATATTATTGTTGTTAAATAAAATCTAGCCGAGGCAGATTGAATTAGCATTAATTTATTTTCAACGTTCGCCATATTTGACTTGGCATGTACGGACATCTACTTTTATGTTTTGTTTTTAGGGCTACATATGTTCTAAATTATAAAAGAATGCACTAAATGAGCACATTCAGGTGACGGAAAAAAGTAAAATGACAAAATTATAAACGTAACAATTGTTGTGACAGGAAGAGATAAGATACACAAATAGGGAAAGCAGATTAAAAATAAATATTTATAATAATTCTTAATGAAAATTTTCTCAACTCTTACATGTGTTCCTGATGTACAATATCTCACTAGTTTATGATAAAGATTTTAGTTAATGCAAACAATTCCTATTATAATAAGCTAACAACCAACTTGTAAGCGTCTAAAATATTTTATATTTACAATAAATCTAATCAAATCCTTTTCATTGGAGCTCTAAATATTTAATATGTGAATGTCTTTTTCTATTTTTTGAAGTGTTATTTAATATTTTTTGAAAAAAAATAAAAAAGTACAATAGATTTTCTTAAATAAATGATAAGACAATAAATAAATAAAAAAAGGATAATTGATGTTGTATTAAGATTTGAAAATGATAGTTAAATGAAAAACAAATATTTTTAAAAAAAAATACGATAGTTAAAAAAAATAAAGGAAGTATTTATATAAGGACTAACAAATTTTAGTGAATTTAAATAAAAAATAAATATATTTGTTCTCTCTCTCAAAATAAAGACAGCATAATTAATAAATAATTATCATAATATTTTAATTTAAATGGCTTATAAGAGTCAACTCATGAGGGGCGATATCATGTTTAAGAGTGCTCTCCATATATTCTCATGGTAATATGGGAGCATTCATGATCCTCCTCTCCTTGCAGCCCTTTCTCTCCTTCTTTCTCCTCATCCTCTTCTACATCGCGCTGGTTGAATTCCGGCGACGGAATAAATTCTCCGGCACAGGTCCGGCCACCTATCCCCTCATCGGATGCCTCATATCCTTCTACAAGAACAAGCACCGTTTGCTAGATTGGTACACTGAGTTACTAGCTCAATCCCCCACCAAGACCATAGTGGTTCAAAGGCTTGGTGCACGTAGAACCATTGTCACTGCAAACCCTCAAAATGTTGAGTACATCCTCAAGACAAACTTCAACAACTTCCCCAAAGGCAAGCACTTCACTGAGATCCTCGGTGATTTCCTTGGCCAGGGAATTTTCAACGTGGATGGTGAGCTGTGGCTTACACAGCGCAGATTTGCGAGCCATGAGTTCTCCACCAAGTCCCTGAGGGAGTTTGTCATGCACACGTTGGAGAGGGAAGTGCGTGAAAGGCTTTTGCCTGTGCTTGAGGCACTGTCTGATGAGAACAAGGTGGTTGACTTGCAGGAGTTACTTGGGAGGTTCTCGTTCAATGTGATCTGCAGGTTCACACTGGGGACTAATAGGTGCTGCTTGGACCCTTCCGTCCCTACTAGTTCCCTTGAAAGGGCTTTTGATGTGGCTGCAGAGGTGTCTGCGAGGCGTGCGGCAGCACCTTTGTTCATGATCTGGAGGGCGAAGAGATGGCTTGGTGCTGGATCTGAAGGATTGCTTAAAAGGGCTGTTGGGGAGGTTGAGACTCATGTCATGAGAATGATTCAGGAGAGGAAGGAGAAGAGAGAGGAGGGTGAGGAAAATGGTGGGGTTGAAGATCTCTTGTCAAGGCTTTTGTGTGCAGGTCATGAGGAGGAGTTGATTAGAGACATGGTGATAAGTTTCATTGTGGCAGGGAGGGACACTACTTCGGCTGCCATGACATGGTTCTTCTGGATACTGTCACATTATTCCCACATAGAGGAGCAGATAGTGGAAGAGGCAAAAGGGGTGTTGGATTACGAATCGGTGAAGAATTTGAGTTTCTTGAAGGCGTGCTTGTGCGAGTCCATGAGGTTGTATCCTCCAGTGGCATGGGACTCGAAGCATGCGAATGAAGATGATCTGTTGCCAGATGGCACTGTGGTGAAGGGAGGAGATAGGGTCACATATTTTCCCTATGGAATGGGGAGAATGGAATCCTTGTGGGGGAAGGACTGGTTTGAATTTAGACCAGATCGATGGTTTGTGGAACCAGGAAACAGTGAGGGAATAATGTTGAGAGAGGTTTCTCCTTTCATATTTCCAGTTTTTCAGGCTGGTCCAAGGGTGTGTCTGGGTAAGGAAATGGCCTTCATTCAAATGAAGTATGTGGTCGCTTCAATTCTAAGCCGATTCAAATTTAGAATTGTTGGTCCAGAGAGGCCTATATTTGTGCCACTGCTCACGGCACACATGGCTGGCGGCCTAAAAGTATTGGTTTGTAAAAGGTAAAAACTGAGTGATTGACTCAGATTTTTAAATTCCATTCAGTCAATCGCACTCATTAATAAGATATTTTAATCCAGACACTTCATTATGTATTCCCTTTCCTCTTCTCATATTCAGTACCTATTCAATATACTTAATACATCCCTCACCAAAATAAGTTTAACTTTATTTTTACCTTATTTTTGTTTTTCCAAAACTGTAAGTAGTAAAATCGTATCTTTGCTTACTTTACTCACTACAGACAGCGTTAACTTGTGAATGCTTTCTGTTTATTGGTCAAAGAATGATTGGCAAACAATTCTCACAATGAAGTATTATTCTGCACACGTGTTCACCAGCCTAACCTTTGTCATTTTACATGTTCATCATCATCGTCATCAGTGTGAACTCAACTCCTGCAAAACGTGCTTTGTTTTTATTTGCCTAAATTTCTTTGAAAGCTGGTCCGAATATTGCACATGCTCAAACTAATTGAGTATTATTTCAAGGTATGGCCTATTAAAGAACCACGTAAGATGACTTTGACTAACTTATCTTGTTACTGTACGGTGAGAATAAAGCACTCGTTTAATTTTCTTGAGCAAGTTGCTTGATGTATACAATTCATAGGTAGAGAATCTGAGTGATATCAATGGTGGCTAAATTAAATCTTGAATGAATTGTTTTTACGTTTTGTTCCCATAAATGGTGAGACAGGCCTTTGCAAAAGTAGGCTTCCAAATTGCTTGGCTGCAAAAACTTCAGCAGAGGAAATAGATTTCAGTGAAATTCTTATGTCAAAGACAAGTAAGGATATAGTTTTAGAATTAACTAATTAAGATGAATATTTTTTTTTTTTCAATGTATTGATTATGCATGCGACATGGTGCATGCCTGAAGACTAGATTGCTGGATACCCTCCATTGTCAGATTCTATAACTTATATGAGAACTGGAACATAGTGAATAATTAGCCTGGCAAAGAAAATTATCAAGTAAAAGCAGAGTGAATCAGGACATGAAAAAAATAAGTACAGGGTATTTAAATCAAGAGTGCAGGCACTCAATAACAGCAGTTTATGGAAGCTAAGATATAGGTGGTTGAATTTCTTTGAATCATTTAAGCATATGACTCTTTATTTTACTTACATTTTTTAAAAGGGGAATTAGTGTGGTGACAAGTTTTCTGATTTTGGTTCCAGATTTCACAGTTTCTCCTTTCTTAAATGGTGTATTATTTAGAGATAGATTTTCTCTATCACATTATATAGTTTTTTTAGTAGGTTTTGGCCTAATCTCTCCACTTGCTTGTATGACACTTTTATTTGTTTTTATGGTACTTGGGATGCTACAAATGATTGTTGTTATTTGGGATGACAAATAAAATAGTGATATGCTTTAGAACTTAAATATTTTGATAAAAAAAAATAAGCCAAATAATATGTATAGGGAAAAATGTTGATACCTTTCGCTAAGTTGCAAATGATATTTATTTCCCCCTGATACCTTGGATACCCCATGTCTCCACCTCTCTTACCTACAACATGAAAGAGTATGCAGAAGTAGATGGGAATCATAATCTGTACCTGAGGAGGATGACTACGAGCTAGTCTCATAGCTTCTTCATCAAAGCTTTTAGGGAATCTGTTAAAACAAATCAAGCTTTTAGGGACTATTGGTAGATATACCAATGAAGTGTTTGCACTCTTTGGATGTCCTAAAGTAAAAAACAAGCATGAAAACACAAGTTTATGTCTTATAGGCACACTATCCTAAAGTCAGAAAGATATAGAAAAAAAAATATTCGTGGCAGCAAAAACTCCCGTACTTTAAAAAAGCAGCAGTCAATCAACAAACTTTTTATCAAACATAGAGATCTAAAACTACGAAGTCATTTTCATAATAATAGACTTTCTTAGAATTTTTGTTTTGTCTTAACTCCGAAAGATATATATACAGAGATCTAAAACTAGGAAGTCATTTTCAAATAAGGAATAATAGTTAAAATAAACTCTAATATGATCTTAAAATTATATTTTAAATCTAATTTAACCTTAAAAATTAATCCATAAAGTAATGGTTTTGACTGGTCACTAATCAACTCGGCATCTATGAACTAATATCAAAACACCCAACACATTTCCTTATGTGTTGGACTAGGAAGCTCAAGCTTCCCAATAAATCACTTAGCACAATACGAAAACAATTTATAGGAAGCACTTTCGGCAATTAGAATGCACAGCGACCTCTTCATAGCTACATATTAACTTACTGGTAAGAAATATTCCTCGTACTGAAAATGCATCATTGCATTTCAACTTGCAAAGATGAAACCGCAAAGGTTTTTCCTTCCGGACACACCTGTCCTTTAACTATGGCCACCTAACCAAGGTTTTAAAAAAATAGTCTCCAACCACAATTTTGTCTGCAATATCAAGATTATTAGGTTTCTTTATGACTAAAATTGCGATTGTACTAATCTCATTTATTTATAATTTTTCACAATACTATGGGTGGCAATGGAACTGCAACTACCATCGTAATTTGAAACCAGTAGCTAGCTACCCATTAAAAAAAAGACAAGCATAGACCAAAAAATAGAGAATAAAAACAAACACAAAATTGAAACCATTTTTATAACAACTCTACGCAGAATTGGGTCGCTATAACGCTGACATGAAGGTTTTCCTTTCCCTTCATTTTGCAATTGGGCAGCATCAGGCAACAAAATTTGACACTTTTCAGTGGACAAATAGAAGCAGGCTTCTTCAAAGGGTAGCAGAGATCATATGACCATTTCAGTGACAATTCTTGTCATGTTTCGATACTGCTAGTGTCATTCAATAATGGTTGAAATGTTAGGTACACACTCATTTTCAATGGTTGGAATGTATTTATCCCACTGGGCATCTATCCCAAATCCCAAATCAAGTTTCTCAAGAAGCCTAAGGAAGTGAATGCAAACATCACAAATATAACAAGATTCCAAATCACGAAAGTTAAAGAAACATGAAGACAGAGAGAAAACAATACCTATGAGTATGCGCAAATTTAATAGGACTATAGGATGTATACTGAGAAGAATACAAGGAGGACGTGTATACGTGCTTTGTCTTTGCCTCATTTACATTAGTCTCTCAGTATCCTTTTACTTTCCTGTAACAAAAAGTTCCAACCCACGTGCCATTGGACGCTTTAGTCCCAAAACGAGGGAGCAGAACAGAACATCACATGAATTTTAAGGTTAAGGCCAACGTGGATTCACAATTTTCTATTTGTCTTTATCAATTATAATTTAATCTATTGAAACAATTTTATCGTCAAGCTCAATGCTAACACTGATTACACGCATATTTGGAATAACATCAAACACTAACATAAGATACGTTGGAATTACGAGTATAGAGTTGTTAGTTAATTTTGACTCTAATAAAATTAAGCAACATATACACGAATAAACAGTCATGGCGTACAATATTTTCTTTTCCTTTTTACCTTATCCGCCATAAGACAACTTAAGTCTGAAATTAATTGCTGTACACCTATCAAGTCAAGAACATAGCTTGCACTTTAGTAACATATGAACTGCAAGGCAAGTTACAGCACTAAGCTACTACTAATAAGTAACTACACTTAAACAAGCAGAGCTTCCACAAGTTCAAACGAGCCATGTACTGATCAGCACGAAAGACTAGATACATCTAAAATTCCCAGAATAAACTTAGAACTCCAGGCATCATGAGCCCCCTGGGGCATTGCTTCCTGCGGCTGGCTTGCGATTCAAATAGCGAACAATAGCATCCTCAACCCTGTTCAAGTTGTCAAGCAAAGCTATAAGTATAACATTTAGCAGTGGCCACGCTCACAGAAAAGAAGAACATGAATCTTTTTCAAGTTAGATTACCCCAGGTACATGAGCAAAATGTAAAAAAGTATATCATGCGCTTTTCAGTCATTTGAATTGAAATAAAATCATATACAAGGTCAAGGAAAGTGCATGCATGCATGCATGCAATTCCAGTTATATCATGCATCATCACTTTTCTGAGGCAATTTATGAAAAGGAGCTATCAGTAAAGAAATTTTAGACCTGGATTTTAAATCATGTTGACTAAGCTAATGATTATCCATAACAAACAGGTGACATGTTACAACAACTAAATGAAACCAACGAATAAAACGAAATGAAAGAATAGAGGACAATGGCATGCAGGCTTACATTGGTTGCTCAAAGAAATCTGATTTGCGCTCCTTTTCAGCATTGTTACCGGATTCTCCAAGTAAAACTTTGAGATCTTTGTTTTGAGATTCAACCAAGGCCTTAATAAATTCCAAAGGAGATTGACTAAAACCAACATAGAACGCTCGCCTCCTACGGTGCTCGTGTATTTTTCTAATGATTCCGCATATGGATTCATCACAGGCATCAATCTCTTTGTTCCTCTCCACATTCGCCACCAGAGCATTCAATTCCATCTGCATGGGAAAAGGAACATCAACCGTCACATCATAACAAGCAGACCCAACCGGACTATTCCCCGAGAGCTTGATCATATGTTCCAAAAGAATAACCTGAGGAGGAAACAAATGCTGTGATATCTTCTGCGAAACCATCGAGAACCTAACCTTATCCTCCCCAAACACCTTCTGAAGAGCCTGATCGCAGTGAAAGTACGAAGGATCATTCTGGTTCTGCAACTTCCTCGCCTTCACATAATGCCATATTGCTGAAACAATCCTTGCCCGTGTGTCAACCTGAATGCCAAGCACTTCCCGCAACACCGGAGACAGCATAAACTTCTCTGGCACGTAATTCATCTCCAACCGAATCTGCGCCGAGAACTCCTTATCCCCTTTCCTCTTCACCTCAAAACCTTCATGAGTGGCAGAGGACCGCGAATTCTCCCACGTGATGACATGGTTATCTGGATACAGCCTCTTGTCGAGGGAAATCGTTACCCTTTTGAAAAAGGCAGAGAATTTCGGGTACAAAGGAGGAATCGTGTGAGCAGCAACTCCAGCTTGTTCAGATTCTTCACCATCTTCCAAAATCCTCCCAACAATCTTAAGAGTCCACGTGGGAGCGGATGAATCCACATTCTGGTTCGCAAACGTGTTGAACACGAAAATTCGAAGGGTTTTCTGGATGAAGGGTGGGTTTTTCATGGCTTCTTGAATGTCAACCTTCTTTCTAGCGAGTGCAGCGTCCACACGCGCCTCCACGTCAAGGAGCTGCGCGTAGAGTGCCGACTCTGGGAGAATTGCCAAGGCTTTCTCCGGAAGCTGTTTCTCATTTGGCTTGTGCTTCTTCCTTCGAGGCCCGGGCACGGATTCCGTTTGTTTAAGCGGCGTGGCCATATGAACGGGGGGTTTCGGAGGGAAACGTTTGGCGTTGGGGTTGAAGGAAAGCCCGTGGGCCTGGAGTTGGGCCTGGAACTGGGCTTGGACGATGGAGTGTACCTGGGACAGAGGGTACTGGCCCGGCGCAATTTGGGGATGCGGGTAGCCGGAGGAAGAAGCCCCGAGGGGCTTCACAGAGTTGTAGTTGTTGTACGTAGACATGGGCTTTCTAATAATGGCCAACCATAGGCATATATATGAAAATTTGTATCACTGAAACGCTGGATTTTATGTGGAAAAGGAGGGATTTACCTTATTGAGAGAGAGTGTTAAAGAAACGTGAAGATTGAGCTTCGAGTTTCCGCGAAGGGGTGCCTAGGGCTCGTAAAATGGGGCAACCAAGGTCAGTGTTCATTCAGTACTACAGTGTTTGGAAAGAGAAGTTAAAACTTGGAAACTGCTTCCGACGTCAATCCATCATTTAAAGCTTTTCACGTTTGTGGAGATCGTAACCACGAATTTCCAAACACACTCCAACGTTTTGGCTCAACGGTATCGGGAAGGCGGTTCATATTTTATTTTATTGAGGGATGAAGACTGTTCCTGAAAACTAAGGGGATTGGTTAGATATGGGATTAACTTCTTTCTTCGTAGGTTAGTTTCATGTTACATGATCTTCTATTTCGTTTTAGGTTGACACTCCAACTCGATGGGAGAAAGACTTGCATAGATACTTCAATGTTTAAGTGTTTTTGAAAAAATAAAGCGTAAAGTGATAGTAATATTATATGGTCATTCTCTCACTACTTTATTTATTTGTTATTTATACATTTTGTTGATCATATATAACAAAGCAAAGTCCTAACAAAAAAAAATTCTAAACTCAACCACACATTCTCCTAAAATGTTTTAGGATAATTGGAAAAGTTTACGTTAATACGGTAGTTGCGGAAGTATATATTAATAGGATAATTGGGAATTTAAAACCTATAATGTTCTCATGAGTCCTATAAATAGAGTTACTCCACCTATTTGTATGCAAGTCATTTTCTATGTGTTTTCTTTTCCACTTTCTAATGAATTGTGTTTTCTCATTTATTGTCTAATATGGTATCAGAGCTCCATCAGGAGCTTTGCTGATACCCATCTGCCAACGGAGCTCTATCAGGAGCCACTACAGTTCCGACCCCGTCCCCGTCACCGGCCACCGCATTTCCGGCCATCGTGTCGCTGCCCGTTCACCGTCATAGCACCCCCGCTGCTGCCCCGCTCACCATTACAGCACCCGTGCTGCTGCCTGCTCACCATCGCATCACTCCAGCCCAATACCAAGCCTAATGGCTCTTTCTGTAAAACATGCCAGGTTCTACTTCTTCAGGATCCGTGGACACTTCTCAACCCAGTCAAGTTAACATGACATACTCAACACAAAATGGACCGAATACTAATTGTGGTCCATCTCCTGGTAACATACACCAACATGCATTTATTTCACGTATTGTTAATCATTCATTCAGTAATGCACACTCACAAAATTCACACACAAGTCCATGGATAATTGATTTCGGAGTTACAAACCATGTGGCTTCATCTTTGCATTGGCTTAAAACTTACTTAAAAGTAGAAAATGACTTGCATACAAATGGGTGAAGTAGCTCTATTTATAGGACTCATGGGAAAATTCTAGGTTCTAAGTTCCCAACTACCCTATTAATGTATACTTCCCCAACTACCCTATTAATGTGGACTTTCCCAACTACCCTAGAACATTCTAGGAGAATGTGGTTGAGCTTGGACCTCTTCTTTCTTTGTTAGGGCTTGGGCCTCTTCTTGCTTTATTATTTGGGAAAGTCCACATTAATAGGGTAGTTGGGGAAGTATACATTAATAAAATAGTTGAGAACTTAGAACCTAGAATGTTTCTATGAGTCCTATAAATAGAGCTACTCCACCCATTTGTATGCAAGTCATTTTCTATGTGTTCTCTCCTCCCCACCTTCACTATCTTATGTCTCTCTCCACGGATTCCGAACCAAGTAGCTACCAGGAAGCTAAAAATCATGTTTGTTGGCAAGAATCCATGAAAGCTGAGGTAGAGGCATTAGAGTTGAACCATACCTGGTCCATCGTTGATGTTCTCCCAAATGTCAAACCTATAGGTTGCAAGTGGGTTTACAAGATCAAACGACACCCAGATGGTTCAATAGAAAGGTACAAAGCTTGTTTAGTAACAAAGGGTTTTGCTCAAACAGAGGGTGTGGATTACTTCGAGACTTTTTCTCCTGTCGTGAAGATGGCCACTGTTAGAGTTGTACTTGCTCTTCCTTCCATTCATCTCTAGACTATACAACAACTCGATGTCAACGATGTATTTTTACATGGAGATCTCTCAGAAGATGTCTATATGACTATTCCACTGGGTGTTTCTGTCTCTGGTTCCTCTAAATGCTGCAAATTACACAAGTCTCTTTATGGGTTGAAACAATCTAGCAGAAAATGGTATGAAAAATTATCTATCCTACTTCTCTCATGTGGGTATCAGCAAGCTTAGACTGATCACAATTTATTTGTCAAAACTGCTAACTCTGATTTCACTGCTCTTATTGTCTATGTTGATGACATCATCTTGACTGGTAATTCTACTGCTGAGATGGTTCATATTAAGCATGTGCTTCATTCTAATTTTCGGATCAAAGATATTGGTACACTCAAGTATTTCTTGGGTATTGAAGTTGCTCATTCAGAAAAAGGTATCTATCTTTGTCAACGCAAATATTGTTTTGATCTCCTTCGTGATTCAGGATTGTTAGGTTGCAAGCCTTGCTCTAGACCCATGGATAACTCTCGAATACATCAGGATGATAGTGAATTACACACTGATGTTCTCTTATACCGACGATTGGTTGGAAGTTTGTTATATCTGACCACAACTCATCCAGACATTTCATTTGCCACTCAACAATTAAGCCAATTCATGTCCAAATCTACCCGTTCTCACCTTATTGCGGCTATGAGATTCTTAAAGTATCTAAAAGGTTGTCCAGGACGAGGCGTATTCTTTCCTCGTGACTCTCAAATTCAATTGACTGGCTTCAGTGATGCTAATTGGGGTACCTGTATTGATTCAAGACGATCCATCACAGGCTATTGTTTCTTTATTGGGAGTTCTCTCATTTCATGGAAGATAAAGAAACAAAACACAGTTTCCAAATCTTCTTCTGAAACAGAATATCGAGCGCTTGCCTCCACCACATGTGAATTACAATGACTCACTTACTTGCTTCAAGATTTAAAGGTTTCTTTCTCTCGCCCACCTGCTCTTTATTGTGACAACCAAAGCACTTTATATATCGCTGCCAACCCTGTTTTTCATGAACGAACCAAACATTTGGATATTGATTGTCATTTGGTTCGAGAAAAGTCTCAAGCTGGCCTGATGCACTTACTTCTAGTCTCATCTTCCAATCAATTGGCTGACATTTTTACTAAAGCTCTTCCTCCACAACTTTTTTGTACTCTCCTATCCAAGTTGGGATTGGTAAACTTATTTGACCCTCCATCTTGTGGGGGGCTAACAAAGCAAGAAGAGGCCCAAGCCCTAACAAAAAAAGAAGAGGCCCAAGCTCAACCATATTCTCCTAGAATGTTCTAGGGTAGTTGGGAAAGTCCACATTGATAGGGTAGTTGGGGAAGTATACATTAATAGGGTAGTTGGAAAGTTAGAACCTAGATGTTCCCATGAGTCCTATAAATAGAGTTACTCCATCCATTTGTATGCAAGTCATTTGCTATGTGTTTTCTTCTCCACTTTCTAAGGAATTGTGTTCTCTCATCTATTTTCTAATAATATACTTTGTCAATTACCATTTAACCCTAACTTCTCTAAGACAGGGTCTAGTATTTCATTTCTCTATACTCAGTTTTGGGATTGTCTTATGTTTGGAGAACCGACTTCAAGGTACTCAGTTTTATTGCCTTAATCTTGGATGGGAATACAGAGGCCCCTTAGGCTCGAGTAGGTGAGAGGTGACTTTAAAAAGTCATATCAAATTATGCGAAAAGCCTTTATTTTGAATTTATTTAACTCGTTTTCAGCATTCATGGCATGTAAGAGAAGTCATATCAGCGAAGTCGTTGTTATCAGTTGTTGGATGCGCTTTAATCGGATGGTTCAGATTCGAAATAGTGAGTTTAGGGTTTCTCCTTTCAACACCTATAAATAGCGTCGCTTTCAGTCATGGGGCACCACTTTCATTCTCCTCTTGTCAGAGAAAAACTACTCGTTATGGTCGTCTTCCACCTCATTAGGTATTTTCTATCCCTTTATTCTCGGTTTCGATGTTGAGTACTTCGAGTTTTGAAGAGTTTTCGGGTTCGTACAACGAAGAGTCTGTGAATAAAACTCTTGGTCTTACTTCGTCGAGTTCAGGTCAAGATTCAGTAGAGGTCACTTCTCCTCTTTCAAACGTCATAGTGGCTGAAATCGAGAAGCGAAAAAAGTTGCCTCTGAGGTCAGGGTATGAATGGGTGTACTATAAGGTTAGGGAGAAATTTTCTCATTTTCAATCTCATAATGACCTTATAAATTTTGCTAAATCTGCCTGCCAAAATATTCTTGAAAACACTTAGTGGGGGATTGATTAGATGTGAGACCGACTTCTTCCTTCTAGGTTAGCTTCTTATTATATGATCTTCTACTCAACTCTAGGGCTTCTCCTTCTCGATCTGCATTTGACTCTTCTCGACTCTTACTACTCAATTGGGGGGAGGACCTGCAAAGATAGTCTGACGCTCAAGTCAACATATTTTTAAAAAAAGAAAGTATAAAGTGACACTAACCTTACCTTTACCGGACTCTCTCTTATTTATAAAAATTTATTATTAGACCTTTTAACTATTCACCTAAACTTATCATTTTTACTTAGGCCCAATACCATATGACTATTCTCTTACTTCTTTATTTATTTGTTATTTATATATTTTGTTGATCCATATACTTTGTCAATTATCATTTAATTTCTTTAAGATAGGATATTGTATTGTACTTTTGTACTTGATTTTTGACTTATCTAGAGAACCGACTTCAATATATTCAGTTTTATGGTTTTAAATGGGATACAAAACCTTAATTAATATATATATATATTAATTAGTATAATTCCAATTTAACTGTTAGTATTATCCGTAAAGTTTATCGTAGATGTTTTTATGTGTTATATTATTAAAATCTTGAACATTTTAATCAATTCATTAAATTTCTAATAAAGAAATAACGTGTTATAAAAATTTGTAAACAAATAAAATAAAGTTAAAATAACATTTTTATATATTTTTTTTATGTAATACTTGTTAAAACTTGTAACAATTCAATGAAATATATAAAGATTGAAAATTTTAATAATAATTCGGGTAAACTAGATAACAAAATCTTTTAAAATGATAATAATTTTTTGATTTTAGATCGTGAACAGTTTCTAAAAAGATATAAGCTATTACCTTGTAATTAAATCTATTAGTAAAAATTTATTGATAATTAAATGATAAAATATATAATTTAGTCAAAAATTAAAATTCATTTCAATTCAATTTGTCTTTTGAAATTTACTAATGTCTTAAGTTTAATTGAAAATTTAATTGAGAATTTAAATATATAAAATAAGAAATATTTTTATGATGAAAGAAATAAATTTTAACTAATCGAATTATCTTAAATCAGTTATAATTTTTATGTACTTCTGTCAAGTTGGCTTTTTTTCTACTGTTTTTGTGTGTATGGATAAATATATAGTGGGTGATTTTAATACATTTTTTACGTATAATTCCATTCACAGATTATTTAAATATTTATTTAAAAATTATAATTTTAATATAATATTTTATCTTATCCCTTTTTATAATTTTAATATTAATATTATTTCATATAAAAAATTATCTATAGCTGATGTAAATATTGATGGGTATAATTCAAAGGCTAACGCGTTTTAATGTAACGTTTTATCATATATTATGTAAATATATACTTGTAAATCTAGATCTATAAAATATAGATTGAAGGTAACATAAATGACATCTTATGAAGGTATCATAAATGACAATTTCTTGGTATGTGTAACAAACAAACATAAATAAATAAAAACCCAAACTCGCTAAACCTGGTAATCTCTCATATAGATATGACACGTTTTCTTAATGACATATAACATGTCCAACGTATGATGTGTGGCTCATCACACGTTACATGTCTCTAGTTTAATTGCATCTAATTCTTCTCATAAATCCTAAAACATACTATTCATTCCATTGATTTATCCTGTAACATTTCAAAAATTATAAAAATACTATCTTTTCAATGAAAAAATATAAAAATACTATCCTTTCAATGAAAATGTTTAATTCTTTAATTGGATAGTTTAAATGATTTTATACCTTTTAAGGATAGACTATAAAATCTCATCAGAAATTCTATCTAACTTAATAGTTAAAGGTTTTGTCTAACAAATTTAGGAACTTAATAAATTGAAGCTTCATCTAATAAATTTGAAGAACAAAAATAAATATGAGTATTTATCTCACTTTTCTTTTTACAAATCCTGTAAGACAAATGAGTCTATGGTTTCTTCTGACGTTTTTAGTCTAACAAATGCTAAACAAAGAGGTTTTATCTAACATAAGAGAAAATTCAAAATTCAAAGACAATTTTAATAGAGAGAATAATACTTGCATAACATATTTGTGATGAGACCGACAATTGATGGACCCTTATGTTGTGTTTTGGGAATAGGAGGAGATATGTATGAAGAGAAAATATTGTTATTGGCTTTTTTTTCTGAGGCATCAATAGCTTACATTTATAATGCTTGCAGAAAAGAAAAATATCTGACTGAAATAACTCCTACAAATTAAAATCTTAACGTCTACGAAATAATTAAGAGTGAATATTCTAACAATTAAGAACAAATATTCTAATTAAAGACATATTCAGAAACGAAACCAAATCAATGTGCAGTTTCAAAAGTAAATTCCCAACACTCCTCCTTGATTTTGGAACTGTAAACTCCAATATTCTTTCTTATGAATTCAAACTGGCTGACTAGTAATGGCTTGGTAAACAAATGGTTTTAAGTTTTTGTAATATCCTGAAGTACTCTTCATATCTTCCAAGGAACCACCCCAATCAATATCAAAATACCCAACAAACTTTGCTTTATTTTTGTTAATTGAACCATCATATACAACAATTACCTTTCTATTTGGAGGTATGTCAACAAGAGTGTTGCTCTTCTTAATCATATATAACTCCTCCTCTTCATCTTTTTTCCACTTTAGGTGATTAAGAGCTTCCTCATGGTCCTCAGGTTTAATAACATCCATATTACATCTTTGATATATGTTAGAGAGGGATCTATTACCTCTCACAGGATGATTATCCACATTTTCATCAGAACCTTCTTGCTCAGTTATTTTTGGAACAACATCAAGGTCTTTAATCTTTTTCACAATCAATTCTTTAGAAACTTTAACATCATCAGAGAATCCAATCCATGATTTTTCACTACTGGCTTCCCATGATTTTCTACTGCAGGCTTCCTAGATTGCCTAGACTGCTTCCTTTTATGCTCAATCTGTCCCGAATTAACTATAAAAGAGTAAGCAAGATCTTTTTGCAAGTTTACCGAGAAGCTTTTGCCCTTCATCTTTATTGACATCAATTTAATGCTAGTTGTATCAAAGACTTCACAAGTTTTATCTTTGAACACAACATAACCTTTCTCTAAAAATTGCCCAACACTTAGCAGATTTTGATTAATTTCAGCAACATATAGAACATCAGAGATTACTTTTGTACCTGAGCCAGCATCACTGGCAATATCACCTATGCCTTTGACCTCAATATAGTCTCCATTCCCAATTTTGACTTTCAAAGAGTGGGTTTTGTCAAGCTTTACAAACATGTCTTTATCGTGTGTTATGTGATGAGTGCATCCACTATCAATCAACCATGTTTCATTAGTGATGTCACTAGCAAAGCAAGTCGCCACAAAAAGAAGCTCCTCCTCGTCACAGTCTCTTGAGCAATTTGCACCTCTTGTTGCTTTCTTTTGCATACCTTCTCTATATGACCCTTTTGATTGCAAGAACTACACACCACATCTGGTCTCCACCAACATTTCCAATGTGGATGATTAGTTTTCTTGCAGTGTTGACATGATGAGTACTTCTCCTTCTTGTCATCGTCATCCTCATCACTTTTCTTCTCATTTTTCCAGCCTTTCTTCTTTGCTTTGTAACTCGACTGTGACCTTGCTAGAAAAACTCCTTCAGCAGTATTCGACTCTTCTCTCAACAATTCTTTTCTCAACAATCTTCTCTGCTCTTTGATTTGTAGAGAGTTCATCAACTCGGTTAGTGAGATCATTGTGAGATCTCTTGAATCATCAAGTGATGAGATCTTTGTTTCAAACCTTTCTGGAAGACTCACCAACACTTTTTCTACGATCCTTCTATCAGGTAAATCTTCACGTAATAGTCGGATTTTGTTGACCACTGCCAAGAGCCTATCAAAATATTCTTTGATGGTCTCGGCCTCTTTCATTCTCAGCATCTCAAATTCTCTTCTGAGATTGAGAACTTGCATCTGCCGAGTTCTTTCATTCCCTTGAAACGCCTCTTGGAGAGTGTTTCAAGCTTCTTTTACTGTTTCACAAGACATAATTCTAGTGAATACAACATCAAAAACAACAAAGTGAATACAGGTCTTGGCCTTCGCTCTTCTTATTACTTCATCATTATAATTTCTGATTTGAGCTACAGTTGGATCATCTTGTAGCGGTTGGATTTCAGACATCACAACATCCCACAAACCACTCGCTTCTAGATAAGGCTTCATTTTGACAGACCATATTTGATAATTTTCTCTGGAGAAAACTGGAGGTCCTGCCATGAAGTTTCCGGCCATGGGTGAAGTTTTTTTATTTTTCTCAAAAGGTTCCTCACTGGTTTCCCTCTTTTGTTTTTTCCTCGTGGTCTCACATAGGCCTAAGAACTAAAAGCTCTGATACCAATTGTTGTGTTTTGGGAATAGGAGGAGATATGTATGAAGAGAAAATATTGTTATTGCTTCTTTTTCTGAGGCATCAATAACTTACATTTATAATGCTTGCAGAAAAGAAAAATATCTGACTGAAATAACTCTTACAAATTAAAATCTTAACGTCTACGAAATAATTAAGAGTGAATATTCTAACAATTAAGAGAAAATATTCTAATTAAAGACATATTCAGAAACAGAAACAAATTAATGTGCAGTTTCAAAAGTAAATTCCCAACACCTTAGTCACATAAAACTAATGGTAATGAGAAAGTGGATTAAAAGGATGGAGGGGAAATTGAAATTACAATAGAGAAACGTACAATAAAATAGGGAATAGATGGCTAAATTGAGAATATAATAAACAAGAAAAATAATGCATAAATGTAAAACAAATTGAAACTACAATTAAAATTTACAACAAGTATAATGTGAATGACTTTTTAAAAAGAAAAGGCTAAGTATAGCCATTAGAATATCTAATGGACAATCGTCTACTAGACCGTCTAATGGTTGTACTAAGTTGTCTAATCAAAATGCAAATGACAAAAAATATAAACTGCATAAAACTTAAAATGCAAAATTAAAAAGCGGAGAAAACATAAATTGGATGAATGTAAAGTGTTGGAAATTCAATGACAAGAAATGTAAAATGCTAAAATGTAAAGAAAAGAAAATTTTGTTCTAGAAAAACATAATAGAAAACGAAAATCAAAATTAAGTCATTTTCAACTCTGAATGCAAGAAACACAAATTTGGATTACTTGTTAATCAATATTGTGTTTATATATATGTGTTTTCCTTTCAATATCAGTATTTCAATTTTGCTTGTGTTGATTCTTGGCTTAACACTTTGGTCCTAAAATTATTGAAAAATATTGTTAGTAATCAAGATCTGAATTAGAATACGTAATGAAAGTTTGTATTTAGGAATAAAATATGATTCATTTGTTATCTTAAACCCTTATGGCACTTGTAAGTATTTTCTATATAATTGATCGAGGAATTGATTGCTAATAGGAAAGGAAGCTTAGGCTCATTCACCTAAGGAATTAAGGTTTGAATAATATTGTGGGTTGACATTGACATTAGTTAGGGGAAAAGAAGGTAATTGTTTTTATGCATGAGAGTGAGTTATGATAAAGTCTAACCCTAGCAATATTCTTATAATCAATCCTTAACCTTATTCTACTTTTGAGATTTGACATAAAATTATAAAATTATTTAATTTATTTTTTAATTTAATTTCTCACATAAACCAGTTAAACTATGGAATTATTCTTTGGTCTAATTTTATTATAAAATATTGTTATATATTGCATAAGTCCCTTGGGTTTGGGTAATATTGTGAGTTGACATTGTCATTAGTTAAGAAAAGAATGTAATTGTTTTTATGCATGAGAGTGAGGTACGATGAAGTATAACCCTATAAATATTTTTATCATCAATTCTTAACCTTATTCTGTTATTTGAGATTTGACACAAAATTATAAAAATATTTATTTTTTAATTTAATTTCTTGCTTAAACCACTTAAACTATGGAATTATTCGTTGGTCAAATTTTATTATAATTGTGAATATTGTTGTATATTTCATAATTCCCTTAGGAGATAATATTATATTTATCACTTGTTACATGTGTGATTGATGTACTTGCTATTGAACGCAAAAAGTGTTAACAAGTTTTTGGCCCCGTTACTGGAGACTTGTGTTTCAACCTATCATAATTTTGATTTTATAATTTTGTTAGACCTATTTTTATTTTCTTGTTTATTTTATTTTCATTTGCTTTTAAGATTATATTTTTTAGAATTTTAAATTTTAAATTTTTGTAAATTTTTAATTTTTAAATTAGGGCTCACTTGTGTTCTAGTTTTTTTGTGTATTCTTGTGTATGTAAGGTTCAATCCACACTAGGAGAACAATATATTCACAACCTGTACTTGTAGATAGTGAAAGGACTACAAGGAGAATCTCATTTCACGCAAGGCGACGAGGAGTTAGAAGTCTTAAAGTTGATCAATCTTTCTCTATTTCCTAATATGACTCGGGAACAACAAGGCCAAAATCAACAACAGAAACTATAAGAGACTTAATCATGTACACGAGTCTTAAAGAATTCTCCAATATTGTTCGAGTCATGATGAATGAGAAGATTGTTGAGATGAAACCTGTTTTCTTACAACTCATCAGTTGTGAACAATTTACAAGCATGGATCATGAGGATCCACATACCCATTTGTACACATTTTATGAATTGTGTGATATTGTTGATATGATAGACAAATGGGGAAACATTATTATTAAGATTGTTTTCATTTTTTTCACTTCGTAAGGTTAAAGTTTGACTTTAATTAGAGTCAAAACAAAACCTAATTAGTTTGAAGGAAGTATAACCTACATTTTTTATAAATTTTCTAATAATAATAATAATAATAATTATTATTATTATTAAATGTTATTCAGATTCTCTTTGGAACGTTGTGTAATACTAGAGTCAATCGAATACTTTCAAATTGTTATGTATTAAACTTTAACTATTTGTATTAGGTAACCAATTTACAGAAAATATACTTGTTAAATTTTATTTATTTTTACTTTTTGTATAAGTAAATAAATAAAGTTAAAAAAAAAAAAAAAAAAAAACATATATATATATATATATATATATATATATATATATATATATATATATATATATATATATATATATATATATACTAAGAAACAAAGAGAATGATAAAGGGACTAAAGATAAAGTATATAGGAATATTATTATCATTTTTTCATTATAAATAATGAATTTTATTACTATTTTTAAACGGTAAAATTAATTATTACCTTAAAACAATAAGTATTTCATATTATTTATTTTTATTGTAATGATATTTCTTTTAAATTGAGAAATTATATATATATATATATATATATATATATATATATATATATATATATATATATATATTATATATTTTTATTTTAATAAAATTTGCACACATCTTCTATTTTTTTTTATTTAATGAAATAATTACAAATAAAAAATAATTAAGAATTAAAAAACATAACATTATATTATAAAATAATTAATATATTTTTAAAATAAAAATAAAAAAGAATAAATTTGGTTACGATTAGAGACAAATAGAGAGAAAAAGAATACGTAACTTATATCAATCTTTTATGTTTGCACATGCATAACTTTTTTATTATTATTTATGTGAGAATTAAAAGTGTAATTGATTATAAAGATTATAAGGATTAAAAATTCATTAGTACATATGTAATCACTTAAAACCATAACGTATATATTTAAATATCAATCATTCAAATATAATTTAATAATGTACGACAATTAAACCACTAATAAAAATTGTTTTATAATGGGTCATTATTTAATATTAGAATATCTTGTCTTTCAACAACTTCATTTGCTTTCATTCCTATGATTATAAGTTACAATTTAACTAATGAACTTGACTCTTTAAATTGATAGGAAATAATAACAATTATGAGAATGAAAGAAGTTAACATGCATTGTCTCTCATACAATTGGCTTTTTTAAGTCGTTTTAATCACAATACTATTTGGTTGCGAAAAAAAGAAAGAAAAAAATCTTTTACTCTCTAATTTTTTAAATTTATTTTTTGTATGTTCATATATTTTTTTATACATCCGGTTTTGAGTCATTGTTAAACACTTTGGTGTAATTATGAAAACATATATTAAAATAAAAATAATATTATATAAGAAAAGATGCAAAAGAAAGAGAAGATTTTAGAAAAAAACAAAATAACGAACCCTGAATAAAAACTAATAAAAAGACTTCAGTTCCATACTAGTGGTAGTGTGACAAATAAAAATATAAATATAGTTTAGAATAAATGAAAAAAATACTAATTTCTCTATAAAAATGGAATGATGATAACTAAAAATTATATGAACGTAAAATAAATTATTTTTACTTGAAATTATAAAATATTTTTCTTTCTTTTTTATTTTTTTGTTAAGATAACACTCCAAAAAGTATCAACAAGAGAGTATTATGCATCCCAACTAGACTGTCACTTTCCTACCTCAACAATCATGCTTTCTAGATAAAATAATTAAGGATTAAATTTTTTATGTAAAAAACCGTAATTTTCTTTTTAATTTCTAAAATAATTCTTAAACAATTTAATATGATTTAACTAAATCATGAAGACTTGATTATATATATAAATAATAAATAAAAATATATTATCTTATTCAAAATATTAAGATTCTTTGTTGAAATTTTTTTCATTTCAAATGAATTTTTTTTTAAATCTAAAAAGTTGTTTCATATTTTTAACTAGGTTATTTAAATATTAAGCTTAATTAATTTTCAGGTTCATATATATGTTTTCAATTGAATCTCTATTAATTTTTTTTATATATTGAGTAATCAAGATTTTTATATTTTTAATTGAATTATTAGACACATCAAATAATGAAGAGAAAAATTAAACACTAAAATCTTAACTGAAAAATATAAAATTTTAGATATTTTACAAACTAATAAGACAAAATTATCAGGACTCAATTGAAAACCTTCAATTTATCAAGATTTTTTAATTAAGCTTAAATATTATGTCATAAATCTTTTTAATATATTTTATGAATTTAAACCAACATAAATTAATATTTTTTACTTTTAAAAAATAATTCCTATATATATATATATATATATTAAATCTTCTTAAAAGCAATCATATTTCACAATGTTGTTAGCAAACTGAATGGTCTTAAATTAAGTATTAAATTGAAAAAATTGTTCAAATTTATTATTTACAATGTTTCCGATGTAAAAATAAACAATTTCTACTACCATATTAGGAACGTCTACGGACAAAAGTTTTCAACAACTTGATTATACATTAAACGTATATTTTTATTTACTTAATATATTATTAGCGAATTCTTTTTAACATATTTATTTTGTTAATTTATTTTAAAATAATAATGACATTATGAATTAAACTTTTTAATTAAGCAAATATATTATCAAATTTTATGACTTTCAATTGAAAATATCAATATTTTTATTTTAAACGATTATAGAAACATTTTTCTAAAACATATGTTCATAAATTCTTCTGTCCTCATATATTTTTGAATTTTTTTTGTCCTTTCTAATTATAATAAACTTTCTAGTTGACCTTGTATTAATCAATGGCATTGATAAAATCAGAGTGTCTCGTCACATTCATCAACCCCATTGGTTAAACAAGACTTTTTATTTTCTTCAAATTTAATAAATATTATTATGAGAACATCAATAATAATTAGTTGCTGTAAATTAGTGTCAGCTATGCGAGGGACTCAATTAGAAGTGTGAGCTATGTAAGGGACGCAATTAGAGTCAATTAAACTTATTCTAATAAGACATTAGTTTAATTACAAAAATTTGAGTTGGTAAGGTCTACTCTAAACTGACATTAACAGTTATTAAAATAAGCAGTGGTTAATGTCATTTTCAAGAACAAACGGCATATTAGGATTGTATTTGGAATTAAATATTACATTGTTTGGGTGAATCCAACTCATACAAAGTGTAATTTAAAAATTAAAAGATATAATATAAGATAAAAATATTAATTATTATAAGATAAGATTGGTAGAAAAGTTAACAATGATTACTAATTCCTTCCAAAAACTTTACAAACTTAAATGGATTTAAAGATAATGGTAGTATAGTAATTGAAGAACAAGTGAACTCATCTCTATAGGTAATTAAAATGAAATTGCTTCATGCAACATCCTTCTTATGAAAATTGGACATATAATATTTGGTAGGTAATGACAAATAGATCTATACATGATGACTACACTAATAAAATAATTATCACTAATTGAGAAAGCTAAATAATTTTAATTTGTCTCACACTAATAAAATAATTATCACTAATTGAGAAAGCTAAATAATTTTAATTTGTCTCACACCTTAATAAGTGAGGGAGGATGAAATAAAGTTGAAGGTGAAAATTGAATGATAAAAGATTGAAAAGAAAAAGAATGAAAAAGAAAAAATAAAAAAAGAAGGGTTGAAACAAACATCTAGAAAAATTAATAGCAAATAAAATCTTAAGAGGGTATTCATGATTTGAATTCTTCTTCACCAAAGGTAAATACTTTTGATTTATCTTTACAAAAATTTCAAAATTATCACTGTATTTTGTCATTCTATGGCATGAAGTAGTGAGTAAAATAAAATGAAGAAAAATATGCCCTTTATGTTCCTTTACAAAACTTTTATAAAAAATCAAGGACATTATTTCTTTAAACATATTTGTTTTGTAATAAATAAATTTATTCAATTTTTTTTACTGTGAATGGATTTTTCATCCAAGAGGAAAATAAAAGAAGATAACCAATCCAAGGTACTACCACTAAGCATTAATCAGATTTAAGTACAGATCCTTCAAAAAGAAGGGTATGATAAAGGACCATCCAACCACCACATCTTTTGGCTAAAAGGAAGATGAAGCCTTATGGAGAAAAACTCAACACTTGAGAGAAGAATATTAGAAACTTCTTCCTTCTTCTTAGTCTTGTACACCTTGTAAAAAATGTATAAAAATAGAGATAAGCATAGTTTCTCCTTGTAGTTCTTGTAGGAACCTAAGAACATAAGTGGGTCTCCAATTAGGCTTTGTTTGAGGGCCAAAAATCCTATATATCCTAGTCAGCACACAACTGCAAGCTTACACCACAAGTCATGCATCATTAGTCTTTCATAAAGAAATGCTTATAAAGGTTTGGAAGGACCATGTTTTGGTTGATGTGGGACTTGGAGACATTGAAGTGCCTATTTGGAGTGTGCAACTGCATTTTTCATTTTTTTTTTTTTGTATCACATCCCTTAAAACATTAAGTGCAAGAGAACTCCTTCTATATATAATTGCTCATTTTGTTAAACTACTTTTAATTGACTACGCTTATATGATTGTCTTCTTATTCTTTAAAGTCATTAAAAATAAAAGTATTTTCTTAGGTTCACCATAGAGGACCCTTCCTTAGAAATGAGGGCCTTAGTTCCAAGTTTCACATTTGAAACTTAGGAAAAAGTTTTCTCAATTTTTCTAAGTTCTTCTGTTGCTTTTGGGGATGCTTCCATCAATTCTTCTTTACAAAATGTAAAGGATTCCACTAATAAATGATTACAAGTGTTTTTACGCTACAACTTCTAGCACGCCCGAGTACATAAAAAATTGACTCCTAATTATCTTTTACCCTCAAGATAAGACATAATTACATTATGATACTCCTGGTTGATTACACAATGACATTTTTTATAATACAACAAAAAAGTTATTTAAAGATTATAAGAAATATAAATGGTTTAACACTCTTTGTAGAAGAGAAAAACTTCACATAGTGAAGGATTTAAAAATAACTTTCACTCTCAAAGTTTTTTAATAGGTTGTCTTACATTTTTAGCACTTAAAAGGTTTTTATTCTTTACCTATAGTGTACTCAATTCACGTAGAATCGTATGTGGGGCATTTGATTTTTTCTACATGGAGTGATTTCTATTTATTGGCATCTAATAAAGGTCCATTAAAGCTTGTGTGGTTGTTATTTAATCCTTTTGTAATTGTTTTCTAGAGTTAATTGTTGTGTTAACACCTTTTTCTGTAGCATTGAACATGTTAACCATGAAATAACTTTCTTTTTGTAAGTCTGCATGCAGTATTAGCAACACCAAAAAGAACATGCAAAATCAAAAGGTTGGTTAACTCTATGAATATCATCTTTGTAATGTGTAAGTCAACATTCATGAAGGGTAGACATTCTAACAATTCAATTGTATCTTGTAAAAATCACATGTACACTTCATTTACTTCACTTGTTCTCGTCCTCTGATCTTTTTGTTGTTACTTTGTCTCCTCTTTCAATAATGTCTATTCTTTTTCACATTTGAATAATATAACTCTCAATTTGGCCCAACCCATAGGGCTTGGTCCTGACCTACTCGGGTGACCGTAAAAAGAAACTCACAAGGACACAAAGTCCATATAAGAAAAAGCTCATAGGGCCAAAATGCCTACAAAATCCCCATGAGTTATTTTTTAAAGTAAAAAAAATCTTATTTAAAAATGGGAAGAAAAAAAAACATATAATTAAAAAGAATCTCTACACACATAAAAAAACATTTACTCAATCCAAATCTAAATCTTATAAATCTTAGACAGTATGGGTAGAGTCGATTCAGACATAGATTAGTCAAGTCGGGACCATGTCAAGCTAGTATTCATGGCCTAGGTAAGGTCAAATTGGATTGGGTCCAGTTACACCTAATCGAGCAATGTTTAGGTTAAGTCAAGACAGTTTGGGTTAAAGTCAAGTTGAGTTGGGCTTGGCTCAAGCTGACAGGTCATTCAAAATTTGGCCAAGTCAAATTAGGTTGAGGCAGGTCGACTCATATTAGACCAAGTTGGGTCAGGACCATGCCAAACTAGTTGTGGTGAGTCAAGTTAGACCTACGTCAGACCAAGTAGAGTTAGGCCTATCAATCGAGCCATGTCAAGTCGGGATGAGATGGCTTAACCTAGGTTGAACCCATAATGTCAGGTCAAGCCCATGTCAGGTCATATCAGGCTAAGCCTAGGTTAGGTTGGGTAAGCCAAGTCAAGTCAAGTGGGGTGGGACCAAGGTTAATCCAAGTTAGTTTAGGCTCATATTAGACTAAGTTGGACTGAGCCCAAGTCATCTTAGGCGCTAGTCAGGAAAGTTTACATCTTATTGGGTCTAAGTCATTCAAGGTTATTGGGTCAAGCCTGTAGGAACAACTGACTTCAGAAAGAGGGGGGGGGGAGGGGGTTGAATGGAGCCTGAACTCAATTCGCTGTAAACAAAAACCACTAAACAAGATCGTCAAAGGCAAGAATATATAAGCATAGATGAAACAATTTATACTGGTTCGCGCTAATCTCTTGGGCTACGTTCAATTCCCCCTTGAAAAAACCGTTCAAGAGGTTCCACTATTCAGCTAATAGTTATAACGAGTATATAAAATTCTCCAGGTTACAACGAGTACACAAACATCTCCAAGTTATACTAGTCTCAATCTCCCCCTGAGATCAAGACCACTCAAGATTTAAAGAAACACTCTCAAAAGAGAGAACAATGACAACTCACAAGGGTTTACTTCACAATGGTGAAGAATTACACAATGGTTTCACACAACCCAAAAATCAAATGCCCTCAATAGCAGATTAACAATAGACACTCACATATTTAGGAAATTCTTCAATGTATTGTATGATGTATTTTTTTTCCTTCTTCATGTCCTTCTTGTTCTTCAACTTGAAATTGCTCCTCTATATGTAGTTTTTAAGAAACTAGCCGTTGGGACGCTTAAACGGGGCAATCTTGATCATTTAATTATTGAAACTAGTCGTTGAAAGAACAACTCTATTATTGATTCTACATTAAAACTGGTTTTATCTGCATATAAAATCAATTTAAACAACACAAGATATCTTTGATTTGAAACAATTAATCACATTTAAATATTCCATAAGAATTTGAATAATTTTCATTATGAACAGATTTGAACGTTAAAGCACAACATGATATAAAATCTGATTTTGATATTTATGTTAAAGACACCTTAATTTGTTTTTCAGATTTAGAAACAAATCAAAACATATTTAAATATTCCATAAGAATTTGAATAATTTTCATTATGAACAAATTTGAATATTAAAGCACAACATGATATAAAATATGATTTTGATATTTATGTGAAAGACACTTTAATTTGTTTTTCATATTTAAAAATAAATTTAAAAATATTTTCATATTCTTTTAATTTTAAACAAAATTAATATAATAAAATAATAATAAATAAACACTTATCTGGATTTGTAATTCTGTACGTACCCATCATGTTTAGAGATCTGTAAATATTACTATAACAGACATGTAAGATCATCAAATACAAACACATATTTGGAGTATTGTTATCATCAAAACTTTATTAGATGATTAGATAATCTAAAAGGAACTCTGGACCATCTAATGATTCAACAAAGCCCAAGTCAATCTCGATCGAGTTAGGCCCAAGTAGCTTGGATTGAGTCAAGTGAAAACCAATATGCGTTAGGCTAGGTCAAGTCAAATTGGGTTGGGTCTAATCGAGGTTAAGATGGGACTGAGTCAACTTGAGCTCAAGTCAATTTAGGTCCAACTAGAGTTAGGATGAGTTGGACCGACTCAAGCTCAAGTCAAGCTTTGTTAGGTTGGGCTAAGCTCAAGTCAACTCCGATCGAGGTTAGGCTGAGTTGGACAGGGTTAAGATTAAGCCAAGTGGTATCAAGCTTAGGTCTGATAGTTAGGTTAGGTTGAGTTGATCTTAAGTCAAACTAGGATTAGCTTGACTAAGACAAGTTAGGTGGTCCTCAATCTTACAAATAATAAAAATTCATTGAAAATCAGTTTATAATAAATATAAAATATTTTGAAATTAAGTTTTTAAATATTGTAGGCATGGTTATCAAACCCGTGAGTAGACTTGTAAACTTGTCCGAGTTTACGAGTTGATTGTTGGGTCATGAGTCAACTCATGGATAAACTCGAAGCATACTCAGGCGAACTCAGTGGACTCGGTGCAAAATCGCGAGTCTGAGACCGAGTTAATGAGTTAGGAAGACAAGTCCAAAATGACCCATGTGTGGGTCATTTCATTTAGAACTCGTTTCATACTTGGACCTTTGATTTAAGGCTTTTGTAGTGCCTCGCCGCTATTGTTCCCTACCGTGGATGTTACCGTCATTGTTGTTGTCTCGGTTGCCTTGCTACATCTATTCGCATTGCGTTCATCTCAAATTGTCTAGTTTCACGTAGCCTTGCAACAACGGTAGCCTCGCAGCAGTGGTTGCCTCGTAGTCGTCGTGGCCTCACAGCCGTCGTCGTCTCGCAGTCGCGGTCGTCTCGCAGTTGCCATGCAACCGCCGTCATCTCAACATCGTATTTCACTAGGTGGAGTGGAGGTTCTCTATGACATTACAATGTTCATGAAATGTTTTTTATTAATTGTAGTCATCATTTAGTTTTATTTGTGTTGCTATTTTTTTTATTTGGATTATGCTTGAACTATATTTACTAAAGGTCTTTTTTTTTTCTTTGTTAAGTTTCTTTTTCTAATTTTGTAGTACATGTATGTTTTAAGATCGGAGTAGTTCAAATTTTCATGGTGAATGTTGGAAAATCATGAATATTTTTTATAAATATTTATTTTGAGTTTATAAACATTTTCCGAATTTACGTAAACTCTCGAGTTTAATAACCTTAATTATAAAAAACTATACAATTTTAAATAAATATATATGTAAACTCTTGAGTTTAATAACTTTAATTGTAAAAAATTATACAATTTTAAATAAACATAACCGTAAATTCTCGAGTTTAATAACTTCAATGATAAAAAAAAGTATACAATTTTAAATAAACATAACAAATTTAATTAAAATGTTGTAGTGAATAAAACCCATTTTTAAGACTAACCCTTACCTTTTACGTGAAGGGTTTGAAAGTTGGAACTTTTTCATCTCACTTGGTGAATAAAAAAGGAATTTATTTTAGGAATGGATTGAGTTTTACCAATTGATTAAACGTACATGGGGTAAAGGACTCCCATATACTAAGGAAGATTGATTATATACTTACACGCAAATGCTATGCAGAGGACATGTTTGTCATTAATAGTTGTACTTGTTACTCGTGCAGCAAAATTTAATTGTGAAATGATACACAATCCCAAAGTCAATTAGGTATCTCGAGGTTCAAATATCAAAAGCTGAAATTTGGCTCCTTTTAAATTTAAATTAAATAACTTATTTCAGATACAGAACATTTTCAACTGGGAAGTATTGAAGAAAAGAAGGGAAATAAATCATGCAATTGATGGAAAAATAATTCTTTCCAAATATTCTACCTGGTTCTCCTATTGTTTTTTTCTTAGAACGAAAACACAACCAGTGGGAAATATTACTGCTCAGAGTTTAGAAATAACTAAATAAAATTACCTTGATATATTAGTAGTGGGAACCAGTGACAAAGAACTATGGGAACCGGTGACAAAGAACTGAAAAGTATTTTGAACATGGCAACTCAAGCAATGAACCAAAGGATTGAAATTTGATGACATCCAGTAACATGATTTGACATCTAGCTTAATCAGCAGAACGAGGGAAAAACATAGCGCTTGAGGTTAGAATCTCCTTATCTGATTTTCATCACCAACAACAATTGGATATTCCTTGCCATTTTCCTTCCTACTAACTTAAAGATTAAAGGTAGAAGATAAGTACGCCAACAAGCTTCCTAATAAGTTGTTTTAAAAAGTCACACCAACATGGAACAAAATAGAAATAAAGATCAATGATGAGATGAAAAAGCTTGTTCCTCCAAGTTTTATTTAGATTGTTTTCGAGCTCTTGTTGAAATAAAAATTCAGGTCCACATGACAGCACAATTGCGGATAAAGTGATTGAGCTGAATGCTGCTACATCCAATTTGCCTCCACCTGAATTTGTCATCGGCAGGATCAGGAGAACCAGTGTACATACACAAGGCTCGCTCTGTCTGTGACACAGAAGGTGCACCAATCACAAGCAACTCATCACCAAGAGATTTAAAAGCCACACCCCAACCTCCTCGTGCATCAGCTCTCACAGGAGCCACTCCCAAAGTCTTCCATGAATTGCTTCCCTTCATATACACTTTCAGCTCATTTGAAGAAGCATCCAGTGTGTACAACTCATTGTTCACAACAGCAAGAAGAGGTGGAGAGCCTGAACCAAAAAGAGGAATATCCTTCCACATGTCAGGAATCAAGTTCCAACTGTTTGTCTTCCCATCAAAGAATTCACCGCAAGTCAGGTTCCTCGAATGCTCATCTTGCCCTCCCAGGACATAGAACTTGTTATCCATGAAGCAACCTGAGCAAGACTTCCTCCTTTTGTTCATCCTTGGGAGGGGTTTCCAACACTGCCTTTCAGAGTTGTACATCTCAGCAGAATCCAAAGCTTGGGTGTAAGCTGTTGCATCAAGACCCCCAGCAACAAAAGCAACAGCACCAGATGTGGCTGATGCAAAAAGACACCTTGGGTTGATCATAGACGGCCCTTTGAGCCATTCATTATTTGTTGAATCAAACCTCCAAGTTACAGCCCCCTCAATCTCCTTGCCGAACACTAATAGGTGAGATCCTGCACAAAATGACTCCTTGTCTCCATACTCAAAATTATAATCTGATTCAATAGGAGGGAGCTTCCTGCTTGACATGAAAGGCCACTCCATTCCCCACCAATTGCTTTCTCCGCTGGCTAACATAAACACGGACGGTTCTTTCAGGCCCAATTCCTTCCTGATTTTGTAGATCTCGCCACTCCTCGCTAGCGCCAAGAACCGCTTGTTCAGAAAGCACAACTTCCAATGCTGTGACCTTGGAAATCTTGCCAAGATTGAAGTCTCTAGCTCGTCACTAATACTCCGAACATTACTATAATCTGCATCCTGAGGTAAAGGTTCATCTTCATTGGTAGAGGAACCGTTTCCACCTGAGGGGGATAACTCCACAACTCTCATCTTTTGCGCACTCTGACTGAAACAAAAGCCACTAACAACGGTTGAGACAGGTAATGCTTTTTTGCCGGTCATAATAATAGGTCATTTGCAGGCAAATGCTCCTTCGATATGCCCTCTGTTAAATGTTGATTAGGGAAACCTTTTACCCTCTTACAGCCAATAAAATTGCCTGTAACCGCAGACAGAAAATCCAGACAAAAAAAAAAAATAAAAAATATCAGCAACAACTCTTGTACACATATGAGACGTTACGATTACGAACAATTTGAAATCCAGCAAACAGTACTATTCCAAAAACAAATCAGACGTTAAGAAACAGATTGAGTTTTCTATACTGGTCAAAATTATAGGAACTGATTTAGGCATATATGAGATGTGTAAGACACTGATTTAGGCATTTCCATTTGTTGACTACCAAAAGTACAGGCAATAGAAGATTAATGTGAATTTCCGCCAGAGTAACCAAAACTTACAGATGAATATAATCAGAAGAGATTAATTAATGGATTAAGAGATGCTTACCCTAATGAAAGACGCCCCCAACACAAAAACAAAAAAACTTCACATCATGAGAAGCTGGTCAATATAGCTGCGTTATAGAGCATAACAAAACAAGGACCAGAGATTGATTTGGAAGTGGAAGCGAAGAAAAGTGAAGATTTTGAGACATGGGTTTGTGGCTGTTTATTTAGCCATTAAGAAGAGTAACGTCCATGACACAACATTGCTTACATATAAGATATAAAGTCGGAAAGAGAGAGAGAAGTAAAAACACTTGCAAAGGAGAAGACAAGTCAAAGGCAACAATAAATGGAGTGCGAGCGTTCCACAACATGCAATGAAAACGAAGAGAAAAGAGCCGTTGGGAGTGAGTTCAAACTAGCAACACAACATCATGACATAACCAGCGAGAGGGTGAAGTTGAAGAGAGAGACATAGAGGGAAGAGAGTGAAGGAGAAGAAAACAGTGAGTTGGAACGTCGAAGAAGAAGCTCAAGAAATGAGAGATCCAATCCAACCATTTGCTGGAATATGCTTAATTTAGTATATGGTTTTTATATTTTTTTTTTGGAATAAGAAGCAAACCCAAAAACCATAATGTAAGTATTTTAAATGGCAGTGTGGCACCATCACCATCGTATTTTTTAATTCCCCATTTGGGAAAAGAGAAGAGCGAGAACTGACTGTGGTGTGCACAGTGACTGAGTACAGCAGTCCAACGTGAAAGAATAAAGAATGAAAAAAATAATGTTATGGAGAAGAAAGGGACATGGGCGGCTCGCTCTCTCTCTCTATCTCTCTCAGAAAACGGTTGGCGTGGAAGACTAGGAAAGGAAAAAGGTTAAATTAATGAAATTTTGTATTCGTGCTTATCTTATAATGTTTTAGTTTCAGAAGTTATTGGTTTTCCATTAAGTCACGTGTGGATTTTTACATTCCTTATCTTTTCACACCCTATCAATCAATTTTAGGAATAATATCACCATTAAAAAAATAACTTAAAACCAAGTAAAATCTCAAAATATCATAGTCATTCTCTAAAATAATAATAAGTTGAAGGTTAGTAAAACTATTGGTGTTTCACTATATTCGGTTTGAATATTATGAATAAAAGTAAATATCCAAAGAAGAGATTTCAATGATAATTTCTTTTTTGCCATATATTAATTTACTACAGAAGTAATTAAATATTTTTATTGTGTAAATCACGGGATTAGAAAAAATAAGTAAACTTTTATATGTTTCATTCTGTTTAATAAATTTGCATGAGCTTTGACTTAATAGTTTATCTTGAATTTTTATTTTTAACTTATTCAGAAGTTAATTATTAAGTTCTAGAAACTGCAATGTCTAATACACACAAGTATTAAATCCATTGGGAAATATAATTTTATCTACATCTATATATGTTACTTCTTTTAATGCATGATTCAAGTTTTTAAAATCATTCTTATCATTTTCAAAAATCTTTTAGACAAGATTGAAAGATTAACAGGACATATTGATTTACAATACTTTTATATATATAAAAAAATTATTTTTTAAAGTCTGGTAAAAATATGTTTTTTTTTCTTAATTAATTCATGTTATATATTTTCTAATTTTAAGAGTCTGAGTTGTAATTATTCTTTACCAGATTTACACACTTAGAAAATTCTAATTAGTTTGCTTTTCTCACCCAAGTTATTATGTTATTCAATTCAAATTAGAAATTCACACTAGATGGGCTTCCCAAAATATGAAAGAATATTGTTCTCTCATTTGTTAATTATTACAATATCTAATTGATGAGTGTGTACAAGAACCATATGATTTATGTGTTAAAGATCAAGGTTAGTGAGCTAGAGTTTGAAGTCATCCCTATTATTCAAAATTTTCTATCCCAAACACATAACCACTTAGAATCTTTATCAACACCTCCCTACAGTAGTAATGATTTCTTAAATTAACCCCTTTCAGTGATGACAAAAAAGGAAGAAAGATTATGACAAATAATTAAGAAAAACAATCAAATATGTTTTTGCAAATAATTTGAATATTCTTGGATTTGTTTAACAATTTTATTTTTATGAAATTGTGCTTTTTCATGTTTTTCATCAAATAAAATCTTCCACAGTTTAATCTCTTGATACTTTTTTTTGCAATTATTTGTTATTAAGGCTTGTAATTTTGTCATCATAAAAAAGGGAGAGATTGTTGAATCATTACACAATCCAAAGGCCCTTTATATGATTTAATAATCTAATAAAGTTTTCATGATAACAATACTCAGAGTATGTGTTTGGATTTGATGATCTCATGTGTCTGTTATAGTAATATTCATAGATCTCTAAGCATTGTGTGTATGTAGAGATGTCCTACAGATCCAGATAAGTATTTATTTACTATTATTTAATTATAATATTTTTTTAAATTAAAAAAAGAAGAAAATATTTTAAAATTGTTTTAAATATGAAAAACAAATTAAAGTGCCTTTCACATAAATATCAAAATCAGATTTTATATCATGTTGTGCTTTAACGTTCAAATTTGTTCATAATGGAAATTATTCAAATTCTTGTGGCATATTTAAATGTGATTAATAGATTTGTTTCTAAATCTGAAAAACAAATTAAAGTGTCTTTCACAGAAATATCAAAATTAGATTTTATAGCATATTGTGTTTTAATGTTCAAATTTGTTCATAATGGAAATTATTTAAATTATTATGAAATATGTAAATGTGATTAATTCTTGCAAATCAAAGATATCTTGTGCTCTTTAAATTATTTCTATATGCAGATAAAGTCGGTCTTAATACAGAATCAAGAATAAAAGTTGTTCTTCTAACGACTAGTTTCAACAATTAGATGGTCAAGATTGTTCCTTTCAAGCATCCCAACAGCTAGTTTCTGCCAAGTTACATGTAGAGGAACAATTTCAAGTTGAAGATAATAAAAACAAGAAGAAGAAAAGAGAAATACATCATACAATACATTGAAGAAGTAAAGTATTTACTGAGTGTCTATTGTAAATCTGCAATTGAGAACATTTAGATTTTTTGGTTGTGTGACACCACTGTGTAATTCTTCACCATTGTGAAGTATACCCTTGTGTGCTTTCATTGTTCTCTCTTTTGAGAGTGTTTCTTTAAATCTTGAGTGGTCTTGATCCCAGAGGGAGATTAGGACTGGTATAACCTGGAGAGGTTTGTGTACTCGTTATAACCTAGAGAGGTTTGTGTACTCATTGTAACCTGGAGAGGTTTGTGTAGTTGTTGTAACTATTTACTGAATAGTGGAACCTCTTGAACGGTTTGTTCAAGGGAGAACTGGACGTAGGTCAAGATATTAGGGTGAACCAGTATAAAAATACTTCATCTGTGCTTATATATTCTTGCCTTGGACAATCTTGCTTGGTGGTTTTTGTTTATAACTAATTGAGTTCAGGCTCCATTCAACCCCCTTATAGAACTAGCTTTTCTTATAATGTTCTTGGTTCTTGTTGTTTTGTATGTAGTGAAGGGATAGGGTGCTGAGTTTGGTGATTTGGTTACAGGTTTAACGTTTATTTAATTTGGTAAGTTGAGTTTGGTTTCTTCATTGTAGTGGGCAGACATTGGTGTAAATGTGGGTGGTATATCAGGTGTTGTAAGAGTCCAGGTGATGATGCGTGGGAGAGGTTTGTGGCGGTTTGAGTCATGTGGTGCAATGGTGCTAGTTTCCTGGTGGGTCCTTCACATGTCCTGGCTGACATGAGGTTGAAGAAGACGAAAATACAAGATGGGTAATCGATTATCGATTATGGTAATCGATTATCAATTATGGTAATCGATTATGCCTTTCTTTTTTGTTTTTTCCGTTCACACATGAGCTTTGATATAGTATTTGATGTTTAAATGGTTGTGTTGGATCTGGGTGTGAATTGGTCTGCTATTGGTGGCTAAGGTTGGTTTATTTTGTAGTCTTGGTTGTGTGCTATTGGTGGTGATTTTGATTAGTGATGTTGGTTGATTATACGGGTAATGGTTTTGTTGTGACTTGTTAATTAACTTTCCTAAGTATTTGCTTCATGTTTGTTGTCTTCAAAACACTACATGTAGATGGTGGTGCTTGGTGATCTTGTGGATGATTGATTGATTATTATGAAAGTTGTACGTTAACTTCCAATCTGTAAATGGATTTTAAAATTGTTTACAATGTACATGTTGGTTAATGATTGCTGTGTGGAGGAAGTGTGTTGGCTGAAGGTTTCTGAAAATATGAAATATATTTTAAAATAATTTTAAATGTCAAAATTTAAGATTTGAAATTAGGTATTAATTCAATAAATTTCAAATTATAAAATTGTATTTAAAACTTATTTTATAGTGTGTTTGGATGAGACGATGTTCGCAGATCAACTGTAGTAGATAATGGATGGTCGAGGATTACATGCATTTGGTTTAGGTAATTGGCGATAATGGATGGGCGATGATTTGCAAGAGACAATCCTTGACCCTCTAAAGAGATTTGATAGAGTGCATAACAGGATGAACCAGGTCAAGTGAAAAATTGATGACTTCCACGACAACTACCATGATGTTTATATCATTTTGTTATATTTACTATTGTATGTCTTAGTACTTTAATGTGATTCAACACAATTATGTTAGTTTCTTTTTTTTTCTTCAAGTTGAATCAAATTTACAATTTCGTACACACATTACTATTCTTTTACATTTCCAAGCATATAAAATTCAACAATTTTTGTTTTCATGTATCATCTAAAATAAAAATTTCTACAACTTTCAAACAATATTTCTAATTTAACAATTTCAAAATGCCAAAATAATTCTAAACCCAACAAAAACCTTATAATTTTTGAAAATTAATTATTTTAATTCAAAGGGGTAAATTTATAATTTCACTTTTACATCATTTCAAAAAAGTTATAAGTCTCACACAACAAATTCATTATATTTATTTACTTTACTATTTATTCCATAAGGGTCAATTAGTAATTTCACAAATATATCAATTAAAAAAATAAAAAAAATCTATAACACATCAAATCATTTCCAAACTTTCACAAACATTTCCTTTAAATCCATTCAAATCTTACCATCTATCCATTAATTCAAACAACCTTACCATCCACACACAATTCACTCAAATTCCTTCAAATCCACTCAACCAAACAAAACATTAATTTGTAATTGCATACAAATTTAAGATTAAATATAATTTATAATTGATTTTTTAATATTATTTAATTAATAAAATATTTGATTACACAAAATTTAGCTAATTAATAAAATATTTGATTACAAAAAATTTAGCTAATTAACAAAAAAATTGATTACAAAAAATTGAGAAATCAAGTTGTAAATGACTGAAGATTAAAAGGAAAGTTATAGACAAAATAAATGACAAAGCTTTAAAGAAATTTAACTAGCCGTTCCTAAGGCGAAGCTCATTGACACCAAGAATCTTTGAGACACATTCACCGTTTAATGTGTAAACTAATCCTCTATGAAGATTGTTTTTACAACTTACAATTCAAAGTAACACAAAAATAAACTTGCTGAAAATTACAAATCCTATTTTATATAATCCAAGTGTTTGTGAAAATTTCTGACAGGTATCTCACTCCAATTCTTTGCAATTTTGTCACTCAATTTCTAGTAGCAAGCTCATGCTTGTCTTTGTGAACTCTTCTAGAAGTCTTGACTTAAGCCAACCATTGAGTCATTGGTTTCCAACTCACTTCAAGTTTCTTTTCAAACATTCTAGCTCATCAAGAGGTCACAAAGTACAACAGTAAAAGCACAATTTGGAGAAGCTAAAATCAAATGGATTATAAATAACAAACTCAAAGAATTTAGGTGAAATGACAAGCAAGAAATTAAGGCATGGAATGAAATTACAACACACAAATTGATTATCTAAAGAATGGCTCTAGAATGGATTCAAAAACAAAAAAAATAAAAGACTAGATTGGCAACCTAAAGTGGTATTTCCCAAATTTATCACAACTTTTGTGGAACGAATTTCAATGTGAAATTTTAACCACAGGTACTCAACATCAAAAGGTGTTGATCAAAGTTGTATCTGGTTAAATAATTACAGTTAAATACAGTACTAGGAAGTGACTCCTAGGTCGTCTCCCAAGGACCTAGTTCCTGTCAAAGGATTAAACACACAAAGAGAAAAGGGGGGGTGTTGTGAAATAACTAGACTTAATAAAATAAAACAATAACCGAATTTGATTTCTTAATCGAAATTTAAATTACCCTCTTGATTAGGTTGCAATCCGCTTATCACAGGATACAAAAATTCATGCTAAACTTATTAAACCCTAATTCCAACCCGAATTAATTAACTAAGCGATAATTAACACAACTTTTCCTTATGTAAATTAAGCATTCACATACATCATTCATTCCATCTCAACAACCCGTGACTCACTCCATTAAGCATGAACAAAGACACGAAATTCACAAATTAACTGAAACATTAAGCATAACCAATAAAAGCATGAAGCACAGAAATAAATTGATGCAGAGTTAAGAGATAAAAAGAGCAAAAATAACACAACAACAACATCAAAGCTTCTTTGCAATCTAAATCAAATGGATAACCTTATAAATTAGCCTTTTATTAAATTCAAATAAAGCAAATGAAGATTAAATGCAAAACAAAATTAAAAAGGAACGAAATTAAATTGAAACAAAAACAGAATGTAATTGCAGAGGAAAGAAAATAAATACAAAACCAGTTTTTCCAGAGAGAAAATGAACTGAATCCCAAAAACCCGAGTGTAAAGAATGGTATACTTCTCTGTCTGCCCCCTTTGTAACAGGCGGCTAGACCTAAATAAGTGTCAAACACTAAACCTAATGGGCCCAAATTTATTCAGTTCTAGTCCAACGAATAAAAATTAAAAATAAAAACTAAAAATAAAAATTGATAATGTGGCAGCTCTTCTTCAATTCCAGAATTAATTTCCAAGCCCAATAAAATTCCAAAGTTTCCCTAAAAAATAATAATAAAATTAGCTCAAAAAATCCGAATTAAATAAAATTACAAATTTCTGGTAAATGAAGCCCAAACAGTAAAACAAAGAAATAATAAGCAGTTAAACACAAATCACTAATAAAAATAGGTACATAAAGACAAGTAAATAGGGAAAAATAATGACTCATCAGGTGTATACAGAAAAAGAAATACAATCAAAATGATCACTGGACAAATTTTAATAAATCCAAGATGGAGAGCAAACAAGAGCGTTTCATTTTCCCGTATCAGTATTGGCATTGAAGCTTTTCCGATGTATCATATTTTTTATTTTGTTTTTGAATGCCCCTTTTTGACAGAGCATTGTACACATCTTGATGTATTATTAACAGAAAAATTAAGCTCAAAATATTTAGTATATCGCTCCTAGTAATTTTTACAAATCCAGTGAAATTCCAACAAACAAATTTATGTGTAATAGGAGGAAACCTATGGAATTTGAAGAACTTTAGAACAATACTACAAGACACAATGGATTCAATGAATGAAGAGGCTTACCAATGATCTACTAGCAAGGACAGAAACTCAAGATTACTACTAAAATAAAAACGTTCATAGGCACACACACAATGACTTAAGCTTACTATCAAACACCTGTTGTTTAGTTTTTCTTTACTCAACCTTTTTGACAAACACTTAGTATTCTATGGTTAAAATTTGAAGTAGTGAAATGTATGGAACTAACATGACTTTGAAAACATGTATACAAATTATAAAACGAAATTAAACACAAATACCAGCAAAGAAACCATTAAAATTTGAGCAAAGACTCCAACAAATATCAAAACCTTAGTATACACTCTAGATCACCTAAGGCACATATTTTTGGATGGTTCAAGGAAATTAAATGTGTTTGAACCGATTAAATGGATCAATACTCAAAGCAAACAGTGAAATTCACTCAAGACATGCAAGAACTTCAATGAACAACATGAAAAACAGTGGAGAAATTTATGGTACTTAGTTGGATTGTGTGAATGCTCTAGATACTAATGTGAAGGTGCTTTGTGTTCTTCTTGACCTTCAAGCTTGCAAAAGAAGTTTGTGAAGAACTTGCACCGATTAAGACGAGGAGAGGTTCTCCAAGAATGAATGTGGAAGCTTGTTTTGAAAGAAAAATTGTGGATGTGAGCGGAAGTTATGGAAGATTGCGTGTGAAGCTTTGCATGGTGATGAACTATATGGAGCAAGGTTCTTGATAGAAGTTAGGCCAACTGTCAAAGGTTTTCTAAGCCTATCTCAAAGGAGAGTAAACAAAGAGGAGCTTAAGATAAGGTGTTGGAAAAAATTCAGTAGCAATTCATTAATGTCATTCAAGCTATTTTGTACATGGACTATATATACCTTTTTATAGAAGAAAGGAAAAGGAAAAACTTACGGAAGAAGCTTCCCAACCCTAGCATATGGAGCAAGCTACTATACCTTAACCCTAGTATGCTCCATAACTTTCTTAGTAAGCTTCAAATGGCATGTTGACACGTAGCAGAAGGAGAATGAGGCACTAACCCTAACCCTAAAGCGCAAACCCTAAGCCTAATGTGCCTAGAGTTTTATTCTACTTCTATTTTGAATAATTTTGCATTACAAGTCTTTGTATAAATTTTACAGTATCAAGGAGTCAACTTTGTCAACATTTTGATGTGTCTTTATGCTTCAAATCCCCACTGCTCCTCTAGTTGCTTGACCATAGATATTGCGATAGGACCTTGTTTAGGCCTTCTTCCATCATGCAAGGGGTTCGATCATTGTTGGCGGTGGTTGGTTGTTGCTTGTTGACGTACAAGGTTGTTGGTTGATGAAGGGTAGCGTTTAATTGGAAGAAAAACCATGGATGATGCATATGGTTGCTGTGTAAGTGGTGTGTGAGGATAACCGACCACGGTAATCGATTATGGAGAGGATAATCGGTTACCATAATCAATTATGGGGTTGTGGTGGTTTGTTTTGTTAGTTTATTTTTCTGACGTTTGTGTATACGTGTGCTTGGTGCTTGTTGTCTTGTATGTAGTGTAGGGATAGGGTCTTCAGTTTGGTGATTTGGTTACAAATTTGGTAAGTTGAGTTTGGTTTCTTCATTGTAGTTTACAAACGTTGGAGTAGTCGTGGGTGGTGAATTGGGTGTTGTGTGAGTCCAGATGATGGTGTGTGGGAGAGGTTTGTGGTGGTTTGAGTCATGTGATACAACGGTGCTAGTTTCGTGGTGGGTTCTTCTCATGTCCTGGCTAACTTAAGGTTCAAGAAGATGAAAGTACAAGATGAATAATCAATTATCGATTATGGTAATTGATTATACCTCCGGTTTTTATTTTTTCCGCTCACACATGAGATTTGTTCTAGTATTTTGATGTTTAAATGATTGTGTAGGTTACATAAAAGTAACTGAAGGCGGTGTTCTTAATTATCTGAGTGTGAATTGGTCTATTATTGGTGGTGTTATTGGTGGCTGAGGTTGGTTTATTTTATAGTTTTGGTGGTGATTTTGATGAGTGATGTTGGTTGATTTTGCATGTGGTGGTGGCTGGTTCACATAGTGGCTAAAGGTGGTGTTGTTGGTCATTTGGGTATGGTGAGGTTGGTGTGGTGTTAAATTAGTTCTGTTGTGAGTTGCTATTTGGCTTTCCTAAGTATTTACTTCTTCTTTATTATCTTCAAAACACTACATGTAGAGTGTGGTGCTTAGTGATCTTGTTGGTGATTGATTGATTATCATGAAAGTTGTAATTAACTTCCAATATGTAAATGCATTTTAAAATTGTTTATAATGTATATGGTCGTTGATGATTCCTGTGTGGGAAATTGTGTTGACTAGAGGTTTTTGAAAAAATGAAATATATTTTAAAATAATTTTAAATGTCAAAATTTAAGATTTGAAATTAGTTATTAATTCAATAAATTTTGAATTATAACATTGTATTTAAAACTTATTTAGTTTGTAATTGTATACAAATTTAAGATTAAATATAAATTATAATTAATATTTTTGAATATTATTTAATTAATTTTAAAATTGTAGATTATGATTTATGACATATTTTAATTTTTTCATAGATATTTAGAATTAAATATTAGTAGTATTTTAGGAGTGAGATATTAGTTATTACTTTAATAAATTTAGAATAATAATATTGTATTTAAAATTTATTTAGTTGATAATTACATCAAAATTTAAGTTTAAATATCATGTATAATTGGCGGTTTGAATATTAATTAATTAATTTTAAAAATGTAGAATTGATTTATAATATATTTTAATTATTGTTTTTATAGATATTTAGAGTTAAATATTAGTAGTACTTTATAATTGAAATATTATTTATTAATTCAAGAAATTTAGAATTATAATATTGTATTTAAAATTTATTTAGTTGATAATTGCATCAAAATTTAAGATTAAGTATAATGTATAATTGACGGTTTGAGTATTATTTAATTAATTTTAAAAATATAGAATATGATTTATTATATATTTTTGTTATTGTTTTTATAGATATTTAGTAGTACTTTAGATTGAAATATTAGTTTTTAATTCAATAAATTTAGAATTACAATATATATATTTTTAATTTATTTAGTTGATAATTGCATTTAAGATTAAATATAATATATAATTGACAGTTTGTATATTATTTAATTAATTTTGAAAATGTAAGATATGATTTATTATATATTTTAATTATTGTTTTTACAATTATTTAGACTTAAATATTAGTAGCTCATGTTCTTCTCATTCTTTTGCATAAGTAGGATTTATCTTTTAGAATAATTTCGTTTTCTAAGTTTTGAAAGACTTTGTGTTTATGAGATGTGCCTACTTCAAGCACCTAATTAAGGTCTTTTATTCAAACCTGAGGATCACCCCATACGGTAACCTCTATATATTGAGGTTAACAACGCTAGTTACTCCTTCTGATTGGATCATTGTGGCAAACCTAAAGTACAAAGTGTTGACAACGATGAAGTTTGGAATTGGATGAAGCCATGTCAAGTAAAGTGCAAGGAAGACTTGAAGATTGTTTATTGTGTATGAATGTGTTAGTGTGTGCGTTAATAGTTTATGTGCATGCTTTTAGCACCAATGCTAAGCATGTGATTGGATGAAGTCAATAAAGACCATAGCTTGCTCAAGTTCTGATGGATTGGATCTGGACTATGTTAGATCAATGCCTAACACATGAGTTGATGAAGACTGCTTCATGAAGAATCTGTTGGAACCAAACTGGACCAGAATTGTTCATGTGAATGACTTTGAGCCAACATGAAGATGGTTGGGTGATTCGGTCTTGGTCCTTAGTTGGGTTTGTGTATTGATGTTGGCTTAGTTCTTAATCATTAGTGGCATGGTTCATCATTCATGGGGTGCTAAGAGATTCACAAATATTTTTATTAAAACTGGTTTTAAGAAAAATAGCCCAAACTGATTTTTGCTGAATTTTTTTTTTCAATCAATTGAATTTTTAAAACAATCGATTGAAGGTGACAGTTATTTCTGTTATTACTAGAATCTTTGACTGAGTCAACTAACGGTCAATTCAATCGATTGAATGATTTGTTCAATTAATTAAACTAGTGACAACTAAGCTGTTTTATATCAGAATTGACTATAAAAAGGAATGGTCTCTATAATTTTCATAACTTTGAGATTTCTGAAATATACTTTTGAGAATTCCTAAGAGATTACAAGTGCCCTTTTTGTGCAAACTGTTTTCGAATTGATTTTCACACAAGAAATCATAAAGATCGTGAATCTTGAAGCACTTCTTGAGTGAGGATCAACTGCTTTGGTTTAGGACCAAAGCTACTCTTCTTAATTGCTATTATTCAACTGCTGTTATCATCTCAATTGACTGGATTAAAATCTAATCATCTTGCTGATTGTATTCTGATTCTTGAAGAGTTCAGTAAATTGTTTGATTGAATCTGTTATAATTTTGCTGTATATTATGAACATTTATTTACTGAATTGTTTACTGGACAGTCCAGAACTGTGCAGTTAATTGATTTTATAAAGATAATTGATTCTCATACTTAAATCACTTTCTAGTTTTGCGAAAATTTTTAAAGTTCAATTCACGCCCCTCTTGAACTCAGTCTAACCTATTTTTTACAATTGGCATCAGAGCTAGGATCTTGAATCCTAGTCAAGATTTTGATCCATGGCCGAGAACAAGTTACCATTTGCTGAAGGTGCTTCTATTAATAGACCACCTATGTTTTCGGATGTAAACTATCAATTTTGGAAAGTGAGAATGAAGGTCTTCATTGAATCAATTGACCACGGCATCTGGAATGTCATAGTAAATGGTCCATTCATTCCTATGCATGTTGTTGATGGTGTGCATGTTGCAAAACCCTTTGATGAGTTGAGTGATCTTGAAAATAAGAAGATGCAATATGATTGTGTTGCTAAGAACATAATAACTTCTGCATTAAATCTGGATGAATTCTTCAGGGTGTCACAATGTAGTTCCGCCAAAGAAATGTGGGACATTCTTGAAGTCACACATGAAGGAACCATGGATGTGAAGAGAGCACACAAACATGCGTTCATTCAAGAGTATGAATTATTCAGGATGCAACCGAGAGAGACAATAGCAGATGTCCAAAAGAGGTTTACGCACATAGTCAATCATCTAATTGGACTGGGGAAGCAGCTTGACAAAGAAGAGCTCAATATCAAGATTCTGAGATGCTTGGACAGAAGCTGGCAGCCTAAAGTCATGGAAATTTCAGAAACTAGAGACTTGACAACACTTAAAACTGCAGCGCTGTTTGGCAAACTAAGGGAACATGAACTGGAGATGATCAGGCTGAAAGAAATGGAAACAGTGGAGAAAAAGACCAAGAGCTTGACACTCAAAACTAGAACTGCTATTCAGGAATCAACTGATGAAAGTTCAGGAGACTGCAGTGAATCTGAGAACCTCAATCTGTTGACAAGAAAGTTTCAGAAATTCATAAAGATGAAGAGCAAATTGAAGAATCAGCAAGGTAAAAGAGGTAAAAATAAACCTGATTCTGGTTCAACTAAATTTGTGTGCTTTGGCTGTGGAAAACAGGGACATATGAAAGTTGAGTGTCCAAGCATTGCAACCAAAGACAAAGCACTAGAAAAGAAGAACAATAAATATGGAAAAACTAGACGTGCTTATATAGCTTGGGAGGATAATGCTACATCGTCTTGTTGTTCTTTAGAAGAAGAGATTGAAGTCAATCTGTGTCTGATGGCTAGAAGAGATTATGAAGTAAGTAGTATTGAATCCAGTGCTTCATTTAATAGTACTAACTACATCACACTTCTTCATGCATTTCAAGAAACACATGAAGAAGCTAACAAGTTAGCTCTTTCCAATAGTAGATTGAAAGGTACGAACAAGTGAATGGAAAATAGAGTTAAGCAATTGGAGGATAAGCTGCTTAAAGCAAAAAATGATTTTGAAAATTTAGAAAAGCAGTTAAATTCTGCACACTCCAGTAAACTTAACTCTAGCAAACCAGTTGATTGTGAAAACTGTGTAGTTTTACAAAGCAAAGTGAGTTATTTGATTTCCACTGCTTCTAAACTTTCTATGGGGACAACTAACCTGAATGCACTTTTGGGATCTCAAAATTGTGTTTTTGAAAAGGCTGGCATCGGTAGTTGGTCCCAAAGGAAAGCAAAAATTGTTTAACAATTTCTTTAAAGGTTTTGGATCACAGTCTTCACAATTTACTGCCTGCTTCTACTGTATGAAAAAGGGTCACTCTGTTAGAAACTGTAGGATTATGAAACTTAGTGTGCCAAAAGGAATAGTTAGGTGGGTGCCTAAAAGCACATCTAACACTGCTGGACCCAAGTTTAACAGGGTACCAAATCCTTAAACTCAATCTGTTTTGCAGGAACAATCAGCATCCAGTAAACAAATGTGGCATCTGGATAGTGGATGCTCAAAGCACATGACAGGAGAGGCTTCACAATTGATTAACTTGAAATGGAAACCAGCAGGATTTGTCACCTATGGAGACAACAATCGAGGAAGGATCCTTGGTGTTGGTGATATAGGAAGCGAGAATAAGGTGATCATAAAGGATGTGTTGCTGGTAGAAGGTCTGAAACATAGTCTGCTAAGTATCAGTCAATTGTGTGATCGTGGATACAAGATCACATTTGAACCAGAGCAATGCACTATAGCAGACTCAGAATCTACTGAAACAGTTCTTGTAGGTAAAAGAGTAAGTAATGTTTATATGCTTAATGTCTCAAGCATCATTCCTAGTATGAATTGTTTGCTATCCCGATATGATGAATCTTGGTTGTGGCATAGGAGACTTGCACACATACATATGCATTATTTAAATAGGATTGCATCTAAGGATTTAGTGATTGGTCTTCCTAAGCTTAAGTTTGAGAGGAACAATCTGTGTGAAGCATGCCAAAAGGGTAAGCAAACTAAAAGCTCTTTTAAACCGATTAATGTTGTTTCAACAACTAGACCACTTGAGCTGCTTCACATGGATTTATTTGGTCCCTCAAGAACCAAAAGCCTAGGTGGTAATTACTGTGGTCTAGTAATTGTAGATGATTACTCGCGGTTTACATGGACTTTATTCATTGCCACAAAAGATAATGCTTATCTTGCTTTTAAGAAATTTGCCAAGGTGATTCAAAATGAGAAAGGATGTAGGATTTATACTATTAAATCAGATCATGGGGGCAAATTTCAAAATGAAAGATTTGATAAATTCTGTGAGAAGCAAGGAATCAAGCACAACTTTTCAGCACCAAGAACTCCACAGCAGAATGAAGTAGTGGAGAGGAAGAATAGATCATTGGAGGAGCTGGCCAGGACGCTGCTGAATGCAACAGATTTGCCTAAATACTTCTGGGCTGATGCAGTTAGTACAACATGCTATGTATTGAATATAATACTCATTCGGCCAATCTTGAAGAAGACCCCCTATGAGCTATTTAAAGGTAGAAAGCCTAACATTTTCCATTTAAAAGTTTTTGGATGTAAATGTTTTATTTTAAACAATGGGAAAAATAACTTGGGCAAATTTGATTCAAAAGTCGATGAGGGTATCTTTCTTGGTTATTCACTGCATAGTTATGCATATAGAGTGTATAATAGGAGAACCATGGTTGTAGAACAATCCATGCATGTTGTATTTAATGAAACTGACCACAAAGTGCAGGAAAGCATTAAGATTACTGCAGATGATGATGAACCAATGAATCAGAAGATTGTCACAGAGCAACTAGTTAAATCTAAAAAAGATAATCAATCGGATGAAGTTCAATCGATTGAACCACAAGATCAACCGATTGAATCTGGCATTGGAGTAGCAACAACGAGTACTGGACTGCCTAAAGAATGAAGGGTTCCTAGGAATCTATCACTGGACAATATCATTGGTTAGGTACAGAATGAAGTAACTACTAGAAGATCCATGAACCATTTCTGTGAACATATGGCCTTTGTGTCACAAGTCGAACCCAAGTCAGTAAGTGAAGCTCTAGAAGACAACAACTAGATAAATGTCATGCATGAGGAACTGAACCAGTTTGTGAGAAATGAGGTCTGGACACTTGTTCCTAGATCAAAGGAGATGAATGTGATTGGAACCAAGTGGGTTTTCAAGAACAAGATAGATGAACAAGGTGTCGTAGTGAGTAACAAGGCGCGGCTTGTGGCAAAAGGACATAACTAGGAAGAAGGCATCGATTTTGGTGAAACCTATGCACCAGTAGCTAGATTGGAAGCAGTTAGATTGCTACTAGCATATGCTTGCATGAAGGGGTTCAGATTACATCAAATGGATGTCAAAAGCGCTTTCTTGAATGGGTACATTGATGAAGAGGTCTATGTGAGCCAACCCCCTGGATTTGAAGATCACAACAATCCAGATTACATTTTCAAGCTCAAGAAGGCCTTGTATGGGTTAAAGCAAGCACCTCGATAGTGGTATGAGAGGTTGAGTAATTTCTTGCTCTCTCAAGGCTATGAGAGAGGGAAAATAGATAAGACCTTGTTTATTAAGATTTCATGCAATGATATAATACTTGTTCAAGTTTATGTTGATGACATTATTTTTGGTTCAACTAATCAAAGTTTATGTGAGCAGTTTGTAGCTACTATGCAAGGAGAATTTGAGATGTCCATGATGGGGGAGCTCAATTTCTTCCTAGGCTTGTAGGTTAAACAAGTTGAACATGGCATATTTCTTTGTCAAGCAAAATATTGCAAGGAATTATTGAAGAAATTTAATTTGGAAAATTGCAAGGAAGTTTCCACTCCTATAGCCACTGAATGCTATTTAGATGCTAATGAAATTGGAGTTGATGTGGATCAGACTAAATTCAGACAATTGATTGGATCACTTCTATATCTGACAACAAGTAGACAGACATTATGTTCAGTGTGTGTTTATGCGTCAGATTTCAAGCTAAACCAAAGGAATCACACTATGTGGCAGCCAAAAGAATTTTGAAGTATCTAAAGGGAACTATTGAAGTTGGTTTATGGTATCCAAGTGAGGTAACTTTAAATCTTGTTGGATATTCTGATTCTGACTTTGCAGGTTGCAAAGTAAATAGGAAGAGCACTAGTGGAACATGTCACTTGCTAGGATCTAGTTTGATATCTTGGCACAACAAGAAGCAAGCCTGTGTTGTATTATCTATAGCTGAAGTAGAATACATAGCTGCTGGAAGTGGTTGTGCTCAAACCATCTGGATAAAACATCAGCTAAGTGATTTTGGACTTAATCTTTCTAAAATTTCATTATTTTGTGATAACACAAGTGCAATTAACTTGACTAAAAATCCAGTTCAACACTCTAGAACCAAACATATTGAAATTCGACACCACTTTATAAGGGATCACATTATGAATGGTGATTGTGAAATTCAATTTGTTAATTCGGAGAATCAACTTGCAGATTTATTCACAAAGCCCTTGAATAAAGAAATATTCAATTTTCTCAAAAATGAGTTGGGCATTATTGATTTCAAAAATGTGAATTAATTCCGCAAGTAGTTTACTGATTGGAATGGGTCTCAGTTAATTGAGAATAATATATTGAGCAGAAACTACTGTAGTTGTTTGATTGATGTGCAGACAAAATCTGTGTGTATTACTCACCAGAAGAGATGCTTCTTGGGAAGGCAATGATATCTGGACAGTTGAGATGTTGCGCAGTGAAGAATAAGTACATGAAAAGAATCAATAATCAATTCAGAACTGATCAACTATAGTCAACAGAATCAACATTGTATGGGAATCATTTCAATGAGAGAATAAGGACAAAGTTGTAACCTGCTCCTGGTCAAGGAACACAACTGATCAATGTTTAGTAACATGTGAGACACTTGCATGTGGGACGAGCATGCTTAAAAAGAAGACTCTTCACTGTGCCACGTGTCACAGATTAGTTCGTGGTCAACTGGTCAAAAAGCAGTTCAGAATATTCTCTGGAGATAAGTACAATCAGTCTGTTACTGTGCAACAGAATATATGCATGCATTTGTAGTGTTCTGCAGTGTTCAGTATTTTGTTTGTTTGTACACTAGAGTTCCTTTAAATTATAATAGGTCCTGCATTCACTTGCACACACCTTACACTACTCATTGTGTGTGAACACTAACTCTCTCGAACCCATTGAGCATTCTGCCCTTGTCTTCAACCAAACAATGGCCTCCTCCTCAGCATCTACAAAGAGAACAAAGAAAACTGTGGTGAAACAAGTTGAACAACATGATTCCGATGACAACAATGACCTGACTTACTTGCTAGATGGTTCGATGGCAACGTGGAGAGCATCAACGAGTATCACAAGGAGTTTAGCCGAAAAGCTTTTGTCAACCCAAAATTCCTAAGGATGGAGTTCCTTAAAAGTGAAAATCTGAATCAAGTGGCGGATCTCCTCAAGTTTCAAAGGCTTGAACGCTTTGTCAAACTGTCCGGGAATATCTATCCGGACTTGGTGAAGGTATTCCTTACCAATATGTGGATAGATGATGGTGTCATTTATTCACAAGTGAAAGGTGTGGACATGGCTATCACGGATGAAGTATGGCTCTCGGTGGTTGGCTTAAGGGATACGTGAGCAGAGCAAACGTGGCAGATCTGGGTGGATTTGACAAGGTCCAGTTCTTCAAGGCATGTTTGAGGAACCCCAACAGTTCCAGAAGGAGCTATTCAGTGGGAGGGCTTTCTATAATCCCAAGACTAGTGGCCTATATTGTCATCTGGCTATTTAGACCTAGAGGATTTAATCATGTTGTGCTTACTGAAGCTGACATGATCTTGATGTGCTGCCTAATCAACAAGATGAAGGTAAACTGGGTAAGTGTTATTAAGGAGCAGTTATTTCGCATTAGGAAGTAGCCGGAGTTTTGAATCCCCTATGTTGTTCTGCTTTCTAGTTTTATTTAGTATTATGTGGTTAATGTGGAAAATGAGCTTGTTAAAGAGGTCAAAGCTCATAGTGAGATCACAGTGGCCACATTGAACAAAATCGGGTTGAAGAAGGTCAATGAGAATCAGTGGATTTGCAAGGCCAGTGCTGAAGAAATGAGATGGATGATGCTAGTGCTGGAACAAGCGCAACTACTGAGCAGTTTACTGAGAAGATCTGGGGACTGGAGAAGATCTGGGGACTAGAGAACAGTCTTACTACAGCTTTGAGCAACTGGTGATCAATCAACTGAACAACATTGAATCCAATCAAAGGTCTCATCATGAGTATTGTGAAACCCATTTCCAAAACCTAGAAGAGCGTGTTGATGACATCCAAGGCAAGCTGGGGAAAATGTTCTATGGGCCAGATGATTAGTGTGCACACTACATGTTTTGTGTTGATCCCCTCCATTTGATGAACTCATTGGGGGAGAAGTAATTGTGTGTGTTTCGTGTGTCTGCCCTGTATGTTTTGTAGTCTGTTGTGTTTCATGCTTTGCATCTGTTTCAGTTTGGTTTGCTTAAGTTTAGTTATGCTTAGTCTAGTACTAAGCTTGGGTTGATTGAATATTTGTTGGGTTTATGCCAGCACCTGCAGCTCAATTATGTTTCTAGTTTGTTGATGTTCTCTTAATCATGTTTTATGTCTTTGATGTATCTTTGATGTATTTGGCAACTTCCTACGATGATTGACCTCCACGGGTTAATTTATATTAATGAAATGTTTGCCTTATGTTATTAATCTCTTTATATGCTTTTAAGGGACAACAAAGAATGGGGGAGTAAAATATCTTGATCTGAACAAACTGAGTCTGGATACAGGAAGAAATTTAATTAACTGCGTTTTAGCTCACTCAGTTGATTTGATAGTTTTTTTGCTCTGAACCTATTAGACCTTGTAATACTAACAAACTGTTTGAGTGAAAAGACAAATATTTTAGGTTCAAACTGTTAAACTCAACACACATCAGATTGTCTTCATCAAATTGGGGGAGATTGTTAGCACCAATGCTAAACATATAATTTGATGAAGTCAATAAAGACCATAGCTTGCTGAAGTTCTGATGGATTGGATCTGGACTATGTTAGATCAATGCCTAGCACGTGAGTTGATGAAGACTACTTCATCAAGAATCTGTTGGAACCAACCTGGACCAGAATTGTTCATGTGAATGACTTTGAGCCAACATGAAGATGGTTGGGTGATTCGGTCGTGGTCCTTAGTTGGGTTTATGTGTTGATGTTGGTTTAGTTCTTAATCATTAGTGGCATGGTTCATCATTCCTGGGGTGCTAAGAGATTCATAAATATTTTTATTAAAACTGGTTTTAAGAAAAATAGCCCAGACTGATTTTTGTTGAAAAAGTTTTTTTAATCAATTGAACTTTTAAAACAATCGATTGAAGGTGACGGTTGTTTCTGTTACCATTGGAATCTTTGACTGAGTCAACTAACGGTCAATTCAATCGATTGAATGATTTGTTCAATTAATTGAACCAGTGACAGCTAAGCTGTTTTAAATCAGAATTGACTGTAAAAAGGAATGGTCTCTATCATTTTCATAACTTTGAGATTTCTGAAATATACTTTTGAGAATTCCTAAGAGATTACGAGAACCCTTTTTGTGCAAACTATTTTTGAATTGATTTTCACACAAGAAATCATAAAGATCGTGAATCTTGAAGCACTTCTTGAGCTGTGCTAGTTATAGTTTACATTTGTATAGGGTTTACATATATAGAAGTGCAACAGGGTGTTGCATAGGGTATTGTGTGAACTTGGGTGTAAGAAAGGTTCTTGAATGTATTGAGTGTACATTTGTGGTGTTTAGTGCAATTCTTTGATAGTTGGCATGGAAAACTAAATTTAGGTCTTGAGGAAGAGTGAACTAGTATAAAATCTTGTATTCTTACTCTCTGTCATTTGTCTTTATAATCACTTTTCAGTTTCTGCATAAATTTGTCTTTGCACGATAATTCAATCAACTGATTTTGCAAAACAATCGATTGCTCTTTACTGTGTTGCATAATCTATAATTTGCCATTTGACTGATTTGTAATGTGATTTTAAGTCTGCACAATTAAATTTTCATATCCTGGTGGACTATGAGGAATTTGAACATTTTTCGGTGATTGTAAATCTCTAATAAAAATGACTTGTCAATTGTGCATTCAATCAACTGTTTTTATGTGTTTTTATCTTGTTGGAAAATTAAATTAATTATTCTACAGATTGAATTGATTGTATTTTTACTGCAAGAATTTGAGAAAATTAAATTTGTTTAGGAAATTAAATTGATTGCATTCTCTGGTTAAACTTTTAATAAGAAAAATTAACTAGTTGTTTGTTAAATTGAGTTTATTAATTTTTCATTGGGTTGTACAAACTGAAATATTAGTCAATTTCTTTTATTCTTCAATTGATTATTTTTCTGTTTTGTAGTTAATGATATCATAGTAAATTGATTTAATTAGAAATAGTCATTCTTTTTATCAAGAGTATTGCAAAAATTTTTTGAAAGTTCAATTCTCCCCCTCTTGAACTCAAACCTAAAACCTTTTTCAATTGATATCAAGAGCTGTTGCTTGAAAATTAATCAACCTTTTATTCTATGGCTGATTACAAACTACCCATTGCAGAGGGAGCCTCCATTAATAGGCCTCCTATGTTCAGTGGTGTGAACTACCATTTTTGAAAAGTAAGAATGAATAATTTTATTGAATCAATAGACCGCGAATTTGAAATGCTATTGTGAATGGTCTATTTGTGCCTATCATTGTTATTAATGGTAAATTTGTAGAAAAAACCTTGGGATGAATTCACTGATGCTAAGAGCAAGAAAGCTCAATATGATTACATGGCCAAAAACATTATAAACTTTGCCTTGACCCTTAATGATTTTTCAGGGTATCTCAATGTGCTTCAGTAAAGGACATGTGGGACATTCTTGAAGTCACGCATGAAGCAACAATTGATCTCAAGTATGCAAGGAAGCATGCACTGATCCAAGAATATAAGTTGTTCAAAATACAACAGTATGCAGATGTGTAGAAGAGGTTCACTCACATTATCAACCATTTGATAGGTCTTGGAAAAATCATTGACAATGAAGAGCTCAACATCAAGATTCTGAAGTGTTTGGACAAAAGCTGATAGCTAAAGGTCACTACCATATTAGAAACATGGGACTTAACAACCTTAACCACTAAGACTCTCTTTGGCAAGATGATGGAGCATGAGCTAAAGATAAACAGATTGTTGCTCAAAATGGAGAAATCAGTAAAGATTGCTCTAACGATTGTAGTGATGCTGAGAATCTTAACATGCTGACCTAGAGGTTCAACAAAGAGAGGAAAATGGAAGAGCCAACAAGATAAAAGCTACAATAGAAAAATTGATTCTGGTTCCACTAATTTCACTTCCTTTGATTGTGGAAAGCAGAGACACATCAATGTTGAGTGTCAAAATCTAGTGGACAAGAAAAAAGATCTGGAGAAGAAAAACAACAAGAGTAGAAAGGCAAAGAGATGTTACAAAGCTTTGGAGGACAATGACACCTCTTCCAGCTTCCAGAATCTATGAATTATGAGAATTACAATACATTGCTTCAAGCATTTAAAGAAAATCATGAAGAAACAAACAATTTGGCTTCCTCAAATAATCGATTAAAAGGTTTAAATAATTGGTTGGAAAATAAAATAAACTCATTGGAAGAAAAAACTGCTAACTGTTAAAACTGATTTTGATCACCTAAACTTGATTTATAAAGTTGCTTCTTAAAATGAGGGAGCATCTTGTAAGTCAACTAACTGCGAGAACTGTGAAGTTTTGCAAGAGAAAGTGAAATACTTATTAAAAACTACTTCTAAACTTTCCTTGGGAACTATAAAGTTAAATATTATTTTAGGTTCTCAAAACATTGAAGAATGACTTTTCTCTTGTAGAACCAATGCTCTTGATACCAAATGATAGCCTTACCTTTAACATATGCATTGTTCGAGCACTTCATAAGGTTAACATTGTTGGTGAATGATTGTGAGTGCAACTTCAATGAGAATCAAAACGACAATGAGGGTGATGGGACAAATGCAGCAGAAATCATAATGATGAAGAAAACAACAAGGTTTTGTGAGTGAGAATGGTGGAATAAGGTGTCTGGACCGAGGTCATGTCAAGGCCCAACGTCCCTTTATGAGAACCATTCTTATGAGGGGTCATGACACATATAGTAGTGAGTATGAGACTACAAGTGAGAGTGTAGTGAAGACTTTGAGACTCTAATCGGTGAGGATGCATATGCATGTGAGGATGAATTTACTCATGCTTCACAGAACCCTCAACAATCAGTCTAGTCCACAACTCAATCCAAAATGTTAAAAAACACATGTTCTCTTATCATAGACAACGGATCGTGCTGTAATTGTTGTAGTATTAGTTGATAAATTGAACTTAACTGTTGTCCTCCATCTAAAACTATATAAGTTGCATTGACTCAATGAAGAAGAGGACATCCATGTAATAAATTAGGTAAAAGTCAAGCTTTTTGTGGGTAACTATGAAGATATTGTTTTATGTGATGTAGTTCCCATGGAAGCTTGCCATGTCTTAGTAGGCAGATCGTGACAATTTGATAAGAAAAACCATGCATAATGGTCTGACTAAAAAGATTACTTTTACCCATAAGGATAAAAAGTTTGTACTTCATCCTCTAACACCCACTCAGGTATTGGAGGATTAAGTTCAGGTGAAAATAAAATTAGATAGTGAAAAGAAAGGTCCAAAAATCCCAAACTTAGATCCTAAAGATCTTTTGTGCGCCTTTTGTTCTTAAACCTTTTCAGTTTTTCTTTTGTCTCATTGTTTTGTCATAAAAGTTTGGGTAAATTTTGAAGTTTGAGTGAATTTGAATTTGTTACATCTTTAACTTGGAGACAATTGTGGGAAGATTTCTGAAGAAATTTTGCACTCTTTTGAGTGAGATAATTTTTGCTTAAGTGATCTACTATCTTGAGAGTGAGTGTACCAAATTTGAGAGCCAACCAATTCCACAAAAATTGCAATAAAGTTTTTACTACTAAAACTCAATTTTTGCCTAGTTTTGGACTGTTTTCTTGTAAAAATTTTTGAATATGGAGAATCAAGATGTTCCAATTCAGGAATTATTGAAAAGGTTGGAGGATATGCAATTACAAATTGATGCAAAGGAGGATAGGAGACATAGAAGAACAATAAGAGAAAAGAGACACTCTTCATAATCTACACAAGATGAGAGTACCATCAATATTTTTTATGTGGGAAGCCACGAGAGGAGAAGAAGATCATCAACAAATCATGCAAGACTAAATAAACATTTTAGCATAATGTTAGAATTCATAAATTTGTTGGTGATTCAAACTGTAATGTGTGTGAAGAGTGGGAAAGGAAGGTTGAACAAATTTTCTTTTCATATGACTTATATGATACTGAAACTGACACTTATTGTTTTAGAATTTGAGGGATATGCCTTGTTTTAGTGGAATCAATTTCGAAAAGATGTTGAAAAGGGGAAGAAAAAATCCATCAAAACCTGGGGTGAATTAGAGGCGATTATGAAGAAGAGATTCATGCCTACTCATTACAAAAATGAATTGCTCCTAAAGCTTCAAAGATTAAGGCAAGGATCAAAAGGAGTGGAGGAGTATTTCAAATTGATGGAGTTACTTATTCTCAAGATTGGCTTCGATGAAGATAAAGAGGCAAAAGTCACAAGATTCCTCCATGGCCCCAATCATGATATCCAATAAGTGTTGCAGTTACATGACCATGGCACTTTGGAAAGTCTTCTCCATGAAGCAACTAAAACGAGAGAAGAATTCAAATGAGGAAAGATTTCTAAAGACACTCCTCATGGAACTCCTACCACAAAGAAAAGAAGGAAGAGGAAAAGACTCACCAAGGTAAGTACTCTAAACCTCCTTATTTTTCTTCTAGAGATTCTAAACATTCTTCATATAAAGATCAAAATACTTTTCTTCTATTCATTCTAAGACTCATGCTTCTCCATCTTCTAAACCAAAACCTAAAATTGAGGAAAAGACAAGAAGCCTCAAATATTTTAAATGCTTGGGTTATCGACATAAAACTTCTTATTATCCAAACCAAAAGGTAATGGTGTTGAAGAGTGGAGAAGTTAAATCCGAGCACTCTTTCAATTATACTTCTTCTTTTTCTTCTCCTTCTTTTTCAACCTCTAGTCCATATTTTTCTAACAATAGTGAGTATACTCTTTCTCCAAGAAAAGGAGACTTATTGGTGGTGAGGCAAATACTTGGCCATGTTCATAAGGATGTGGTTGAAACTCAAAGAGAAAATATTTCTCACACAAGATGCCTCATCAACCATAAAGTTTGTGTACTCATTATTGATGTAGGAAGTTGTACTAATGTAACAAGTAAGAGACTGATGGAAAAACTTAATTTTAAAACCATTCCTTATCCAAGACCTTACAAGCTACAATGGTTAGGTGAAGATGGAGAAATCAAAGTGACTAATCAAGTTATTCTTAATTTCTCAATTAGCAAGTACAAAGATAAAGTGTTGTGTGATGTGGTCCCTTTGGAGGCAAGCCTTGTCTTGTTAGGAAGACCTTGGAAATATGATAAGTGTGTTCACCATGATGGTCATACTAGCGTGTTCACTTTTCAAAATAAGGGTCACACCTACTCCCCAAAACCACTCATACCAAAGGAAGTGAGAAGAGCTCAAATGATAATTGTTGAACATTACATGGTACAAATTCCCTTTAGAGGATCAAATCATTTGATAAAGTTTTGATGATAACAAAACTCAAGTATAAATTTATATTTGATGACTTATATACATTGTGCAGTTAACATTATTATAATTATTAAAGCAGCAAACACATGATCCATGAAGAGATAAGTTTTCTATTATTTACTTTTATGTTATTGACTTGATTTAAATTGATTTTCTAGCATGATGTGCTTTAACGTTCAAATTTGTTCATAATGGAAATTATTCAAATTATTATGGAGTATTTAAATGTGATTAATTGATTTTATATCATAATGTGCTTTAACGTTCAAATCTGTTCATAATGGAAATTATTCAAATTATTAAGGAGTATTTAAATGTGATTAATTGATTTTATATCATGATGTGTTTTAATGTTCAAATCTGTTCATAATGGAAATTATTCAAATTATTGATGAGTATCTCTATTTTATTTTAAATTATTTCCTATACAGAACTAATCACGTTTAATGCAGTATGAAAATTAGATAAATATTTTCAATTTGAGTTCCATACATCAGAAAGTAAAGATAGCTCTGTTTAAGCATCCCAACGACTAGTTTCTAAAAAGTTACATATAGAGAAGCAAGTACAAGTTGAAGTATACACAAGCAGAAGAAAAAAGAGAAATACATCATATAATACGCTGAAGAAAATATACTGAGGGTCTATTGTCAATTTGCTATTGAGAGCATCTAGAATTTTGGATTGTGTGAAACCGTTGTGTAATTCTTCACCATTGTGAAGTAAACCCTTGTGAGCTTTCATTGTTATCTCCTTTGAGAGTGTTTGTTTCTTTAATTCTTGAGTGGTCTTGATCTCAGGGGGAGATTGGGACTGGTATAACCTAGAGAGGTTTGTGTACTCGTGACAAGCTGGAGAGGTTTGTGTACTCGTTGTAACCTGGAAAGGTTTGTGTACTTGTTGTAACTATTTGCTAAATAATGAAACGTCTTAAACAATTTGTTTAAGGGATAACTGGATGTAGCCCAAGAGATTAGGGTGAACTAGTATAAAATTGCTTTATATGTGCTTATATATTTTTGCCTTGCTTAGTGGTTTCTATTTATAGCGAACTGAGTTCAGGCTCCATTCAACCCCCCCTTCTGGAGCCAGTTGTTCCTACAGTTGGTATCAGAGCTAACCTCAGGGGTTAGTTCTTCACAGGACATGAGACACGATCGTACAGGAACTCAATGGAAGGAGACGGACTACACGTGAGTTGACCACCCTTATTCAAGGGCCAAAATTATGAGCTTTGGAAGATGAGGATGATTGGCTTCATCCAATATAACAGTATGGAGTTAATTAATATTATCAAAAATGGCATACCTACATTGATTGATAAATCAGGAGATTTGTTTCCTTTTGAATCTATGACTAAGAAGGAAATACGCATCTGTCAAAATAATGCTAAAGCTAGGAATATTATAATGTGTGCTTTATCTGAGGAAGAAATATCAAAGATGCATGTTATGGTCAATGCTAAAGAGATATGGGATACACTTGCTCTCACATATGAAGATTCAAAAGAGGTTGAAGAAAAAGAGGAGAAAAAGAAGAAATTCTCCAAAGGGAAGAAGAGTCTTATGTCAACCTGGGAGGATTTGAACTCATCCAGTTCTAATCTGATGAGGAGGCAAACATATGTTTCATGGCAGGCACTGTCTACAATTCCACATCAGAAGAGTCTGATGAAGAGGTAGATTTATTTGACATTCATTCTCTTCGGGAAGCATATCAAGAAGAAATATCTAATAATTGTATGATTGCATCTGCATATAAAACCATGAAAAGAAATTATAAAAATGCTTGCAAAGAAATTGAATTAATGCAACAAGAGAAAACTAGTCTAAATGATATTTCTCTCGAAAACACAGAGTTTCTCCAAGAAAAAGAAAGATTGTGTAATGAAAATATGAACCTTAAAAGGGACCTTGCAGTTGAGAACGCAAATCTCAAAAACTTGAAAAAAGAACTTGTGTTAATTAGAGACAAATTAGGAAAAAGGCCTATTGAATCAAATGAGACAAACATTGATGATATTGTTACTAAAAATATCGCTCTTAGAAAAGCTTTATCTCATTCAAATACAAATGAAAAATCTTTAAACATGTTCATAAAAAGTTCTAAAAAGTTTCATGATAAGAAAGGAATAGGTTGTGATCAAAATAATGCATCATCTAGTTTTTTCATTGTACAACCTATCTCTGCAGGAACCTTCAAGAATACATGTTGGAAGAAAACTAACATGAAAGGACCCAAAACTGTGTGGGTACCAAAAGAGAAAATTATTCCTCTTGCAAATATATTACATCCAAATAAGAAGACTTAAATATTGGAATTGGGAAAATGGATGCTCATTATTCATAAAGGTAAAAAAGTCTACATTCCCAGAATTGGGAGTCAAAAGATAAAGAGACAAGAGAAAAAGATGAACAAAATTTGTTGGAATTGGTCAAATAAGGATATGACGTTGACATATTACTAACAAAGGTTCATATGAGATTAGACGGTTTGTCTCGTCTACAAGATAAGTATTTCTTTTTGCTTGTATTTATTACTCTAAATCTTTTACACATTAACACGGTCTAATTAAGTTTACATATATTTGATGATATGTGACTGTCTAAGTAAGATGTCATATTTTTTTTGCAATTATTTTTAAATTTGATTTACACTCAATTGATTTCTTCAAATTTGTTTTATTTATAAAATAAAAAAGTGTGTGTTTTTAGCATATTGAAATTAAACATCATTTTATAAGAGATCATGTTCAGAAGGATACCATTGATTTGCAATTTCTCTCAATTGATGAACAATTAGCAAATATTTTTATAAATTCCTTGTTGAACAACATTTTAAATATTTAAGAGAACTTTGGGATATGATCTTAATTGAATGATGGAAAATATCAATTGGCTTAAACTCATTACATCAAATATTTTCATTTGCATCTATATTTGTTACTTTTATTGCATAATTCTTTTAAATCATATTTTCTTGATGCATGTATAAAAAAAATATATTTGTTTCAAAGTTTAGTGAAAATTTGTTCTCTTTTCTTAATTAATTCATGTTATGCATTTTCTAATTTTAAGAGTCTGAGTTGGAATTTCCCTTTACCAAATCTACACACCTAGAAAATTTCAATTGGTTTGCCTTTCTCACCCAAGTTGTTTTGTTATTCAAGCCAGAAATTCACATCAGATGAGCTCCCCAAAATATGAAAAAATATTGTTCCCTGTTACTTATTTAACATATCAAATTGATGAGTGTGTACAGGATCCATAAGATTTATGTGTTAAAGATCAAGGTTACTGATGTACAGTTTGAAGTCATCCCTATTGTCCAAAATTTTTAATCCTAAACACATGAGCACTTAGAATCTTTTATAAGCACCTTTCTACAGCAATGATGATTTCTTAAATGAACCCCTTTCTGTGATGACAAAAAGGGAGATAAAGTATGGCAAATAATTAAGAGAAATGATTAAATTTGTTTTTGCAAATACTTTGAATATTATTGGATTTGTTTTTATGAAGTTGTACATTTGTTTGTTTTTCATCAAATAAAATCTTCCGCTATTTTATCTCTTGATATTTTTTGCAATTATTTGTTCTTGAGGCTTGTAGTTTTGTCATCATCAAAAAGGGGGAGATTGTTGAATATTAGACGGTCCAACGTCCCTTTAGAGGATCAAATCATTTGATAAAGTTTTGATGATAACAAAACTCAAGTATAAATTTATATTTGATGACTTATATACATTGTGTAGTTAACATTACTATTATTATTATTAAAGCAGCAGACACATGATCCATGAAGAGATAAGTTTTCTACTATTTACCTTTTTTATATTATTGATTTGATTTAAATTGATTTTATAGCATGATGTGCTTTAACGTTCAAATTTGTTCATAATGGAAATTATTCAAATTATTATGCAGTATTTAAATGTGATTAATTGATTTTATATCATGATGTGCTTTAACGTTCAAATCTGTTCATAATGGAAATTATTCAAATTATTGATGAGTATCTCAAATATAATTTCTCTATTTTATTTTAAATTATTTCCTATACAGAACTAATCAAGTTTAATGTAGTATGAAAATTAGAGAAATATTTCCAGTTTGAGCTCCCTACATCAGAAAGTCAAGATTGCTCTGTTCAAGCATCCCAACGACTAGTTTCTAAAAAGCTACATATAGAGAAGCAAGTTCAAGTTGAAGTATACACAAGCAGAAGAAAAAAGAGAAATACATCATATAATACGCTGAGAAAATATACCGAGGTGTCTATTGTTAATTTTCTATTGAGAGCATCTAAGAATTTTGGGTTGTGTAAAACTGTTGTGTAATTCTTCACCATTGTGAAGTAAACCCTTGTGAGCTTTCATTGTTATCTCCTTTGAGAGTGTTTGTTTCTTTAATTCTTGAGTGGTCTTGATCTCAGGGGGAGATTGGGACTGGTATAACCTGGAGAGGTTTGTGTACTCGTGATAACCTGGAGAGGTTTGTGTACTCGTTGTAACCTGAAGAGGTTTGTGTACTTGTCGTAACTATTTGCTAAATAGTGGAACCTCTTAAACAATTTGTTTAAGGGACAACTAGACGTAGCCCACGAAATTAGGGTGAACCAGTATAAAATTGTTTTATTTGTGCTTATATATTTTTGTCTCGGTTGGTGGTTTCTATTTATAGCGAATTGAGTTCAGGCTCCATTTTACCCCCCCTTCTAAAGCCAGTTGTTCCTATAGGGAGAAGGAAAGACACACAACACTTCCACAAGAAAAGAAGACAAAGAGTCACTAATGGTGTCACACAACACTTCCAATGGTAAGGAATATAATGAATGACTTGTCACATCATGTAAAGAAGTTCAGAAGGTAAAGCATGTACACAAACCCTTGTATTCTAATGTGTGTTCAATGAATCTTGACAAAGGAGTACAAGTGGACCAGGAGAAGATTAAAAGACAATCTATGCATTTTTCAATTCCTAAACATTTAGATTTTTTTTCTTTTGTTATTCCTTTTTCCTTGGATGTTAAAAAGTGCACGGGCATATTGGAGATAAAAATTCTAAAAGAGGGAATCAAAGTACCTCATGGGTTTTTGATGTATCCATGACCTGACTTCTATAAGGATTGAAGAAATTTTAACAGTCATTAGTTATTGAAGAGAAGAAACCTTTATTTCTTGAACATTTTTTAAATTGTTTGGGGAAAAGTGACATATACATTCTTCTATATTTATCATGGATTCTCATAATCATATACATCATCATCATATTCATCATTCTCATCATAATAATCACCATTATCATCATCAGATTCTAAGAACAAATATGCAAAAAGATCTTTTGTAGGAAATAAATTTTGGGAAATGAGCATACGTTTCACATGCAAACATGAAATTCCAAGTACTTTAGTTTTTGATCCTAGAGGTTAGTAATAAATATTTTTCTTAGTAGTAATAAATAATAAGTCATAAATTTAATGTTTCTGATCTTTCTCTTTGTGATGCATGTCTTCAGAATTTGTGGAGGAATTCCCTTCAACCCGGGGAGGATGACACATATGAGAATAAGGAAGAACTTGTTGAAGAATGAGAAGACAAAAATGAAGAATAAATAAAGGAAGCATGGCAAATTAAGATGTAGATGAAGGAATAAAAGAGAGAAGAGTCTTAGAGCTTTTGAAGAAAGAAATTAGAAGAATAAATGATTGTAAATCGTAGAAATTAGAAAGAACTTGAAAAAAATAAGAACTTGAGAGAATTGGTCTTAATTAGAAGTGTCTTTTGGAAGACTTAAGTTGGCACATGCACCTTACGTGGACTTCTTAAGTCATCTTTGACTCTTCAAGTTTCAAGACGCATTCATAGTAACTACCTAGTACATGCATTGTAATCATTACATTTTAGTAACTATCAAGTACATGCATTGTAATCATTACATTTCAATAACTACCTAGTACATGCATTGTAATAATTACATTTTTTGTATTTTAGTAACTACCCAATGCATGTTTCCATGTACATGCATCTTAGTCATTTAGAGTAAAAATTACCTCATTTATTATCGTAACTTCCAAGTGCACTCCACCGTGGACATTCATCCTAGTCATCATAGAAGTAATCATTCGATTCATGTACTTTAGTAGCCACCAAGTGCATCTCTCTAATTTTAAAGGATTAATTAGACTTAAACATAGTTAATTGTAGTTAACCTTGATTATTGTAGTTAACTCTTTTTGTCTTTTGAGACTCCTTGGTTGTCAAAATTCCATGGCTATAAATAGGAATGCTCTCTAATGTAAAATACAGCAAGTTGAATGAATGAGAATTTTGAGAAATTGTGAGAGTTCTTGAGTTGTGTCTTTACTCTTTTCTTTGATTCTTATCTTGAGAAGCCTTCTCAAGTAGCGATCCTCCTTCACCATCCTTGAAGATTTCTAATCTTGAAGGTGTCGTGTTCAATCATATTCTTCCTCATTCCATTTTTACATTTAATTCCTTTAGTTTCATGTTTTCATACTTATAAATCTATTGATTTCTCTCTTTACCGCAAGCATGGCTTCCATGGTGTATTCCTTTGCGCACTTTGAGTTCTCTCTTGAAGAAATATCATCTTCATCCTCTTTTTGGGTTGGTCTATATCTTACACTCTACCAAGAATCCATATCAAGTCCAATCGATTATTTTTCACACTTTAGCTCAGTGATATGAATATGTTAATTCACATGATCTAGTTCAATCAGTTCCTTTTCACACCGTGGCGTAGTCATATGAACCTCCTTATTGACCAAATTTGCAAACAGTATACATCCTACAAACTTCAACACTAGTATCTCCTTTCCTGAAGATACTATGTCTCAATTACCATTTCGTACTATTCATCATTCACAAGCATATGTCACACATCATGCATAACATTCACTCTTCACTTTCAAACTCATACAAACTTTTCTTTCAAAATCATCTATAACCATAAATCAATCCACACGTTAGTCATCCAAATTCATCATTTTTTATAGGGTTCTATTTCAATGTAAACTAACATTTATAAAAACATGTAATTAGCTTCCTTTACTTGAATTCACAAAGAACTCCAAAGACCTAGGGATATCAGAGATAACATAACTTAATCTAAGTTTGATCGAACAGTCTTACTCTACTCGCTGTCACGAGTCCGAAGGTAGGTTCAAATCGTTAATCTTATAATAGATGAGATCAGCAATCTAGAGAGAAGGCAGAGAAAAGGGGAAGAACTGCTTCTTAAAGAGAGACTTGGTGGTTTTTATAAAATGAAACTAAATAACTGATTGTTTTTATTTATTTAAACTTTTCTCTACAAAAATATTTAGGTGTCATCTTATTTATCTCTAAAGCAAAATTCTAGGTTTTAATATGTTTTTATTCTAGAGTTATTTTCTATGGTATTACATGATCCAATTAAAAGTAATCATTCTTTCCCTTAGTGTTTTGAGAAAAATTTTAAAATTTCAATTCACCCCCTCTGAAACTCAACCTAAAAATCTTTAAAACTAGTATCAAATCAAGTTTTTGAAAATTAATCAAGTTTCTTATCATATGACTGAGAGTAAACTGCCTTTTGCATAGGGAGTCTCCATTAATAGGCCTCCTATGTTCAATGTTTAAACTACTAGTTTTGAAAAGTAGGAATGAAGATTTTTATTCAATCAATAGACCGCAGTATTTGGAATGCTCTTGTGAATGGTCCTTTTGCGCCTATGATTATTGGTGATGGTAAAACTGTAGAAAAACCTTGTGATGAATTGACCGATACTAAGAGTAAAAAGGCTCAGTATGATTGTATAGCCAAAAATATTATAACTTCTGCCTTGAATCTTGATGAATTTTTCAAGGTATCTCAATGTGCTTTAGCAAAAAAAATGTGGGACATTCTTGAAGTCATTCATGAAGGAACAAATGATGTCAAGCATGCAAGGAAGCATGCACCGAAGAATATGAGTTGTTCAGAATGTAGCAGGTAGAGACCATTGTAGATATGAAGAAAAGGTTCACTAATATTCCTAATCACTTGATAGGTCTAGGAAAAGTCTTTGACAAGGAGGAACTCAACATAAAGGTCTTGAAATTCCTGGAAGCCAACAACCAAAGGTTTTTACAATATCAGAAACTAGGGATCTGACAACCCTAACCACTATAACATTATTCGGCAAACTGAGGGAGCATGAGCTTGAGATGAATAATTTGAAATAGTAGAAAAATGGATATAAAATAGCTAGAGGTATAACACTCAAGTCTGCTGCTCAAAATGGAGATAACAATGAAGAATGCTCCAATGACTACAGTGATGCTAAGAGTCTTAACATGCAAACCAAGAGGTTCAAAAAATTCTTAAAGAGAGAGAAAAAAAAAAAGAACCAACAAACTAAAAGGTACAATAGAAAATTTGATTTTGGTTCCACTTATTTCACTTACTTTGTTGTGGAAAGTTGGGATACATCAAGGTTGAGTGTCCAAATTTGGTGCACAAGGAGAAAGGTTTGGAGAAGAAGAACAATAAGAATGGAAAGGCAAAGAGAGCTTATATAGCTTAGGAATACAATGACATTTCTTCCAGCTATTCATCAAAGGAGAATGAAGAAGAAAATCTATGTTTGATGGCTTGACATCAATCTGAAGCCAACAACATAAGTTTCATTATCTCAATGAATTATGAGAATTATAGTACCTTGCTTCAACCGTTTAAAAAGACACATGGAGAAGCAAACAGACCAGCTTTATCAAACAATAGATTAAAAGGTTTAAACAATTGGTTTGGAAGAAGATCTGCAATATGTTTAAATTGATTTTGAACACCTTCAAATGATTTATAAGGTTGATTCTTACAATGAGGGTGGATCTTGTAAGTGTAATATCTTAGAAAATAGCTATAGAATAAAAACTAATTTAAAATCTAGTTTTAGAGATAAATAAGATAACAACTATTTTTTTTAACAAAAAAGTTGTTTAAGTAAAAGTTAGTTATTTACTTTTTATTTTTATAACAACCACCAATTCTCTCTCTCTAAGAAAATATTCTCTCTAAGAAGATATTTTATCTCTCTAAAAAGATATTCTGTTTTATTCTAATAAAACCACCAAATCTCTCTCTCTCTCTTTCTTTAAAAAGATATACAGTTTCATTCTTATGAAAACCACCACCTCTCAAACAATTTCTCTTTAAAGTTTCTACCTTCTCTCTAGATTTATGATCTCATATGTTATCAGATTGACAATCATAGGACACTCCTAGATTCCTAGCGTTGAGTAGATCAAGAGTGTCCGATCAGATTCTTGAACAGAGTTACGTTGTCTGTGATTTTAGGGTTTTTGAGTATCTCTACTCTATAGAGGTAAGGGAAGCTAGTTGTATGTTTTTATAGATATTATAATTACTGGTTTTGTGAATTTGGGTAAGGGAAGCTAGTTGCATGTATGCTTTTATAAATGTTTGTCTCTTTTGAAATATAAATTTATTTATAATGTTGATATTTGGTAAGGGAAGCTAGTTTGAATGTTTTTAATAAATATTATAATTACTTGTTTTGTGAATTTGGGTAAGGGAAGCTAGTTTGAATGTTTTTAATAAATATTATAATTACTTGTTTTGTGAATTTGGGTAAGGGAAGCTAGTTTGATTGTTTTTTATATATATTGTAATTATTTATTTTATTAAATATGAATTGGATGAATTTGAATTGAATGGAATGAATGTTTATGTATGGTATGATGTAGTATCAATGTTTGTGAATGATGTGGTGTGTGATCGAGACATAGTATCTTCAGGAAAGGAGATACCCGTGTTGAGATTATTAGGATGTGCATTGTTTGGGGATTCTAAGGAGGTATCCTGACTCTACTATTACATTGGATTCATATAGATGAAGTTTACCAGTTGGTGAAGAGTCGAAGGAGGTTCATATGGTCCTGTCCGAGGTTTGAAATATGAGCCCGATCGGAATAGGACAAATGGATTAACCCTGTGCATATGGGAACTGTACCCGAGGTTTGAAATAGGAACTGATCGGGACAAACTGTATCCGAGGTTTGAAATATGAGCTGATCGGAACAGATGGATGGTATATGACAGGTGCACACCTCTTGAGTTTAACTCAATGCACTAGTATCTTCCGGAAGTAGGGAAGTAGAGAGTCTAGTGTCATTGTTTGTGAGTCAGTGTATATATGATGTGAGATGAATTATGAAAGATTGAATTGTTGTTGTTTTGTTGAGATAGAAATCCAATTTATGAACATATATATTGTTTTGAAAACTCTTTAGCTTACCCTTCTTTTTGTGTGTTGTTTGTTTTGTTTTTAAAACTGCGATGATCGTGTATATTACACGGGAGCAGAGGATTTGACAGGTGATGGGAGTCCCCAGTAAACTGATGGAGAAGCTTTATTTTATTTTATTTTATTTATAATTTTTACGAAGATATTTTTATTAGATCTTTTGTGGTGAAGTATATTTTTAAATACATTATGAATGTATTGATTTTTATATTAAGGTTTATTATATAATTCCTATCCAATAAAGTTCCTATTATATGAAAAATATGGGATGTTACAGTAAGCCAACTAACTGTGAAAATTGTGAAGCTTTGTAATTAAAAGTAAAGTATTTATTAAAGTTTACTTAAAAACTTTTCATGGGAATTGCCAACTTAAATGTCATTTTAGGTTCTCAAAATTGTGTTTTCAATAAAGCTGACATTGGTTACAAAACTATTTTTTAGAAAAAGTTTAACAACTTTTTCAATTACAACAAAAGGGAAACTTCACCATTTGTAACTTGCTTCTATTGTATGCAAAATGGCCACTTTGTAAGGAACTGTAACATTAGAAAATTTGATGTTCCAAAAGACTTTGCTAGGTGGGTACCTAAAGGTACAATTAATAGTATTGGACCCAAGTTTAATAGAGGACCACTGCTTGAAATTTGACTTGTTTTGCAAGACACTTTGACAACAAAAAGCAACTATGGTACTTGGATAATGGCTATTCAAAGCATATGACTAGAGATACTTCAAAGTTGAATAATTTGACTTGGAAACATGGAGGTTTTGTGACGTATGGAGACAATAACAGAGGTAGAATCCTCAACAATGGAGATGTTGGTGAATGCAAGTCTATTCAAGGTTGTGAATGCATCATCTTTAGGGATTCTACCTCTGTTATTGTCTCCATGAGTCACAAAACCTTTGTTATTTATGGAGACAATAACAAAGGTAGCAAGTCTCTTGAAGTATAATCTACTTAGCATTAGCCAGTTGTGTGATAAAGGACTCAAAGTCACCTTTGAACCTGATTTGTTCCTCATCTCAAATTCATGTTCAAGGAAAATTGTATTGGGTGGTAAAAGGATAAACAATGTCTATATGTTAAATATTACCAACACTGATTCTAGCTTCAACTGTTTTTTGTCCAAAAGTGATGAATCTTGGTTATGACATATGTGTATTGCACACATTCATATGCATTAGTTGAATAAGCTTGTATCTAAGAACTTAGTTGATGGACTGCCTAAACTCAAGTTTGAGAAGGACAATGTCTATGAAGCATGTCAAAAAGGGAAACAATTGGAAAAGTTTGTTTAAATAAAAAGGAATTTGTTTCCACTTCAAAACCCTTTGTGTTGCTTCATATGGACTTTTTTGGACATTCTTAGACCATGAGCTTAGGTGGCAACTACTATGGCTTGGTCATTTTCTAGATTGTAACCAAGGATGATGCATTCACAACCTTCAAGAGACTTGCTAAAGTTTTACAGAATGAATTTTTTTAATATTGATGACATTAAAATACCATGGGAGAGAATTTCAAAATGAAAGATTTGAAAACTTTTGTGAAAAACTTGGAATAAAACACTATTTTTAGCTCTTAGAACTCCAAAGCAAAATAGAGTAGTTGAGAGGAAAAACAGGTCTTTGGAAGAATTGGCAAGAACTTTACTTAATGAAACTAAACTTCCTAAGTACTTTTGGGCAGATGTAGTAAACACTGTTTGTTATGTGTTAAATAGGTTTTGATAAGGCTTCTTTTGAATATGAGCTTTTTAAAAGAATAAAACCAAACATATCTCATTTTAAGGTTTTTGGCTACAAATGTTTTATTTTAAATAATGGAAAAGAAAATTTGGGCAAGTTTAACGCCAAGGCTAATGAAGGCATCTTTCTAGACTACTCTATTATAAGAGTTGTAGGAAACATCTAAGACAAGTGTAGGTGATGATGAGATCACTAATTTCCAAAGGTTAAATCTAGATGCAACCCAGTGCAGTGAAGAAAGAGGTGATACAGAGCAGCATGAAGTTGAAAATGTTGATGTGCCTACTGCATCTACTGGAAATACTGGTTTGCCTAAAGAATGGAGGGTGTCAAGGGACTTGTTACTGGATAACATCATAGGGCAAATTGACAAGAGACTATCCATTAGAAAATCCTTGAACTTGTTTTGTGAGCAAATGACATTAGTCTCCTAGCTTGAACCTAAAATTGTTTTTTATGCTTTGAATAATGTTAATTGGATTAATGCTATGCAATATGAATTGAATCAATTCACTAGGAATGATGTGTGGACTTTAGTTCTTGGGAGTAAAGAAATGAATGTCATTGGTACTAAATCGGTATTCAAAAATAAAATGGATAAACAAGGTATCAATATTTGGAACAAAGCTAGGCTAGCAGTAAAATGCTGTAACCATGAAGAAGGAATTGATTATAATGAAACATATGTTTTTGTTGCTAGACTAAAAGTTCTTAGGTTGTTGTATATGTCTTCTTATGTGGATTTAAATTGTTCCAAATAGATGTAAAAAGTGTATTCTTGAATATATTTATCAATGAGAAAGTATATGTAACGTTGTCCCTAGGTTTTGAAGATCATAAGTTTCCTCGACATGTGTACAAACTTAGGAAAGATTTGTATGGACTAAAGCAAGCTCTAAGGCAATGGTATGAGAGGTTGAGTATTTTTCTACTATCACAAAATTAAGAAAGAGGAAAAGTAGATAAAACTCTTTTCGTTATAATAGCTGATAATGATATTATACTTCTAATGTTGATGATATCATCTTTGGCTCAACTAATGAGAAACTTTGCTAAGAGTTTGTTACAAATGTGTAGGGAAAATTTGAAATGTCAATTATGGGAGAGCTTAGTTACTTCCTAGGATTGCAAATCAAACAACTCAAACAGGAAACATTTTTAAATCAATCAAAGTATTGGAAGGATCTCTTAAAGAAATTTGAAATGAAGAAGTGAAAGGAGGTTGCAACACCCATTTCAACAAGCTGCTATCTGGATGTTGATGAGAAGGGAGTAGCTATAGATTAAACAAAGTACAGAGGACATCATGTTCAATGTGTGTTTATGTGTAAGATATCAATCCAATCCAAAAGAATCACACTACAATGCAACCAAGAAAATCCTAAAATACTTGAAGGGAAATGTCAATGTTGGATTGTGGTATCCAAGTGATGTTTCATTAAATTTAGTTGGCTATTTTGATTCTAACTTTGTAGGTTACAAATTAGATAGGAAAAGCACAAGAGGAAAACGTCATTTTCTTAGGTCAAGTCTAATTTCATGGCACAACAAGAAGCGAGCATGTGTGACATTATCTACTATAAAGGTAAAGTATATTTCTACTGGAAGTTATTATGCACAAATCATATGGTTAAAACAACAATTAAGTGACTTTATTTTAAAGCTCACAAAGGTACCTTTTATGTATGATAATATTATTACATTTCACTTAACTAAAATTCCAGTGCAACATTCCAGAACTAAATATATTGAAATTAGGCCTCACTTTATAAGAGATCATTTTAACAATGGTGATTGTGAAATTCAGTTTGTTGAAACGACAAATCAATTGGTTGATTTATTCACTAAACCACTAGCTAAGTACTTGTTTAATTTTCTAAGGAATAAATTGGGAATTATTCATTTTTTCCAAACCTTCAATTGATTGCAAAATTCAATCAATTATTAAAGTCCAATATCTCATGTAATAATCTAGACAATTACGTATTAATGCTTGATTATCTGTGTAATTTGACAATTTATATGTAGTAGAGATTAAGGTATGGAAACTACATTTGACTTTCTCACTAAGTTGTGCTATAAATACATGGAATTAAATTGATTCATTAGATTTCTAATGAATTTGAACTATCTTGGCTCAAGAACTAAGAACTATTGTTACCAAAATTTGCAATGATGGCAAGTGAACCACTCTCAATGTCGCAAGTAATAAAATTATCATTCTTTCCAAAGGATTTGTGTAATATAAAATAATTCAAAGAATTATAATAGATTTAGATTCAAAACAAATTTAAAGTTTGATAATACACACATTAAATTAAAAGAACATTTTTTTAAGCAACAATTGAAAGCAAAAAAAGGTTTGATAATAATATGATGAACTTGCTAGGGTTAGATCTCACCAATCTACACTCTCATGTATTACAAAGTTTATCTTATTTTCTGACAATAATCAAGGTCATTCCACGAAATTACTCAAACCTGATTCCTTAATAAATAAGCCTGGAGATTATTTATTAAATTTCAATTCCTTTATCAATTATACATATGAGTCATGCAAAAACACAAAGATCTTACTGACAACAGATGAATCACACTTTATTCCTAGACACGAGCTTTCATTAGGTAAATTAATTCAGTTGTAGATTCAAAATATTTTTTCAATACTCTTAAGAATCAATAATCGAGTTATGGATCCACACAATAAGCATAAACACAAAATTAATAAATTGATATATTGAAAGAAAAGCATTTATGATAAGACATAATATGAGCCCAAATATGATTACATGAGAGTTTATAAAGGATTTAACCTAACCCCGACAATGAGTGATTTAGCTCCTCATAGGTATGAGGAAACCAAATATTACAAGAAGAATGATGAAATAAGAAGATTACTCCAAACGAAGCCTAAAGCCCTTAAGAGCGAATTTCGTTCTCTATTCTACCAAAAAATGTCTAACCCTAAACACAAAAACTTATTAAATAAAACATGAAATTCAACACTTGCACTTGACTCATAATGTTGTGTTGGGTGCCACTGGATTTTCTTAGTATTCCAGTACTAGGCCCAACCTGTGTTAGACCCATGTTTCGGCGCCGGGCGTCACTGCTGCTTCCATGCTTCTCTATCTACTCCCAAGTGGGCTCACGTGGTTGAATTGGGCTTGGCTTTAAGTGCTTATTTTTCTCACTTCTTCAAGGCTTCAATCCTAGTACTTATCATCCAATATTTTCCTTATCAATTTTACCAAAAATAAATTAAATTAGTATCAAATCCTTATTTTGACTCTCACAATCACTAATTACTAAAATCTGCTTAAAATTGATAATTAATCAAGTTTCACCTAAAAATATATCAATAAAATCATGTAAATTTGCTCTATCAATTACATTTGTGATGAATTAGTGTCTCTAAATTTGTATAAAATGGATTTATAGGCCTTGAGTAATAAATCTATCATTCAGGGGGAGTAAACAACTATAGGGGAGCTAATTTTATATAATTTTGTTGTTCTTTGATTTGGTAAGGAAAAGAAATCAAGTTATTTTTCATATCAATTGATTGTTATTGTGTAGCATATTTTGAGTGAGTTTACCAATCAATTTATTTTTTTATATCAATCCGAGCAAATGTTATCACACTTTTTAGTTAAGTTCATGCAACTACCCTAAAGTTACTCAACACACACTCACTAGATTGCCTTCATCAAATAGTGGGAGATTGTTGGCAATGATGCAGTTTGGTATTTCATGAAGTCAAGTTAAACAAAGTGCAAGGAAGGCTTGAAGACGTGTTTAATTAGTATTAGTGTGTTAGTATGCATATTAATGATTCATGTGCATGTATCACACATCAATAGAATGAGCTCTAAAAGTTTTGAAATATTAAACTGGAACTGATTTGATTAATGTCTTCAAGTAAAAAAATGGTTTATTGACTTTTAAGGGATTTTTATCAAAATCAGTAAGCTGAAAATCCTTTTAGTAAAATAAATTGATTTAAATTGTTTTCAATCGATTGTTTTCACTAAAGCATAACTGACTTTTATAACTGCTCGTGAAAATATCCAAAATAAGAGAAGATTTTGATAAACAAAAGAAAAGATCAAATTTTGAGATTTAGAAATGTATAGAGAGAAAAATTTTCAAGAGATTAAGGTGTTTCTGATAAAAGGAATTCAGGAAAGGGATTCATGGAGCTTTTTCTTTGATTTGGAACTGCACTACACTGTGTTTTATTTGTTTTCATTTAGGGAAGTTTACTAGAACCTCTCATTTTCATTTGCTTGTACTAGTTTGGTTGGAGATTGGGTGTATTTTCATTTTGCATTGATTGTATTGTGGTTTTGGTCTACTTTTGAATAGGGTGTTCATATGTAGAGGTACAATAGGGTGTTTCATAATGTCTTGTTGCAACATTGTATCTTGAATGTATTATGTGTACATTTTGACTTATTTTAGTGGAATTTTTGGATTATTGGCAAAGAAAAGTGGATGTAGTTCTTTAGAAATAGTGAACCAATATAAAATATTGTATTCTTGCTCTCTGCCCTTTAATCCTTACTCTCATTACAATTTCTACTTTTTTCTGTATCTGCACGACAAATCAATCAATTGATTGAACAAATGATTATTTTTTGGTGTACTACATTCATTGTGATTCACTAGTTAAACTGTTTTGGGATATATTTTTCAACTTTGTATGATTAAATTCACATATACTGGTGTTGTCTGCTAAAATCTAACATGTGTAATGGTTATATAACTTTGATAAATTCAACTTGTTGATTGCGAGTTTCAATCTAACTATTTTTTTTTTAAATTTTGTTTTGATGGAAAATTAGATTGATTGTTCTGTTGATTGAACAAATCTAATTTTTCATGTAAATATTTGAGAAATTAAATTCACTGTTTTGAAAATCAAACTGATTGTTTTCTGTGTCTGGATTTTCTAACAAGAAAATAAATTGGTTGATTTTTGAATTGAATGGATTGATTTTTTGTTAGGTAATACAAACTGAACTATTGACTAGTTGTTTTCATATTTCAATTGGTTATTTTTTCGAAGTCTGTCTACTGAAATAACGATAAAATTTATTCAATTAAAGTTAATCATTCTTTCTGTCAGTGTTTTGTGAAAATTTTAAAAGTTCAATTCAGTCCCAGTCTTGAACTTATCCTAAAAATCTTTAAAATATATTGAAAACATGTCAATGTAGAAAAAATGAGAATTCCTCTTAGAGTAAAAGGTATTAGGTTGATCATCACTAGTAATTTGAGACATGTGTGTCAATAGGTCGATTGCCTGGAACACATGATACAAGTGAGCCCTTTTTTTTACAGTGATGAGGAAGCTTGGAAGTTATTTTTGCTAAAACATAGACACTGTTGGATACCTTCAACACTTGCCCCTCAAGTGGAAGGTATTTCAAGATCTTTTGTAAAGAAATGTGATGGTTTACCACTTGAAATCAGTGTGATAGCTCGAACCGTGAAAACGAATATATATATATATATATATATATATATATATATATTATATATATTATTT
>Ga0209700_100408_pt1 | contig 78496 bp, 70 predicted proteins | sample SiratroredBW_FD_187528 | JGI IMG/M metagenome (GOLD analysis project Ga0209700, IMG submission 187528) | Root nodule microbial communities of legume samples collected from California, USA - Siratro red BW (SPAdes) (version 2) | ecosystem: Host-associated > Plants > Roots > Nodule | place: USA... | reverse complement strand
CCTCGCCATCCGCCCCTCGGCAAACGATGCGCAATACGGGATCTTCTTTGCCGCCCACCAAATCGCTATCATCGACTTGGCGAGCGGAGAAAGTGTCGGCTATGTCCCCGAACACCCGTCGGTCATGCCCCCGGGCTGAACACTTGACCGGGCGATCCAGTACTCCGAGCCGTCTGCGGCTGAATCGATAAGCCGCGGCGTACTGGATGCCCTGATCAAGCCGGGGCATGACAGCTGTATGTGGGGCGCCGGGTCTTTGATTCGCAATGACGGGCTTGGCTAAGATCCCGCTTTCAGCGCCTTCTCCAGCTCCGGCATCAGCACCGTCTTGAGGTTTTGCGGCGTGACCGGTCCGACCAGCTTGTAGACGATGGTACCCTCGCGCCCGACGACGAAGGTCTCGGGCACGCCATAGACGCCCCATTCGATCGAGGCGCGGCCGTTGGCGTCGACGCCGACGCGGCCGAATGGATTGCCGTAGCGTCCGAGGAAGCGCCGGGCGTTATCGGCCGCGTCCTTGTAGTTGATGCCGACGAGCTGGAAGCGCTTGTCCTTGGCGAGCTCGGTCAGGATCGGCGCCTCGTCATGGCACGGCACGCACCAGGACGCCCAGACGTTGACGAGGCTGACCTTGCCTTTGAACGCAGCAGGATCAAGCCCCGGTACCGCCGCATTGTCAGCCTGCAATCCCTCGAGCGGCGGCAGCAGCGTTTGCGGCGCGGGCCGCCCGATCAGTGCGGACGGAATCCGCGAGGGATCGCCGCTGCCGAGTCGAAACCAGAACAACAGCGCAAGGCCGAGGAAGGCGATCAGCGGCAGCGCCATCAGGAAGGTGCGGCGCTGCGGCGTCGCCGGGCTCGATTGATTGCTCATGATCGATCCGTCGCGCTGCGGCCCGAGCGGCGGGTCACGCCGCTGCGATCGAGCTCGCGCAGGCGCTGCGTCTGGTTGCGATAGTCGAGCACGACCCAGCCGATCAGGATCACGACCACGAGGGCCGCTGCGACATAGGACGTCACGATGAACGACGCGTAAGGGCCGAGCGCCATCATCACGCAGCTCCAGCTTCTTTTGACGCGTTTTCTTCACGCGAACCGGCGCCCAGTTCGCTCGAAAACGCGACGCGGCTCGCCTGCATCATTTGCAGGGAACGGACACGGCGGCGCAGGATCTCGTTGCGCATCGCGGCCAAGTGCAGCGTGACGAACAGCAGCGTGAAGGCGATCGCCATCACCAGCAGCGGGATCAGGAACGACTTGTCGAGCGTCGAGCCGCCCATGCGCATCACCGATGCCGGCTGGTGCAGCGTGTTCCACCAGTCGACGGAGAACTTGATGATGGGCAGATTGATGGCGCCGACCAGCGTCAGCACCGCCGCGGCGCGTGCCGCGCGCGAGGGATCGTCGACCGCGCGCCACAGCGCCATCAGGCCGAGATACATCAGGAACAGGATCAGCACCGAAGTCAGCCGCGCGTCCCACTCCCAGTAAGTGCCCCACATCGGCCGGCCCCACAGCGAGCCCGTGAGCAACGCGAGGAAAGTGAAGGCAGCGCCGATGGGAGCAGCCGCTTTCGCGGCGACGTCGGCGAGCGGATGCCGCCACACCAGCGTGCCCAATGAGGCGATGCTCATCACGCCCCACACGAACATCGAGAGCCAGGCATTGGGCACGTGGATGAACATGATCTTCACCGTCGCGCCCTGCTGATAGTCGTCGGGCGCAAGCGCTGACTGGTACAGACCGATGGTGAGCAGGATGACGGTCGCAGCCGCGAGCCACGGCAGCAGGCGCGCTGTCAGCGCGAGGAACCGCGTGGGATTGGCGAGGTCGATCAGCGTCATGGTATTCTGATAATCATCCGGGAGCGCTCAGGCAATCAGCACGAAAGCACGTCGCGAAGGTTGATGCGGGTCAAGGTCAGGCAGGCCCATCTCAGTCGAGCCCATCTCAGTCGAGTCCATGCCGCAGGCTCGCCGCCGCCGCGAACGGGCCGATCACGAGGCTGACCAGCGACAGCGCGCAGAGGATCGAGAACGGTGCACCGAACATCATGGGACCGACGATCACGGCCTGCGAGGCCGCAACCCCGAAAATCAGCACCGGAATCGACAGCGGCAGCACCAGCACGGCCATCAGCAGTCCGCCGCGATGCAGGGTCACCGCCAGTGCCGCGCCGATCATGCCGGTGAAGGTGAGCGCCGGGGTTCCTGCCAGCAACGTCAGCGCCACCGCGCCGGTTGCGACCATGTCGAGGTTGAGCAAGAGGCCGAGCACGGGGGTTGCGACAATCAGCGGCAGGCCGGCCGCCAGCCAATGCGCCAGCGCCTTGGCGGCGCAGGCGAGTTCCAGCGGCGTCCGGCTCATCGTGATCAGGTCGAGCGAGCCGTCCTCATGGTCGGCCATGAACAGCCGGTCCAGCGTGAGCAGGCTTGCCAGCAGCGCACCGAGCCAGAGAATGGCCGGGCCGAGCCGCGACAGCAGCGCCAGATCCGGCCCCACCGCGAACGGCATCAGCACCACCACGGTCAGGAAGAACAGCACGCCGATCAGCGCCCCGCCGCCGACGCGGAGCGCGATCCGGATGTCCCGGCGGATGAGGGCCGACAGGGCGGTCATGGGGGGCTCCCCTCGGGCCCCAAAGGCGGTGCGCTCCCTCCCCCGCTTGCGGGGGAGGGCTGGGGAGAGGGTGTCTCGACAACGAAGATTCCCCCAGAGGAGAGAACCCTCACCCGGCGCTCCGCGCCGGCCTCTCCCGCAAGCGGGAGGGGCAAGGGAGCCCGCGGCGACGGCTGCGTCCCGGGTGAAAGAGCGAAGCTTTGCCGCTCGAAAAACTGAGGGTGAAGCCGCCTCACGCCATTCCCCCGATCCTGAGCTCCCGCGAATCGATCCCCAATGGCGCGTGGGTCGCTGCGATGATCATGCCGCCGCGCGAAAGGTGCTCGCGCATTAGGCCGCCGAACATGTCCTGGCCGGCCACGTCCAGCGCCGTGGTCGGCTCGTCCAGCAGCCAGACCTGGCGGCGCACGGTCAATAGCCGCGCCAGTGACAACCGGCGGCGCTGGCCGGCGGAGAGGAAGGCGGCGGGCAGGTGGACGGCGTGGTCGAGGCCGACTTTGGTGAGGCTCTCGGTGGCATCGCAGCGCTCCCCGCCGAGGAAATCAGCCCAAAACGCCAGATTTTCTGCCACGCTCAGCGCCGGCTTCAGGGCATCGCGATGGCCGAGATAGTGGCATTGCTCCGGCAGCGTCAGTTCGCCGTCGCCCCCATCCAGCGCGATCGTCCCGCCGGCCGGAATGAGCAGGCCGGCGATCAGCCGCAGCAGCGAGGTCTTGCCCGATCCGTTGCGACCCATCACCGCCAGGGCCTCGCCGGAGGCGGCCGCGAAATCGAGGCCGGCGAACACCTCGCGGCCACCGCGCACGCATCTGAGTCCGTGACCTGAAAGCCGCATCTCGCCTCGTTTCAACCCGCTCAAAGCCAGGCCTCAGGAAAACTTGGGGTAGCACATGGGAATTTTTGGCTCGCGGATTGGCGCGGCACGATTGTGGCTGTGGCGGCGCGATTAGAAAGCTTCTATAAGCCCGGAACTACTTGATGCAGCAACTCAACCTGCCCATGCAAGCGGCCAAGCCTGATACGCTGACGGTGTTAAAATACCCTGCCGGGTATAACTAACAATTGGGATTCCTACATGACCTCGCTCGACAGCTTCAAATGCAAAAAGACCCTCAAGGTCGGCGCCAAGACCTATGTCTATTACAGCCTGCCCACGGCCGAGAAGAATGGTCTGAAGGGAATTTCGAAACTTCCCTATTCGATGAAGGTCCTGCTCGAGAACCTGCTGCGCAACGAGGACGGCCGCTCGGTCAAGAAGGAAGACATCGTCGCGGTGTCGAAGTGGCTGCGCAAGAAGTCGCTGGAGCATGAGATCGCGTTCCGCCCGGCGCGCGTCCTGATGCAGGACTTCACCGGCGTGCCCGCGGTGGTCGACCTCGCCGCGATGCGCAACGCGATGCAGAAGCTCGGCGGCGATGCTGAGAAGATCAATCCGCTGGTCCCGGTCGACCTCGTCATCGACCACTCCGTGATCGTGAACTTCTTCGGCGACAACAAGGCCTTCGGCAAGAACGTCACCGAGGAATACAAGCAGAACCAGGAGCGCTATGAGTTCCTGAAGTGGGGCCAGAAGGCGTTCTCGAACTTCTCGGTCGTGCCGCCCGGCACCGGCATCTGCCACCAGGTCAATCTCGAATATCTGGCCCAGACGGTCTGGACCAAGAAGGAGAAGATGACGGTCGGCAAGAAGACCGGCACGTTCGAGGTCGCCTATCCCGACTCGCTGGTCGGCACCGATTCCCACACCACCATGGTCAATGGTCTCGCCGTGCTCGGCTGGGGCGTCGGCGGCATCGAGGCGGAAGCCTGCATGCTCGGCCAGCCGCTGTCGATGCTGTTGCCGAACGTGGTCGGCTTCAAGCTGAAGGGCGCGATGAAGGAAGGCGTCACCGCGACCGACCTCGTGCTGACGGTGACGCAGATGCTGCGCAAGCTCGGCGTCGTCGGCAAGTTCGTCGAGTTTTTCGGCCCCGGCCTCGACCATCTCTCCGTCGCCGACAAGGCGACCATCGCCAACATGGCCCCCGAATATGGCGCGACCTGCGGCTTCTTCCCGGTCGACGCCGCCGCGCTCGACTACCTCAAGACCTCCGGTCGCGCCTCGGCGCGCGTTGCGCTGGTTCAGGCCTATGCCAAGGCGCAGGGCCTGTTCCGCACCGCCAAGTCGGCCGATCCGGTGTTCACGGAAACGCTGACGCTCGACCTCGCCGACGTCGTTCCCTCGATGGCCGGTCCGAAGCGTCCCGAAGGCCGTATCGCGCTCCCGTCGGTGGCCGAGGGCTTCTCGCTCGCGCTCAGCAGCGAGTACAAGAAGGCCGAGGAGCCGGAGAAGCGCTTTGCCGTCGAAGGCAAGGACTTCGAGATCGGTCACGGCGACGTCGTGATCGCGGCGATCACCTCCTGCACCAACACCTCGAATCCGAGCGTGCTGATCGGCGCCGGCCTGCTTGCGCGCAACGCGGCTGCGAAGGGCCTCAAGGCCAAACCGTGGGTGAAGACCTCGCTTGCCCCGGGTAGCCAGGTGGTCGCGGGCTATCTCGCCGATTCCGGTCTGCAGAAAGATCTCGACAAGGTCGGCTTCAACCTGGTCGGTTTCGGCTGCACCACCTGCATCGGCAATTCCGGTCCGCTGCCGGAAGAGATCTCGAAGTCGATCAACGACAACGGCATCGTCGCGGCCGCCGTGCTCTCAGGTAACCGCAATTTCGAAGGCCGCGTCTCGCCGGACGTGCAGGCAAACTATCTGGCCTCGCCGCCGCTGGTCGTCGCGCACGCGCTCGCGGGCAGCGTGACCAAGAATCTCGCCACGGAGCCGCTCGGCGAGGGCAAGGACGGCAAGCCGGTGTACCTGAAGGACATCTGGCCGACGACGAAGGAGATCAACGCCTTCATGAAGAAGTTCGTGACCGCGTCGATCTTCAAGAAGAAGTATGCCGACGTGTTCAAGGGCGACACCAACTGGCGCAAGATCAAGACGGTCGAGAGCGAGACCTATCGCTGGAACATGTCTTCGACCTATGTGCAGAACCCGCCCTATTTCGACGGCATGAAGAAGGAGCCGGAGCCGGTCACCGACATCGTCGAGGCGCGCATCCTCGCCATGTTCGGCGACAAGATCACCACCGACCACATCTCGCCGGCCGGCTCGATCAAGCTCACCTCGCCCGCTGGCAAATATCTCAGCGAGCACCAGGTGCGCCCCGCGGACTTCAATCAGTACGGCACGCGCCGCGGCAACCACGAAGTGATGATGCGTGGCACCTTCGCCAACATCCGCATCAAGAACTTCATGCTGAAGGGCGCCGACGGCAACATTCCGGAAGGCGGTCTGACCAAGCACTGGCCGGACGGCGAGCAGATGTCGATCTACGACGCCGCGATGAAGTACCAGGAAGAGAAGGTGCCGCTGGTGGTGTTCGCCGGCGCTGAATACGGCAACGGCTCCTCGCGCGACTGGGCCGCGAAGGGCACGCGCCTGCTCGGCGTTCGCGCCGTGATCTGCCAGAGCTTCGAGCGCATCCACCGTTCGAACCTGGTCGGCATGGGCGTGCTGCCGCTGACCTTCGAGGACGGCACTTCCTGGCAGTCGCTGGGTCTGAAGGGTGACGAGAAGGTCACGTTGCGCGGCCTCGTCGGCGACCTCAAGCCGCGCCAGAAGCTGACCGCGGAGATCGTCTCCGGCGACGGTTCGTTGCAGCGCGTTTCGCTGCTTTGCCGCATCGATACGCTGGACGAGCTCGATTACTACCGCAATGGCGGCATCCTCCATTACGTCCTGCGCAAGCTCGCGGCGTAAGCGCGGATTTGTGAACGATGGCTCACTGCGAAGTGAGTAGAAGCCAGAACGAAGGCGGCCTATCAAAAGGCCGCCTTCGCGCGTTTTGCGGCACGTTTCGGATGGGCCCGGCCGGTGGAAAACCTCCTCCTGGACGGATGAATGTGCTGCGCCCCGTAAGATTACGGTGACCATCAGGCGATAAGATTCCCTCTCACGAGCAATGGTGTGCGGCGTTCGACATGACAACAATGACGGCTTCTCATCCGATTTCACGTTGGTCCAGTGCCCTCTGGTCGGGTGCTCTCGGCATCTGTGCGATCGTCGCCGTCATCCGCCCTGCCGAGGCAGATCCCCGCGCCGTTGTCGAATTGTTTACCTCGCAGGGCTGCTCGTCCTGCCCGCCCGCCGACAAGATCATCGGCGATCTCTCCAAAGATCCCTCGGTCATCGCGCTGAGCATGCCGATCGACTATTGGGACTATCTCGGCTGGAAGGACACGCTGGCCGATTCGCGCTTCTCTGCGCGGCAGCGTGCTTACTCGCGCATGCGCGGCGACCGCGAGGTCTACACGCCGCAGGTCGTCGTCAATGGCTCGACCCATGTCATCGGCAGCGATCGCACCGGCATCGAGAATGCGATCGGCAAGACCGACAAGGGCATGGGCGTGATGAGCGTGCCGGTGACGATGTCGCTTGCGGGCAAGCAGATCAGCGTCTCCGTCGCCGCGAGCAATGAGCCCACGGTCTCGCATGGGGAGGTCTGGATCTGCTCGATCGCCAAGTCGGTGCCGATCACGATCACCCGCGGCGAAAATCGCGGACAGCAGATCACCTACCACAACGTGGTGCGCAACCTGCTCAAGGTCGGCGATTGGACCGGCCGTCCGGAAAGCTGGACGGTGCCGATCGAGAACCTCACGCGCGACGGCGTCGACGGCGCGGTGGTTTATGTTCAGGATGGCAACCGAGAGAAGCCGGGTGCGATGCTGGGCGCGGCCTACACGTCGCTGCACTGATTTCACTGACTCACCAGCGTCGCGCTCTCCAACTCCCCATGGTGAGGAGCGCGCCTTGCGCGCGTCTCGAACCATGCAGGCCCGGCGGATGCAGCTCGGTCTTATCCTTCGAGACGCCGCGCGAGCGCGGCCCTCAGGATGAGGGGAGGGAGCCGGTGCATGAGGAGAGCGAAGGCTCGGCGCGCCGGAAACACCCGACACAAACAAAAAAGGACCAACTTGCGTTGGCCCTCCTTGTCGCGCGTACAGACCCGATCCTGTCGACCCCGGGGGGCTGGGGGCTGAGGAATCCGGAACCGAAGGACCGGGCCAACGCACGTGAGCCTTTTCGCAGTGCAGGGCGGCAGTCGCTAGGCGGAAAAGCGGCGACACTATGATTCCTGCTAACGATCCCGTGACGGTTTGCCGCGACAAAGTTCCACCATTGCGTGTGTCCCGATTCGATGGGTCGAACGGGAAGGCCCCTTGCGGTAGGGACCGGTTGGCGCAATCATGCAACTGTCATGATGCCAGAGGTTCCGGTTGTCGCGGACGCGGGTCATGCCGTGCGATGAGGAGGCGCTTCCCATGAATCTGATGTCGGAGGATGCCGAGCCGAGCGAGCAGCGCGCGGCGGCGCGCCCCGCCGCTGCGACGACGCAGCCGAATCGGGTGACCTTCAACCGCCTCGAGCTGCACCGGATTCTCAATCTCTACGGCCGCATGGTCGCCGACGGCGAGTGGCGCGACTACGCCATCGACTTCCTGAAGGACCGCGCCGTGTTCTCGGTCTATCGCCGCGCCTCGGAAGTGCCGATCTATCGGATCGAAAAGGACCCGCGGCTTGCGCGCAAGCAGGGCATGTACAGCGTGATCTCGGCGACCGGCCTGATCCTGCGCCGCGGCCACGAGCTCGAGCGCGTGCTGCTGGTGATCGATCGGAAGCTGGCGGTGGTGTGAAGACCTTCGGTCGTCATTCCGGGGCGCGACGAAGTCGCGAACCCGGAATCCATTCATCCACCGTCCGTGTCGTTCAATGGATTCCGGGTTCGCGCTGCGCGCGCCCCGGAATGACGGGAGCCCCTACTTCCCCGGCACCGTGCTCGCGCCCTCGCCGAGATCCCGCTGCATCATCACCGTATCCAGCCAGCGGCCGAATTTCAGCCCGACATTGGGATGCGTGCCGATCATCTTGAAGCCGCTCTTGGTGTGAACGCCGATCGAGCCGGCATTGGCGGAATCGCCGATCACGGCGATCATCTGGCGGAAGCCACGCGCCTCGCATTCGGTGATCAGCCGCTCCAGCAGCAGGGAGCCGACACCGCGGCGGTGGAAGGAGGGGTCGAGATAGATCGAATTCTCGACCGTGAAGCGATAGGCCGGCCGCGGCCGGTAGGCCCCGGCATAGGCATAGCCGGCCACGCGACGATCGAGGATGGCGACGAAATAGGGATAGCCGCCGTCGATCAGCGCGCGATAGCGGCGCGTCATCTCGGCAAGGTCGGGCGGCTCCAGCTCGAACGTCGCGGTGCCCTCGCGGACGGCCTGCTGATAGATGGCGGTGATGGCGGGAAGGTCGGCCTCGGTGGTGGGCCTGATTTCAGGTGCGGACATGGCGGGAAGGATAGAGGCTTCGTGTGCCGGCTGGAAGGGCCTGCGCTGCTTCTCCGGCGTCATTGCGAGCGTAGCGAAGCAATCCAGAAATGCATCCGTGGAGGCACTCTGGATTGCTTCGTCAAGAGCTCCTTGCAATGCCGGTGCCTGTGGGTACAGCCCGGCCCAAACAAAAACCCCGGCGTTACGGCCGGGGTTCATGTCGTTCCCTCGTCCTGGCGTTAGTCGCGCTGGCCGAGGAGCTGCAGCAGCAGCGTGAACAGGTTGATGAAGTTCAGGTACAGCGACAGCGCGCCGGTGATGGCCGCACGCTCTGCGATGTCACCGCCGGCCGAGGCGTAGCCGTAGATGTAGTCGTTCTTCAGCCGCTGGGTATCCCAGGCGGTGAGGCCCGCGAACACCAGCACGCCGACCACCGACACGATGAACTGCAGCATCGAGCTGGCCAGGAACAGGTTCACCAGGCTGGCGATGATGATGCCGATCAGGCCCATGAACAGGAACGAGCCCATTCCGGTCATGTCACGCTTGGTGGTGTAGCCGTAGAGGCTGAGCGCACCGAAGGTCGCCGCGGTGATGAAGAATACCCGCACGATCGAGGTGTGCGTGAACACCAGGAAGATCGACGACAGCGAGATGCCCATCAGCGCCGAGAACACCCAGAACAGGATCTGGGCCGTCGAGGGTGCCAGACGGTTGATGCCCGCCGAGATCACGAACACCATCGCGAGCGGCGCCAGCATGAACAGCCACTTCAGGGGGCTCACGAACATCGCGTAGCCGAATGGCGTCAGGAACAGCTTGCCGACGCGGACGGCTTCCGGCGTCGGGACGTCCGTCACGGCGGCCATGTAGACGCCGAGCGCGGCAAGGCCCGTGATGGCCAGGCCGATGCTCATGTAATTGTAGATGCGCAGCATATAGGCGCGCAGGCCGGCATCGACCGTCGCGGCGTCAACACGCCCGGCGGCCCTGCCGAAAGGAGAAGCGTAGTTACGGTCTAGGTCCGACATGGTCGAATTCCCGTTGGTTGGTCCGGTCCGGCATGAGGGTCGCCATGCCACCGGTTCGTCAGTTCTATCTCGGATACCGATCCCAGCCGACTAAATTTTGGCTCACAATCGGGGCTCCGAACCCACTCGATATGTGGGAAACTAACACATTCGCTGCAACCGTCCACGCGCGGCCGAATGTCGCCCTCGGCCACAATCCTGACGGGCGGACGTGGTTAATCGCAGGAATCGTGCGATTCCGCTCCCGCGCGCCCATCCGCTACCTTTTGTCACAAATTCCGCAACACCGTCGCGGGCTTTTTGTTCAACGCAAGCAGCGTGCCGGCGAGCCCGAGCCCCACAGTGACGACGAGCGCGGCCGCGACCACGCTGGCGGCGCTGCCGGCCTGCCAGACGAAACTCAGCGTCATCAGCCGCGTCACGATCATCCAGGCCGCGATGCTGCCGGCGATCACGCCGAACACCGCGGTGGCGAGCCCGATCAGGAGGTATTCGAGCGCATAGGCGCCGAGCAGCCGCAGCCGCGTCGCGCCCAGCGTCTTCAGGATCACCGCATCATAGACCCGGTGGCGATGGCCGGCGGCGAGCGCCCCGCCGAGCACCAGGATCGCCGAGATCAGGGTCACCGCACTGGCGCCGCGGATCGCCAGCGCCAGGTTGGTCACCACCGAGCCGACCGTCTCCATCACCTCGCGCACGCGCACGCTCGTCACCATCGGATAGGCGTCGGCCACCTGCTTGATGATCTTGCCGTCGCCCGCAGCGTTGCTGCCGGCTTCGGTCAGCGTTGCGATATGGGTATGCGGTGCGCCCTTGAAGGCGTTCGGCGAGAACACGAGGACGAAATTGATGCCGAGCCCCTGCCAGTCGATGGTGCGCAGATTGCCGATTCTAGCCGGGATGTCACGGCCAAGCACGTTGACCACGATCTCGTCGCCGAGCTTGAGACCGAGTCCGTCGGCGATCTTCTTTTCGATCGAGACCAGCGGCGGGCCGGAATAGTCGGCGCTCCACCATTCGCCCTCGACCACCTTGGACCCCTTCGGCAGCTCGCCGGTATAGGTCAGGCCGCGGTCGCTTTGCAGCACCCATTCGGAATCGGTCGAGGGCTTGAGCTCCTCGGCGCGCAACCCGCGCGCGCCGACGATGCGGCCGCGTAGCATCGGCACATCCTCGACCTTGGCACCGGGGGCAATCTGCCGCAGATAGAGGTCGAACTGCTCGGCCTGCACGCTCGGGATGTCGATGAAGAAAAACGATGGCGCCTGCTCAGGAAGCGCCGCCAGGAACTGGCGGCGCAGATTGCCGTCGATCTGGGTGATGGTGACGAGCACGGCGAGCCCGAGCCCCAGCGACAGCACGACGGACGGCGTCAGCGCGCCCGGCCGGTGGATGTTGGCGATCGCCAGCCGCAGCATCGGCAGCCGCGTCCGCGGCAGGTGCCGTGCGATGGCCATCAAGAGGGCGGCGATGCCGCGCAGCAGGGCGAACACGACGACGGAGGAGGCCACGAACACCGCGGCGATGCGCTTGTCGAATGAGAGCCCGATCACGACGGCGACGAGCAGGACGATCACGACGCCCATGAACGCCAGGTAGCCCAGGCGCGGCCGGTGCCATTCGGAGCTGATGGTGTCGCGGAACAGCGCGGCCACCGGCACGTCGTGGACGCGGCCGAGCGGCCACAGGCCGAAGGCCAATGCGGTGAGGAGGCCATAGACGAAGGACAGCGCGAGCTCGTCGGCATGCACGGCCGGCACCACCGGCAGCGGCAACAGCTTGCCGAACAGGCCGACGATGGCGAAGGGCATCGCGGCGCCGAGCGCAAGGCCGATCACCGAACCGATCGCGGCGAGCAGGATGACCTGCGCGAGATAGATGCCGAACACGTCGCGGCCGGTGGCACCGACGGCCTTGAAGGCCGCGATCACCTCGAGCCGGCGGTCGATATGGCTCTTCACGGCATTGGCGACGCCGACGCCGCCGACCAGCAGTGCGGCGAGGCCGACCAGTGTCAGAAACTGAGTGAAACGGTTGATGTTGCGCTCGAGCTGCGGCGAGGCGTTGGAGCGGCTGCGGATCTCCCAGCCGGCCTGCGGCGCCGCGTTGCGCGCGTCAGCGATGAAAGTCTCGGTGGCGCGTTCGCTGTTGGCAGCGTCAGGCAGCTTCACCCGGTAGACCCAGCGCACCAGGCTGCCGGGCTGGATCAGGCCGGTGGCGCGCAGGCCCGCCTGGCTGATCAGGAAGCGCGGGCCGAAGCCGATGCCGCCGGCGAGCTTGTCGGGTTCGGCCTCGACCGTGCTGCGGATCTGGAAGGTCGCCGAGCCGATGGTGACGCGATCACCGGGCTTGAGCAAGAGCCGCGCCAGCAGCGTTGGATCGGCGGCGGCGCCGAATGCGCCGTCACGCTCCGCAAGCAGATCGGACATCGGCAGCGGCGGCGCCAGTTTCAGCTGGCCGAGCATCGGATAGCTGTCGTCGACCGCCTTCATCTCGACCAGCGCGAGCTTGCCATCAGTCGAGCGCGCCATGCCGCGCAGGGTCGCGGCGGTCGACACGGTGCCGCGCGAGCGCAGGAACGCGACCTCTTCCGGCTTGGCCTCGCGCTGGAACAGCACGAACGAGACGTCGCCGCCGAGCAGCGTGCGGCCTTCGCGCGCAAGACCGTCGGAGAGGCTCGCCGAGACCGAGCCGACGCCGGCGATCGCCATCACGCCGAGCGCGATGCAGGCGATGAAGACGTAGAAGCCGCGCAGGCCTCCGCGCAATTCGCGCAGCGCGTAGCGCAGTGACAGCGCGACGGCACTTGGCTTCGCGAACGATTCGGCAGCCGTGCTCATGCGGGCGCGGACTGCGTGTCGATGCGCCCGGAGCGCAGGCGGATGACGCGATCGCAGCGATGCGCGAGCGAGGAATCGTGCGTGACCAGCACCAAGGTCATGCCGCGCTCGGCATGCTTGCTGAACAGGAGATCGATGATCTGCTTCCCGGTGGCCTCATCGAGATTGCCGGTCGGCTCGTCGGCGACGAGGATCGCCGGATCGGGCGCCAGCGCGCGCGCCAGCGCAACGCGCTGCTGCTCGCCGCCGGAGAGTTGCGTCGGATAGTGATGCAGGCGATCGCCGAGGCCGACCGATTGCAGCTCCTGCGCCGCGCGCCTGGCGGCATCCGGATTGCCGGCGAGCTCGAGCGGCACGGCGACGTTCTCAAGCGCCGTCATGGTCGGGATCAGATGGAAGGACTGGAAGACGATGCCGACCTGGCGGCCGCGGAAGCGGGCCAGCGCGTCCTCGTCGAGGGCATTGAAAGGGGTGCCGGACACCACCACCTCTCCGCTATCAGGACGCTCCAGCCCCGCCATCACCATCAGCAGCGTGGATTTGCCCGAGCCTGACGGGCCGATCAGGCCGATCGTCTCGCTCCGGCCCACGCGCAGGCTGATATTCTTGAGGATGTGAACGCGCGCCGCGCCCGTGCCCAATGAGAGATTGACGTTGGAGATGGCGATGGTGTCCGCCGCGGTGGCGGCGAGCGAAGAGGTTTCGATGCGACTGTCCATGGTCCGGTCATATGGCAACTCCGCTGGCGCGGTCGAGAGGCGTTACGGATTGTTCATGCACATAGCCGTGTTGATGTTCGCTTTGATGACGGCCATCACGCCGGCCTCGGCACAGGGGCAGAAGCCGATCAAGCTCGTCGTTCTCGGCGATTCCCTGAGCGCCGGTCTCGGCCTGCCGGCCCAGGAAGCATTCCCCCAAAAACTTCAAAAAGCCTTGCAGGCCAAAGGCATAGCGGTCGACATGGTCAATGCCGGAGTGTCCGGCGACACGTCCTCCGGCGGTCGCGACCGGCTCGACTGGTCGGTGCCTGAAGGAACCGAGGCCGTCATCGTCGAGCTCGGCGCCAACGACGCGCTGCGCGGCATCGATCCCGATTTGACGCGCGCCGCGCTGAGCGACATCATCCAGCGGCTCAAGGCACGCAAGATCGCGGTGCTGCTGTGCGGCATGCTGGCGCCGCCGAATTACGGCGCCGATTACGCCGCGCGCTTCAATTCGATTTATCCGGAGCTGGCGAAAAAATTCGACGTGCCGCTCTATCCGTTCTTCCTCGACGCCGTCGCAGCCGACGCCAAGCTCAACCAGGCCGACGGCATTCATCCGACCGCGGCCGGCGTCGACATCATCGTCGAAAGGATGATGCCCACGGTGGAGGCATTCCTTGGCACGATCGCTGAGCAACGGCGTTGAAAAGCAGGCAGCGCTAACCGTAATTCCCAGGGTTTTACCGGGGTGAGGCGGGCTAAGCTTCGCAGAGTCACACAACTGCGATAGGAATCAGGGTACCGGTGATTCGTCGCCGGCTCTAATTTGGTTATGGTCCTGCTTCCCAGGGGCTGTACCCAAGCATCGGGAGTGCGAAACGATGCCGCGTTTGTTCACTGGTCTGGAAATTCCGGCCGAGATCGGCCAGTCGCTTTCCAACTTGAGGGGTGGCCTTCCCGGCGCCCGCTGGATCGATCCCGAAAATTATCACGTCACCTTGCGCTTCATCGGCGATATCGATGGTGTCTCCGCCAACGAGATCGCCTCGATGCTGTTTCGCGTCGACCGCAAGCCGTTCGAGGTGAAGGTGCAGGGCCTCACGAGTTTTGGCGGCCGCAAACCGCGGGCAGTCGTTGCGACGATCGCGCCGAGCAAGCCGCTGATGGAATTGCAGGCCGAGCTCGAACGCATGATGCAGCGGATCGGTCTCGACCCTGAAGGCCGCAAATTCATCCCGCACGTCACGCTGGCCCGGCTGCACGACGCATCCGATCGCGACGTCGCCGACTATCTCTCGCTGCGCGGCTACTTCCCGAGCAAGGCGTTCATGGCGGAGCGCTTTGTTCTGTTCTCGTCCCGCGCCTCCACCGGCGGCGGCCCGTATGTCGTCGAGGACGCTTACGAGCTGTGTGCGTAGCTCGCTCTCCTGCCCCGGCCGTAGAGCCGGGGCCCAGCGCTCAGCGATGAACGAAATTTGGCGATGAACGAAACGGTGGGTCCCGGATCAGCGCGTCCGGGACACGAATCCGCATACCCCGTCCACCAATTCACGGCTTGCAATTTCCGCCGGTCTCTGGCGGTAAGGGGCCATGCTCACGACCCCAAGTTCCCCGTTCAGCGAAGCCTATCAGGCCGAGATCGCGTCCGGCGCGATCGAGCCGGATGCCGCGCAGGCCGAAGTCGCCGAGGCCTATGCGGCGCTCGATCTGCGGCTCGCGACTTACAAGCCGCAGCGCAAGCAGGGCCTGCTCAGCCGCCTGTTCAGCAGTGACAAGGACGAGGCGCCGCGCGGGCTCTACATCCATGGCGAGGTCGGTCGCGGCAAGACCATGCTGATGGATCTGTTCTTCCAGTACAGTACCGTCGAGCACAAGCGCCGCGCGCATTTCCACGAGTTCATGGCGGAAGCGCATGAGCGCATCTACGACTATCGCCAGAGCATCGCGCGTGGCGAGATCGCCGACGGCGACGTCATCGCGCTGACCGCGAACGCGATCTTCGAGGAGAGCTGGCTGCTCTGCTTCGACGAATTCCATGTCACCGACATCGCCGACGCGATGATCCTCGGCCGTCTGTTCGCAAAGCTGTTCGAGCTCGGCACCGTCGTGGTCGCGACCTCCAACGTCGCGCCCGACGATCTCTACAAGGGCGGGCTGAACCGGTCGCTATTCCTGCCTTTCATCAAGCAGATCACCGACCACATGGACGTCGCGCGGCTCGATGCGCGCACCGACTTCCGCCTGGAGAAGCTTCAGGGCGTGCCGATGTGGCTGACGCCGGCGGACGTTGATGCGGACGCAGCACTCGACCGCGCCTGGTCGAAGATGAGCGGCGGCGCCCGATGCAAGCCGCACGACATTTCGATCAAGGGACGCATCCTGCACGTGCCATGCTCGGCCCATGGCGTGGCGCGGTTCTCGTTCGCCGATCTCTGCGAGAAGCCGCTTGGGGCATCGGACTACCTCAGGCTCGCGCACGACTATCACACCATCCTGGTCGACCATATTCCAGTGATGGACTTCTCCCAGCGCAACGCCGCCAAGCGTTTCATCACGCTGATCGACACGCTCTATGACAATGCGGTGAAGCTGATGGCCTCGGCCGATGCCAATCCGATCTCGCTGTACCTCGCCACCGAAGGCAACGAGGCCAACGAGTTCAAGCGGACCGCGTCACGCCTGATCGAGATGAGCTCGGAATCCTATCTGGCGCTGCCTCACGGCCGCAAGGATTCCACCGCGAGCGGCTCGACCAAGGGCCTGGTAGAGACTTAAGTCCTATTTGCCAGCGCTGTCATTCCAGGGTGCGCCACGCGCGAGCCCGGAATCCATCGCATCACCAACTCTGCAGCTCAATGGATTCCAGGCCTGCGCCTGTCGGCGCATCCCGGAATGACGGACCGGGTATGGCTGCTATCGCGCCAAGCCCGACAATTGGGCATCCACCGACTTGAACGGGGGAGGCGAAAGGGATAACCACCCGTCTCAGTTTTCCCCTCCTTACGTGTCTAAAGGACAGGTTCACATGGCGCGCGACAAGATTGCTTTGATTGGCTCCGGCCAGATCGGCGGAACGCTGGCTCACCTCATCGGCCTGAAAGAATTGGGCGACGTCGTGATGTTCGACATCGCCGAGGGCGTGCCGCAGGGCAAGGCGCTCGACATCGCGCAGTCCTCGCCGGTCGACGGCTTTGACGCGCACTACAGCGGCGCGAACTCCTACGAAGCGCTCGACAACGCAAAAGTTTGCATCGTCACCGCCGGCGTGCCGCGCAAGCCCGGCATGAGCCGCGACGACCTCCTCTCCATCAACCTCAAGGTCATGGAGCAGGTCGGTGCCGGCATCAAGAAGTACGCCCCCGACGCTTTCGTCATCTGCATCACCAACCCGCTCGACGCGATGGTGTGGGCGCTGCAGAAGGCCTCGGGCCTGCCGCACAAGAAAGTCGTCGGCATGGCCGGCGTGCTGGATTCGGCGCGCTTCCGCTACTTCCTGGCCGATGAGTTCAACGTCTCGGTCGAGGACGTCACCGCCTTCGTGCTCGGCGGCCATGGCGACACCATGGTGCCGCTGGTGAAGTACTCCACGGTCGCCGGCATCCCGCTGCCCGACCTCGTCAAGATGGGCTGGACCTCGCAGGCGCGTCTCGATGAGATCGTCGACCGCACCCGCAACGGCGGCGCCGAGATCGTCAACCTGCTCAAGACCGGCTCGGCCTTCTACGCGCCGGCGGCGTCCGCGATCGCGATGGCCGAGAGCTATCTGCGGGACAAGAAGCGCGTGCTGCCCTGCGCCGCCTACCTCAACGGCGAGTACAGCGTGAAGGACATGTATGTCGGCGTGCCCGTCGTGATCGGCGCCAAGGGCGCCGAGCGTGTGGTCGAGATCGAGCTCGCCGGCAAGGATCGCGAGGCCTTCGACAAGTCGGTCGGCGCCGTCCAGGGCCTGGTCGATGCCTGCAAGAAGATCGCCCCCGATCTTCTCGGTCGCTAAGCGCCAGCAATTCCCGCCGAAGCCCGAAAACCGGTCTTCGGCGGTTTCATTTCCGGAGCCCGGGTGTCCGGGCGGGCTCCGGGCCAGCCAGTGATCTCCCAGTTCAGAGATCTCGAAGTCAAAGAATCCGGGTTGCAGTTCCTGTGGTATATGGTATACCAGCCACAAGACTGAGGTGGGCCCTTGAGGTCACCGCCCGCGGGTTCAGGGAGCGACCATATGAATATCCATGAGTACCAGGCCAAAGCGCTGCTGAGCGAGTTCGGCGTGCCGATTTCCAAGGGCGTGCCTGTCCTTAAGCCCGCTGACGCGGAAGCCGCCGCCAAGGCGCTGCCGGGCCCGGTCTGGGTGGTGAAGAGCCAGATCCACGCCGGCGGCCGCGGCAAGGGCAAGTTCAAGGAAGCCTCGGCCGGCGACAAGGGCGGCGTCCGCATCGCCAAGTCGGCCGCCGAGGTCTCCGAATTCGCCAAGCAGATGCTGGGCGCCACGCTCGTGACCGTGCAGACCGGTCCCGCCGGCAAGCAGGTCAACCGCCTCTACATCGAGGACGGCTCCGACATCGACAAGGAATTCTACCTCTCGATCCTGGTCGACCGCGAGACCTCGCGCGTCTCCTTCGTCGTCTCGACCGAGGGCGGCGTCAACATCGAGGAGGTCGCGCACAACACGCCTGAGAAGATCGTGACCTTCTCGGTCGATCCCGCAACCGGCGTCATGGGCCATCACGGCCGCACCGTTGCGAAGGCGCTGAACCTGTCAGGCGATCTCGCCAAGCAGGCCGAGAAGCTGACCGCGCAGCTCTACGCCGCCTTCGTCGCCAAGGACATGTCGATGCTGGAGATCAACCCGCTGGTCGTGACCAAGCAGGGCCAGCTCCGCGTGCTCGACGCCAAGGTCTCGTTCGACGACAACGCGCTGTTCCGGCACCCCGAGGTGCTCGCGCTGCGCGACGAGACCGAGGAAGACGCCAAGGAAATCGAGGCGTCGAAATACGATCTCAACTACGTCACGCTCGACGGCAATATCGGCTGCATGGTCAACGGCGCCGGTCTTGCCATGGCGACGATGGACATCATCAAGCTCTACGGCATGTCGCCGGCCAACTTCCTCGACGTCGGCGGCAGTGCCAGCAAGGAAAAGGTCGCTGCCGCCTTCAAGATCATCACCGCGGATCCCAACGTGAAGGGCATCCTGGTCAACATCTTCGGTGGCATCATGAAGTGCGACGTGATCGCCGAGGGCGTCACCGCCGCTGTGCGCGAGGTCGGCCTCAGCGTCCCGCTGGTGGTCCGCCTCGAAGGCACCAATGTCGAGCTCGGCAAGAAGATCATCCGTGAATCCGGCCTGAACGTGGTGCCGGCCGACAATCTCGACGACGCCGCGCAGAAGATCGTGAAGGCCGTCAAGGGAGGCTAAGGCCATGGCCCAGGACCATCTCGCCGCATCATCTCCGCTCCCCGAACACACGCGCCTCGCCGCGTTCGCCGGCGAATGGAATGGCGAAGAGATGGTCTTTCCGTCGCGTTGGACGGAGGGCGGGCCGGCCACCTCGCACGTCGTCGCGCGCATGGACCTCAACGGGTTCTATCTGATCCAGGACTCGGTCCAGATGCGCGACGGCAAGCAGATCTTCGCCACCCACGGCATCTTCACCTACGACCGCGACGATCGGACCTACAAATTGTTCTGGTACGACTCGCTCGGCTACACGCCGCCCTCGCCCGCCTCCGGCGGCTGGGTCGGCAAGACCCTGACGCTGGTGCGCGGCTCGCTCCGCGGCAATGCGCGCCACGTCTACGAGATCATCGACGACAATTCCTATTCGTTGAAGATCCAGTTCTCGCCGGACGCGGAAGGCTGGGCCGACGTGCTCACCGGCGTCTACCGCCGCATCCACTGACCTCTCACTCGTTAGTTCGCGAAAGCAGATCTCATGTCCATCCTGATCCACAAGAACACCAAGGTCATCTGCCAGGGCTTTACCGGCAAGAACGGCACCTTCCATTCGGAGGCCGCGCTTGCCTATGGCACCAAGATGGTCGGCGGCACCTCGCCGGGCAAAGGCGGCGCGACCCATCTGGGCCTGCCGGTGTTCGACACCGTGCGCGAGGCGCGTGAGAAGACCGGCGCCGATGCGTCGGTGATCTACGTGCCCCCGCCGGGTGCGGCGGACGCGATCTGCGAAGCCATCGATGCCGAGATCCCGCTGATCGTCTGCATCACCGAGGGCATTCCGGTCGTCGACATGGTGCGCGTGAAGCGCTCGCTGATCGGCTCCAAGTCGCGCCTGATCGGGCCGAACTGCCCGGGCGTCATGACCGCCGGCGAGTGCAAGATCGGCATCATGCCGGCCAACATCTTCAAGACCGGCAGCGTCGGCATCGTCTCCCGCTCCGGCACGCTGACCTATGAGGCCGTGTTCCAGACCTCCCAGGAAGGCCTCGGCCAGACCACCGCGGTCGGCATCGGCGGCGACCCGGTCAAGGGCACCGAGTTCATCGACGTGCTGGAGATGCTGCTCGCCGACCCCAAGACCGAATCGATCATCATGATCGGCGAGATCGGCGGTTCCGCCGAGGAAGACGCCGCCCAGTTCCTCAAGGACGAGGCCAAGCGCGGCCGTAAGAAGCCGATGGTCGGCTTCATCGCCGGTGTCACGGCACCTCCCGGCCGCCGTATGGGCCATGCCGGCGCGATCATCTCGGGTGGGAAGGGCGACGCTGGATCCAAGACGGAAGCGATGAAATCGGCCGGAATCACCGTTTCTCCGTCGCCCGCGCGCCTCGGACATACGCTTGCCGAAAAGTTGAAAGGCTAATTCACTTCTTCGTGCTTTTCCGGGCGAAGTTTCGCAGCAAATAGGGTAAAGGGTGCCTGTCGCGCCGAGCCTCTGCCGGGAGCTCGGCGCCAGCGCCGTTTGTTATGCGCGAACCGAAATCGCCAGGAACTCCAGTATGTCTCGCCAGGACGCGAACGCAGCCTTTGCCCTCTCATCCTTTTTGCAGGGCACCAACGCCACCTACATCGACGAAATCTACGCCCGCTACGAGAAGGATCCGTCCTCGGTCGACGCCGAGTGGCGGGAGTTCTTCAAGAGCCTGAACGACCACCCCGGTGACATCAGCAAGAACGCCGAAGGCCCGTCCTGGGAGCGCGCCAACTGGCCGCTGACCCCGCAGGACGACCTCACCTCGGCCCTCGACGGCAATTGGGCCGAAGTCGAGAAGGCAGTCGGCGGCAAGATCGCCGCCAAGGCGCAGGCCAAGGGGGCCGGCCTCTCGTCCGCCGATCTGCTCCAGGCCACGCGCGACTCCGTCCGCGCCTTGATGCTGATCCGCTCCTACCGCATGCGCGGTCATTTCCACGCCAAGCTCGATCCGCTCGGCATCGAAGCCCAGCGCAACCGCGAAGAGCTCGACCCGCGCACCTACGGCTTCAGCGAAGCCGATTTCGACCGCAAGATATTCCTCGATCACGTGCTCGGCCTCGAATACGGCACGCTGCGCGAGATCACCGCGATCTGCGAGCGCACCTACTGCCAGACGCTCGGCGTCGAGTTCATGCATATCAGCAATGCCGCGCAGAAGGCCTGGATCCAGGAGCGGATCGAGGGACCCGATAAAGAGATCTCGTTCACCCGCGAAGGCCGCCGCGCCATCCTGACGAAGCTGGTCGAAGCCGAGGGTTTCGAAAAGTTCTGCGACACCAAGTTCACCGGCACCAAGCGCTTCGGCCTCGACGGCGGTGAATCGCTGATTCCCGCGCTGGAGCAGATCATCAAGCGCGGCGGCAATCTCGGCGTGAAGGAGATCGTGCTGGGCATGCCGCATCGCGGCCGTCTCAACGTGCTGACCCAGGTGTTGGGCAAGGCCCATCGCGCACTGTTCCACGAGTTCAAGGGCGGCTCGGCCAACCCCGACGCGGTCGAAGGCTCGGGCGACGTCAAGTACCACCTCGGCGCGTCCTCGGACCGCGAGTTCGACGGCAACCGCATCCATCTGTCGCTCACCGCCAACCCCTCGCATCTCGAGATCGTCGATCCCGTGGTGCTCGGCAAGGTCCGCGCCAAGCAGGACCAGCACGGCGATCCCCCGGACATGCGCATCTCGGTGATGCCGCTTTTGATGCACGGCGACGCCGCGTTCGCCGGCCAGGGCGTAGTCGCGGAGTGCTTCGGCCTGTCGGACCTGAAGGGCTACCGCACCGGCGGCTCCGTGCACTTCATCGTCAACAACCAGATCGGCTTCACCACCTATCCGCGTTACTCGCGCTCCTCGCCTTATCCGTCGGATGTGGCGAAGATGATCGACGCGCCGATCTTCCACGTGAACGGCGACGATCCGGAAGCCGTGGTGTTCGCGGCCAAGGTCGCGACCGAATTCCGGCAGAAGTTCCACAAGCCGGTCGTGATCGACATGTGGTGCTATCGGCGCTACGGCCACAATGAGGGCGATGAGCCGGGGTTCACCCAACCCGTGATGTACAAGCGGATCGCGGCCCATCCCTCGACCCTCACTCTCTACTCCAAGCGCCTGATTGCCGAAGGCGTGGTCACCGAGGGCGAGGTCGACAAGCTGAAGGCCGACTGGCGCGCGCGGCTCGATGCCGAGTTCGAGGCCGGCACCTCCTATAAGCCGAACAAGGCCGACTGGCTCGACGGCAAGTGGTCCGGCTTCAAGATCGCCGACCAGGAAGAGGATGCGCGGCGCGGCGTCACCGGCGTCGACATCGCCACGCTGAAAGACATCGGCCGCAAGATCACCAAGGTGCCGGACGGCTTCCGCGTTCACCGCACCATCCAGCGTTTCCTTGACAACCGCTCGAAGGCGATCGACAGCGGCAACGGCATCGACTGGGCGACCGGCGAGGCGCTGGCGTTCTGCTCGTTGCTCAACGAAAACCATCACGTCCGCCTGTCCGGACAGGATTCGGAGCGCGGCACCTTCTCGCAGCGCCACTCGGTCCTGATCGACCAGGAGGACGAGAGCCGCTACACGCCGTTCAACCATCTTGGCCACGAGCAGGGCCATTATGAGGTCATCAACTCGCTGCTGTCGGAAGAGGCCGTGCTCGGCTTCGAATACGGCTATTCGCTCGCCGAGCCGAACACGCTGACGCTGTGGGAAGCCCAGTTCGGCGACTTCGCCAACGGCGCGCAGGTCGTGTTCGACCAGTTCATCTCCTCGGGCGAGCGCAAATGGCTGCGCATGTCCGGCCTCGTCTGCCTGCTGCCGCACGGCTATGAGGGCCAGGGACCGGAGCACTCCTCGGCGCGTCTCGAGCGTTACTTGCAGATGTGCGCGGAAGACAACATGCAGGTGGTCTATCCGACCACGCCGGCGAACTACTTCCATGTGCTGCGGCGCCAGCTCCACCGCGAGATCCGCAAGCCGCTGATCATGATGACGCCGAAGTCGCTGCTGCGTCACAAGCGGGCGGTGTCGCGTCTCGAAGAGCTCGCGAAGGGCACGACCTTCCACCGCATCCTCTATGATGACGCCCAGATGCAGCCGAACGAGGCGAGCAAGCTCGTCCCGGACGAGAAGATCCGCCGTATCGTGCTCTGCTCCGGCAAGGTCTATTACGACCTCTATGAGGAGCGCGAGAGGCGCGGCATCGACGACATCTATCTGATGCGCGTCGAGCAGCTCTATCCGGTGCCGCTGAAGGCGCTGGTGGTCGAGCTGTCCCGCTTCAAGAAGGCGGAAGTGGTGTGGTGCCAGGAAGAGCCCCGCAACATGGGTGCCTGGCACTTCATCGAGCCCTATCTGGAATGGGTGCTGAACCAGGTGCACGGTGCGAGCCGGCGTCCGCGTTATGTCGGCCGCGCGGCTTCCGCCGCGACCGCCACGGGTCTGATGTCCAAGCATCAGGCGCAGCTGAAGGCGTTCCTAGACGAAGCACTGAGCTAGACAATTTTAAACTGAGTCATGCCCCGCCTTGTGCGCAGTTGCGCAACTAGGGCGGGGCATCCAGTACTCTGCGGCGTTCGTTCTGATCACCAACGTCTCGGCGTACTGGATCGTTCGCCCCCGTGCGCAATTGCGCACAAGGCGGGCGATGACACCTGAGAATTCATGACCGCATTGGCGATCCCCTTAAGGAAAAGACCATGACTGAAATTCGAGTGCCGACGCTCGGCGAATCCGTCACCGAGGCCACCATCGGCCGTTGGTTCAAGAAGGCCGGCGATCCCGTCGCCGTCGACGAGCCCTTGGTGGAGCTCGAGACCGACAAGGTCACCATCGAAGTCCCGGCGCCCTCCGCTGGCACGCTGAGCGAGATCATCGCTGCTGACGGTGCGACCGTTGCGGTCGGTGCGCTGCTCGGCCAGATCACGGAAGGCGCAGGTGCTGCAAAGCCTGCCGCTGCTCCCGCCAAGCCTGCCGCTGCTCCGGCTCCCGCTGTAGCCACTGCTGCACCGGCCGCGGCCGCGAAGGCGCCGCCGGCCGATGCGCCGCTGGCCCCGTCGGTGCGCAAGCTGTCGGCCGAGACCGGCATCGACGCCTCAACCGTTCCTGGCTCCGGCAAGGACGGCCGCGTCACCAAGGGCGACATGCTCGCCGCGATCGAGCGTGCGGCCTCCGCGCCGACCCCGGTCAACCAGCCCGCCGCCGCCGTTCAGGTGCGCGCGCCGTCGCCGGCCGATGACGCCGCCCGCGAGGAGCGCGTCAAGATGACCCGCCTGCGCCAGACCATCGCGCGCCGGCTCAAGGACGTGCAGAACACCGCGGCCATGCTCACGACCTTCAACGAGGTCGATATGACCAACGTCATGGCGCTGCGTGCCCACTACAAGGACGCGTTCGAGAAGAAGCATGGCGCCAAGCTCGGCTTCATGGGCTTCTTCACCAAGGCTGTCGTGCAGGCGCTGAAGGACATCCCGGCCGTCAACGCCGAGATCGACGGCAGCGACCTGATCTACAAGAACTATTACCACGTCGGCGTTGCCGTCGGCACCGACAAGGGCCTCGTCGTCCCCGTGGTGCGCGACTGCGACCACAAGTCGATCTCCGACATCGAGAAGAGCATCGCTGATTTCGGTCGCCGCGCCCGCGACGGCCAGCTCAAGATCGACGAGATGCAGGGCGGCACCTTCACCATCACCAATGGCGGCATCTACGGCTCGCTGATGTCGACCCCGATCCTGAACGCGCCGCAGTCCGGCATTTTGGGCATGCACAAGATCCAGGAGCGGCCGATGGTCGTCGGCGGCAAGATCGAGGTCCGCCCGATGATGTACCTGGCGCTGTCCTATGACCACCGCGTGATCGACGGCAAGGAAGCCGTGACCTTCCTGGTCCGCGTCAAGGAGAGCCTGGAAGATCCGGCACGTCTGGTGCTCGATCTCTGATCCCTGATGCTTTGCGAGCGCCGTCGCAACTAAACGCGACGGCGCATGTCGAACCATGGAGGCGCGCATGACGGATAAAGTCGTTGTCATCACCGGCGGCAGCCGCGGCATCGGACGGGCGACCGCGCTTGCGGCGGCCGCGCGCGGCTTCCGCGTCGTGGTCGGCTACGCCAGCAACAAGCAGGCTGCGGACGAAGTCGTGGCCGCGATCGAAGCCAAGAACGGCAAGGCCATTGCGGTGAAATGCGATGTCGCCGAGGAAAGCGACATCCTCGAGCTGTTCAAGCAAGCCGACAAGTTCGGCACGCTTGGCGCGCTCGTCAACAATGGCGGCATCGTCGGCAAGAGCGGCGTGCGCGTCGACGAGATGTCGGCCGAGCGCATCCAGCGGGTGATGGCGGTGAACGTCACCGGTTCCATCCTCTGCGCGCGCGAGGCGGTGAAGCGGATGTCGACCAAGCACGGCGGCAAAGGCGGCGTCATCGTCAACCTGTCGTCGGTGGCGGCCAAGCTCGGCTCACCGAATACCTATGTCGATTATGCGGCGTCCAAGGGCGCGATCGATTCCTTCACCGTCGGGCTCGGCTATGAGGTCGCGAGCGAAGGCATTCGCGTCGCGGCGATCCGCCCCGGCCTGATCGACACCGACATCCACGCCGCCGGCGGCGAGCCCGACCGCGCCCATCGTCTGGCCCATCTGGTGCCGATGAAGCGCGTCGGCACCGCCGACGAAATCGCCAACGCCATCGTCTGGCTGATCTCGGACGAGGCCTCCTACGTCACCTCAGCCATTCTCGATGTGTCCGGCGGACGCTGACGCGCCGCGCGGACGCTGACACATCCTCACGCTAAACCTACGGGACTTTCTCTCATGGCTACCTACGATCTCGTCGTCATCGGCACCGGACCGGGCGGATATGTCTGCGCGGTGCGCGCAGCCCAGCTCGGCATGAAAGTCGCCGTGGTCGAAAAGAACGCCACGCTCGGCGGCACCTGCCTCAATGTCGGCTGCATGCCGTCGAAGGCGCTGCTGCACGCCTCCGAAATGTTCGAGGAAGCCGGCCATTCCTTCGCGAAAATGGGCGTGAGCGTTTCCGCGCCGAAGCTCGATTTGCCCGCGATGATGAACTTCAAGCAGCAGGGCATCGACGGCAACGTCAAGGGCGTCGAGTTCCTGATGAAGAAGAACAAGATCGACGTGCTCAAGGGCACCGGCAAGATCTTGGGCACCGGCAAGGTCGAAGTCTCCGCCGACGGCAAGGCGCAGGTGATCGAGACCAAGAACATCGTGATCGCGACCGGCTCGGATATCGCACGTCTCAAGGGCATCGAGATCGACGAGAAGCGCATCGTCTCCTCGACCGGCGCGCTGTCGCTGGACAAGGTGCCCGGCCGATTGCTGGTCATTGGCGCGGGCGTGATCGGGCTCGAACTTGGCTCTGTGTGGCGCCGGCTCGGTTCCGAGGTCATGGTGGTCGAATTCCTCGATCGCATTCTGCCCGGCATGGACGGCGAGGTCGCACGGCAATTCCAGCGGATGCTCGAAAAGCAGGGATTTGCATTCAAGCTGGGTTCGAAGGTCACCGGCGTCGAAGCCAACAGCAAGGCATTGCTCGCGAAAATCGAACCGGCTGCCGGCGGTGCTGCGGAGACCATTGAAGCCGACGTCGTGCTCGTCTGCATCGGCCGCACGCCCTACACCGATGGCCTCGGCCTCAAGGAAGCCGGCGTCGCGCTCGACGCACGCGGCCGCGTCCAGATCGATCCGCATTTCGCCACCAGTCTGAAGGGCGTCTACGCCATCGGCGACGTCGTCGCAGGACCCATGCTCGCGCACAAGGCCGAGGATGAGGGCGTCGCGGTCGCTGAGATCATCGCAGGGCAAGCCGGCCACGTGAACTACGATGTCATCCCGGGCGTCGTGTATACCACGCCGGAAGTGTCCTCTGTCGGCAAGACCGAGGAGGAACTCAAGCAGGCCGGCGTCGCCTATACCGTCGGGAAGTTTCCCTTTACCGCCAACGGCCGCTCCAAGGTCAACCAGACCACCGACGGTTTTGTGAAGATTCTCGCAGATGCGAAGACCGATCGCGTGCTCGGCGTGCACATTGTCGGCCGCGAAGCCGGCGAAATGATCCATGAGGCCTGCGTTCTCATGGAATTTGGCGGCAGTGCGGAGGATCTCGCCCGCACCTGCCACGCGCACCCGACCCGCTCGGAAGCGGTCAAGGAAGCCGCGCTTGCAGTCGGAAAGCGGGCCATCCATATGTAGTCACGGCCCGAGCCGAATCGGGCGGGACAACACATGCTGCGCCGCCTTCTTCAACCGGTCTGGGTCCTGCTTGCGATCGTCTTCCTGATCGAAGCCTGGCTGTGGGACCATCTCGAGCCGATCGTTGCAAAAGTCGTCGCAGCCATCCCGCTTGCGCGCTTCAAGCAATGGCTGACGGAGCGCGTTGATGCGCTGTCGCCGGCCATGACGCTGATCGTGTTCGCGGTCCCCATCATCCCGCTGTTTCCGCTCAAGCTGGTCGGCCTGTGGCTGCTCGCGCACGAATACTGGACCAGCGCGGTATTCACGATCGTGTTCGCGAAGATGCTCGGCGTCGGCGTCACCGCCTTCGTGTTCGACGTCACGCGCGATAAGCTCCTGGAGATGCACTGGTTCGAGCGGATCTATGAGCTCGTCCTGAAAGTGCGCGCCAAGGCCGCCGAGCTGGTCGATCCGATCAAGCGCCGCATTCGCGAGCTGATCACCGGCAACGGCGAGGGGTGGTCGTCACGGACGCTGCGCCTGATCCAGCGTTTTCGCAAAAGCGTGCACGAAGCGCGGTAGTTGTTTGCCGCCTATAGAACCGAGAAGCCGCGTCGTACTGGATGCCCCGCCTTCGCGGGCATGACACCGTTCGTGTGACTTTAAGCGTGCGCGCGCCAACTAATGCAAATGCAAGAGATGCGGCCACCACAGGCCGAGCGCAGTCATGATCAGGCCCGCGAGCGTCAGCACGCCGCTGACATAAGCGAGCGCGAACATGCTGGTGATGATGGTGGCTGACGCCAGCACGATGCCGATCTGGAACGCGGCCGAGGCCAGCTCGAAGTGATGGTACTTCGCGGTCGCCTCGTCGCGTTCGTGCTCGGCATGCTTGGCCTTCTCGGCGAGCTGCTCGGTGCCTTCGCCGGTCTCGGGCTCGGAGCGGTAGCGCTGCGCGGTCTTGGTCCAGTCGTCGACCTGTTTCTGCACCGTCGCCTTCATGGCGTCGTCGGTCGTGCCACCCAGCGTCAGCTTGCCCTGCTCGGCCGCGGTCGCCACCACGGTGCGGCGGATGCTCTTGGCCTGAAAGAACGCCCAGAGATTGGCGGCCTCGACGTTCTTGCTGATCGATTCGGTCTGGGCGCCCTTGCCGAGCGTCTCCGAGATCGCCAGGAACAGCGCCAGAACCGCGATCAGGAGCGCGATCTTCTTGTTCGAGCCGGACGCGTGTTCGGCGTGCTCGGCATGCTCCATGCTTTCATGTGCGCTCATATGTCCTCCTGCTCGGTTCCGCAACGATTGACCGAACCGCGTGCGCCGCGCAAGAGGCACGCGCGTTATGACATCAATGTGTCACCGCCGCGGATGTGCGCTCGCATAGACTTCGAGCAGCCGCTCGGAGTCGATGCCGGTATAGACCTGCGTGGTCGAGAGCGAGGAATGGCCGAGCAGTTCCTGGATGGCGCGTAAGTCGCCGCCGCGCGAGAGCAGATGCGTGGCGAAGGAATGGCGGAGCGCGTGTGGGGTGGCGCTGTCGGGCAGGCCGAGCGCGCCGCGCAGCCGCTCCATCGCAAGCTGGATGATGCGCGGGCTCAAGGGCCCGCCGCGCGCGCCGACGAAGATCGGCCCCTCCGCCGGCAACGGATAGGGGCACATCGCAACGTACTCTTGCACGAGGCCGAGCACGTTCTGCAGCACCGGCACCATGCGGGTCTTGTTGCCTTTGCCCGTGACGACGAGCACGTCGCCTTCGCCCGGCCGCGGCACCTCGCGGCGCTTCAGGCCGAGCGCTTCGGAGATGCGCAGGCCCGAGCCATACAGTAGCGCCATCACCGCAGCATCGCGCGCCAGAATCCAGGTCTCGCGTTCCTCGCCGGCGCGCTCGTCGGCATCGGCAAGCCGTTTGGCCGACGCCATCGGCAGCGGCTTGGGCAGGCTTTTTGCGACTTTCGGCGCGCGGATCGCGGATAACGCGCCGACCTTGCCCTTGCCTTCGCGCTCGAGGAAGCGGCCGAACGAGCGCAGGCCCGCCAGCGCGCGCATCAGCGAGCGGCCGGCAATGTCGTCGGCGCGGCGCATCGCCATGAAGGCGCGCACATCAGTGGCTTCCAGCGCGGCGAACCGTGCGAGCGTGACGCGCTCGCCCCAATGGGCGCAGAGAAAATCCAGGCATTGCCGCAAGTCGCGGCCATAGGCCTCCAGCGTCTTCGGCGACAGCCGCCGCTCGGCGCCGAGATGCGACAGCCAACGCGCCATCTCCTGCGCGATCGAGGGATCGGCGCTGGCAAGCTCGATAGGTGGGGCGGCCGCTTTGCTCATGCGCTCTGGACGTCGTGATTCCCCACAGTATATCGCATCACACTCGTTTATCGTTCGCTAAGGCCGGCCCGTGGCGCTAGCCTCGAGACCCCAGGTTCCGATTCCCAATCCATGGATCACACACCGCGCAGTCCCGCCTCCGCCAACGCGACCCGCATGGTCGACGTGCTGGTGCCGGTCGCGCTCGACCAGACCTATTCCTACAAGGTGCCGCGCGGGATGGAGCTGAAGGCGGGTGATCTCGTCGGCGTGCCGCTCGGCCCGCGCGAGGTACTGGCCGTGGTCTGGGCTGAAAACGCCAATCCCGATCCGCGCCTGCACAACCGTCTCAAGGACGTCAGCGAGAAGCTCGACATCCCGCCGCTCAAGCCCGAGCTGCGCTCGGTCGTCGACTGGGTCGCCAATTACACGCTGAGCCCGCGCGGCATGGTGCTGCGCATGTGCCTGCGGATGGGCGAGAATCTCGGCCCCGAACGGGCGCGCCCCGGCGTGCGCCTGGTCGGTGATCCCCCGAAGCGGCTGACGCCGGCGCGGCAGCGGCTGATCGCGGTGCTGTCGGACCGGCTGCTGCACGGCAAGTCCGAGGCCGCCAAGGAAGCCGGCGTCTCGGCCGGCGTGATCGACGGCCTCGTCGACGAAGGCACGCTCACGGTCGAACCGATGCCGCCGCCTCCGCCGCCGCCCGCACCCGATCCGGATTTTGGCCGGCCGGATTTCACACCGCTCCAGCGCAGTGCGGTCGATACGATGCGCGCGCTCGCCGCCAACGGCACCTTCCACGTCGCGCTGCTCGACGGCGTCACCGGCTCGGGCAAGACCGAGGTCTATTTCGAGGCGGTCGCGGAAGCCATTCGTCGCGGCAAACAGTCGCTGATCCTGATGCCGGAGATCGCGCTCACCGGCCAGTTCCTCGACCGCTTCGCGCAGCGCTTTGGCGTGCGGCCGATCGAATGGCATTCGGAGCTGACGCCGCGCACCCGCGCGCGCAATTGGGCGGCGATCTCCGCAGGCAGTGCGCCGGTCGTGGTCGGCGCGCGCTCGGCGCTGTTTCTGCCTTACGCCAATCTCGGCCTCATCGTGGTCGATGAAGAGCACGACCAAGCCTACAAGCAGGACGACGGCGTACATTACCACGCCCGCGACATGGCGGTGGTGCGCGCGCATATCGCGAAAATTCCGGTCGTGCTGGCCTCCGCGACGCCGTCGGTCGAGTCCGAGGTCAATGCGCGCAAGAACCGCTACCAGCGCATCGCGCTGCCCTCGCGCTTCGGCGGCCAGCACATGCCGCATATCGAGGCGATCGATCTGCGCCGCGAGCCGCCCGCGCGCGGCCGCTTCATCTCGCCGCGGCTTGCGGGCGAGATCAAGACCGCGATCGAGCGGCGCGAGCAGGCGCTGTTGTTCCTCAATCGCCGCGGCTATGCGCCGCTGACGCTGTGTCGCGCCTGCGGCCATCGCTTCGCCTGCACCATCTGCGATGCGTGGCTGGTCGATCATCGCTTTCGTCAGCGCCTGGTCTGCCATCACTGCGGCTTCTCGATGCCGCGTCCGCACATCTGTCCGAACTGCTCGGCGGAAGAATCGCTGGTGGCGGTCGGGCCCGGCGTCGAGCGCTTGCAGGAGGAGGCGGCCGCGCTGTTCGCGGACGCGCGCACCATGGTGCTGTCGAGCGACCTCATCACCTCGATCGAGACGATGCGCAGCGAACTCGCCGAGATCGCGGAGGGTCGCGTCGACATCATCATCGGCACGCAGCTGGTGGCAAAAGGCCACAACTTCCCGCGGCTCAATCTGGTCGGCGTGGTCGATGCAGATCTCGGCCTTAGCAATGGCGATCCGCGCGCAGCGGAACGCACTTGGCAATTGCTCAACCAGGTGATCGGCCGTGCCGGGCGCGAGCAGGGCCGCGGCGTCGGCTATCTCCAGACCCACCAGCCCGATCATCCCGTGATGAAGGCGCTGATCGCCTGCGATCGCGAGGCCTTTTACGACAGCGAGATCGACCTGCGCGAACGCACGCTCTATCCGCCGTTCGGCCGGCTCGCGAGCCTGATCATCTCCGCGGGCGACCGCCCGAGCGCGGAAGGTTTCGGCCGTCGTCTGGTGGCGCTGGCGCCGCGCGACGAGCGCGTGGTGGTGCTGGGGCCTGCGGAAGCGCCGCTCGCGGTCATCAAGGGCCGCTATCGCTTCCGCATCCTGGTGAAATCGGCGCGCGGCTTCGATCTGTCGGACTATTTGCGCAATTGGCTCGCCGTGTGCCCAAAGCCGAAGGGCAATCTGAAGCTCGAGGTCGACGTCGATCCGCAGAGCTTTTTGTAGGGGCGCGCACACTCTCTCCACGTCATTGCGAGGAGCTCTTGCGACGAAGCAATCCAGAATCCCTCAGCGGAAAGATTCTGGATTGCTTCGCGGAGCCTGTCATCGGGCCGCGCGTTGCGCGGACCCGGTGGCTCGCAATGACGGCCAACAAAAAAAGCCCGCGGTCCCCCAAGACCACGGGCTTGTTTCATGCGCGCATCAAACTGATGAAAACTGCGCGTGCGAGGCGCTTGGAGCGCGCCTTAGGAGACGACTTCCGCGGTGACGCGGCCGACGCCGGCGCCGGTGAGGCCGATGGCGCGGGCAGCGCCGGTGGAGAGGTCGAGCACGCGGCCGCGAATGAACGGGCCGCGGTCATTGATGGTGACGATGACGCTCTGGCCGCCATGGGTGACGCGCAGCTTGGTGCCGAACGGCAGCGAGCGGTGCGCGGCGGTCAAGGCGTTCTGGTTGAAGCGCTGGCCCGAGGCGGTCCGGCTGCCGGACTCGTTGCCGTAATAGGAGGCCATGCCGGAGAAGCTGCGGCCCGTGCCCGACGACGGCGTCATCGCGGCGTTGGCGTTGCGCCAATCGGAGCTCGCGTTGGTATCGTTCTGGACGTGGTGGCGGTGATGGTGATGCCGGTGATGCCTGGATTTGGCGGAAGCTTCGGTGGCAGTTCCACCGATGACGAGAGTTGCGGCAACGAAAGCAATCGCCGTGCGCGGCCGGGTCACAAAGCCCAGCGTCTTCAAAGACAGCATATAGTGGTCCCTAAGCTAGTATTGCCACATATGTGGCTAGTGGAGCCCCCATCAGTTTGTGAGCGGGATCGCGTTTCCTTTCGCAATGCGGCGTGAATTGGGCAGTAAATCTGTTCTGTTTCGTCATGAAATATCTTGTTACCTGCCCACGATATTCAGGCGATGTTCCGTAATCTTTTGCTTTAACAATCCATTAACCAGTTCAATACTTGCGAATACTGTAGAGTGAAGTCATCGCCGCCGGTGTTTAGAATTGGGTAAGTATTCCTCGAGTGGAACCTACGTGATGGGATTCACGTCTCTGCGATCCGTGTTCATGGCGGCTATGCGCTGAGAGCAGGAACCAATGCGCCCCGGCCGGCTGCAAGGCTCGCGGCAATTCCGTGGCGCGGCAGGTCCTCAACGTCATTCGCGGCGTGCGACGAACTGGCAACAGAACCCCATGCCTTTAATTTGGCGTCATGTTGCACCTGCGCGCCTGCTATGTTAGCAAAGCCGCGATTTTAACGGACCCGGCACCTCCCGTGTCGGCCGAAAATCGAAGTCCCGCTTGAATTCCAAGGGCTTGGATCGCTAGGCGCCGCTTCGTGGCGACGGTTTTTCCCTTGCGAGTTTGACAGCAAAAAGAGCGCGTCTGTGGCTGCAGAAGATACGTCCGTTTCAGGTGTGTCCGGCCGTTATGCAACGGCCTTGTTCGAACTGGCCCGCGACCAGAAAGTGGTCGACGAGGTCAAAGCCGATCTCGACAAATTCGATGCCTTGCTCAACGAAAGCGCCGATCTGAAGCGCCTCGTCCGCAGCCCGGTGTTCGCCGCCGACGCCCAGTCCAAGGCCCTGTCGGCCGTGCTGGCCAAGGCCGGCATCGCCGGTATCTCCGCCAATTTCCTGAAAGTGCTGACCGCCAACCGCCGCCTGTTCGCGGTGTCGGACGTCATCCGCGCCTACAGCGCCCTCGTCGCCAAGTTCAAGGGCGAGACGACGGCCGACGTCACCGTCGCGGAAGCGCTCTCGGACAAGAATCTCGACGCCCTCAAGGTTGCCCTGAAGTCGGTGACCGGTAAGGACGTCGCGCTGAACGTGAAAGTCGATCCCTCGATCATCGGTGGCCTCGTCGTCAAGCTGGGCAGCCGCATGGTGGATGGTTCGCTTCGCACCAAACTCAATTCGATCAAGCACGCGATGAAAGAGGCAGGCTGATGGACATCCGCGCCGCGGAAATTTCCGCGATCCTCAAGGACCAGATCAAGAATTTCGGCCAGGAAGCTGAAGTCTCCGAAGTCGGACAGGTGCTGTCCGTCGGCGACGGTATCGCCCGCGTCTATGGTCTGGACAACGTCCAGGCCGGTGAAATGGTCGAGTTCGAGAACGGCACCCGCGGCATGGCGCTGAACCTCGAAACCGACAACGTCGGTGTCGTTATCTTCGGTGCCGACCGCGAGATCAAGGAAGGTCAGACCGTCAAGCGTACCCGCGCCATCGTGGACGCGCCGGTCGGCAAGGGCCTGCTCGGCCGCGTCGTCGACGCGCTCGGCAATCCCATCGACGGCAAGGGTCCGATCCAGGCCGACAAGCGCATGCGAGTCGACGTCAAGGCGCCCGGCATCATTCCGCGCAAGTCGGTGAACGAGCCGATGGCGACCGGCCTCAAGGCGATCGACGCCCTGATCCCGATCGGCCGCGGCCAGCGCGAGCTGATCATCGGCGACCGCCAGACCGGCAAGACCGCGATCGCGCTCGACACCATCCTGAACCAGAAGCCGCTCAACGCGCAGCCGGATGAGAACATCAAGCTGTATTGCGTCTACGTCGCGGTCGGCCAGAAGCGTTCGACCGTCGCGCAGTTCGTGAAGGTGCTGGAAGAGCAGGGCGCGCTCGAATACTCGATCGTCGTCGCCGCCACCGCCTCGGATCCGGCGCCGATGCAGTACATCGCGCCGTTCACCGGCTGCACCATGGGCGAGTATTTCCGCGACAACGGCATGCACGCGGTCATCATCTATGACGATCTGTCCAAGCAGGCCGTCGCCTACCGCCAGATGTCGCTGCTGCTGCGCCGCCCGCCGGGCCGCGAAGCCTATCCGGGCGATGTGTTCTATCTGCACTCCCGCCTGCTCGAGCGCGCGGCGAAGCTGAACAAGGACCAGGGCTCGGGCTCGCTGACCGCGCTGCCGGTCATCGAAACCCAGGCCAACGACGTGTCGGCCTACATCCCGACCAACGTCATCTCGATCACCGACGGCCAGATCTTCCTGGAAACCGACCTGTTCTTCCAGGGCATCCGTCCCGCGGTCAACGTCGGTCTGTCGGTGTCGCGCGTCGGCTCCTCGGCGCAGACCAAGGCCACCAAGAAGGTCGCCGGCAAGATCAAGGGCGAGCTGGCGCAGTACCGCGAAATGGCGGCGTTCGCGCAGTTCGGCTCCGACTTGGACGCCTCGACCCAGCGCCTGCTCAACCGCGGTTCGCGTCTCACTGAGCTGCTCAAGCAGCCTCAGTTCGCGCCGCTGAAGATGGAAGAGCAGGTTTGCGTGATCTGGGCCGGCACCAACGGCTACCTCGATCCGCTCCCGCTCAACAAGATCAAGGGGTTCGAGGACGGTCTGTTGTCGCTGCTGCGCGGCAAGAACGTCGAGATCCTCAACTCGATCCGCGACACCCGCGACCTCAGCGACGACACTGCTGGCAAGCTGAAGTCGGTGGTCGAGGGCTTCGCGAAGACCTTCGCTTAAGAGTGCCCACTAGGGCCGGGCTAAAGCGCGAAGCGCGTCTTCGCATCTGATGTCCCGGCCATCCACGCGTCACCGCGTGGAGCGAGAAGACGTGGATGCCCGGGGCAAGCCCGGGCATGTCGACTGGGATAGGCTAGCGGCTTGATCGTAAGGGGTCGAACCGCCGGGGTGAACGAAGAATGGCGTCACTTAAAGACATGCGGGTGCGCATCGCCTCCACCAAGGCGACGCAAAAGATAACCAAGGCCATGCAGATGGTCGCGGCCTCCAAGCTGCGCCGCGCACAGACCGCCGCGGAAGCGGCGCGTCCCTACGCCGACAAGATGAGCGCGGTGATCGGTAACATCGCCAGCGCCGCCGCCGGTTCGCCCGGCGCGCCCAAGCTGCTTGCCGGCACCGGCAGGGATCAGGTTCATCTTCTGCTGGTCTGCACCGGCGAGCGGGGCCTGTCGGGCGCCTTCAACTCCTCGATCGTGCGTCTCGCCCGCGAGCACGCGCAGTCGCTGATCGCGCAGGGCAAGGAAGTCAAACTCTTCTGCGTCGGCCGCAAGGGCTATGAGCAGCTCCGCCGCCTGTTCGAAAAGCAGATCGTCGAGCATCTCGACCTGCGCAGCGTTCGCCAGCTCGGCTTCGTCAATGCCGAGGACATCGCCAAGAAGGTGCTGGCCCGTTTCGATGCCGGTGAGTTCGACGTCTGCACGCTGTTCTATTCGCGTTTCAAGTCGGTGATCGCGCAGGTCCCGACCGCCCAGCAGATCATCCCGCTGGTGGTCGAGGAGGGCGCTGCCGCCAATACGACGGCTTACGAATACGAGCCGGAGGAGGACGAGATCCTCGCCCGCCTGCTGCCGCGCAATCTCGCGGTGCAGATCTTCCGTGCCCTGCTCGAGAACAACGCTTCGTTCTACGGTGCGCAGATGTCGGCGATGGACAATGCCACCCGCAACGCTGGCGAAATGATCCGCAAGCAGACGCTGGTCTACAACCGCACGCGTCAGGCTCAGATCACCAAGGAACTCATCGAAATCATCTCCGGCGCAGAAGCAGTCTGACCGGACACGAAATTCGGATCGAAGGAGACAGTAAATGGCTACAGCAGCCACCCAGATCGGTCGCGTCACCCAGGTCATGGGCGCCGTCGTCGACGTGCAGTTCGAAGGCCACCTGCCGGCCATTCTCAACTCGCTGGAGACCAAGAACGGCAACAATCGCCTGGTGCTCGAAGTCGCCCAGCACCTCGGCGAATCGACCGTCCGCACGATCGCGATGGACGCCACCGAAGGTCTGGTGCGCGGCCAGGAAGTGACCGACACCGGTCAGCCGATCTCGGTGCCCGTGGGTGACGGTACGCTGGGCCGCATCATGAACGTCATCGGCGAGCCGATCGACGAGGCCGGGCCGATCAAGTCGGAGGGCACTCGCGCCATCCACCAGGAAGCGCCGACCTATACCGACCAGTCGACCGAAGCTGAAATTCTCGTCACCGGCATCAAGGTCGTCGACCTGCTCGCGCCCTACGCCAAGGGCGGCAAGATCGGCCTGTTCGGCGGCGCCGGCGTCGGCAAGACCGTGCTGATTCAGGAGCTGATCAACAACGTCGCCAAGGCGCACGGCGGCTACTCGGTGTTCGCCGGCGTCGGCGAGCGTACCCGCGAGGGCAACGACCTCTATCACGAGTTCATCGAGTCCAAGGTCAACGCCGATCCGCACAATCCGGATCCGAGCGTCAAGTCGAAGTGCGCGCTGGTGTTCGGCCAGATGAACGAGCCGCCGGGCGCCCGCGCCCGCGTCGGCCTCACCGGTCTGACCGTCGCCGAGCACTTCCGCGACCAGGGCCAGGACGTGCTGTTCTTCGTCGACAACATCTTCCGCTTCACCCAAGCCGGTTCCGAAGTGTCGGCGCTGCTCGGTCGTATTCCTTCGGCGGTGGGTTATCAGCCGACGCTCGCCACCGACATGGGCGCGCTGCAGGAGCGCATCACCACCACGCAGAAGGGCTCGATCACCTCGGTGCAGGCCATCTACGTGCCGGCCGACGACTTGACCGACCCGGCGCCCGCGACCTCGTTCGCGCACTTGGACGCCACGACCGTGCTGTCGCGCGCGATCTCGGAAAAGGGCATCTACCCCGCGGTGGACCCGCTTGACTCGACCTCGCGCATGCTCTCGCCGCTCGTCGTCGGCGAAGAGCACTACCAGACCGCTCGCATGGTCCAGCAGGTGCTCCAGCGCTACAAGTCGCTGCAGGACATCATCGCCATTCTCGGCATGGACGAGCTGTCGGAAGAGGACAAGCTGACGGTGGCGCGCGCCCGCAAGATCGAGCGCTTCCTGTCGCAGCCGTTCCACGTCGCCGAAGTCTTCACGGGATCGCCGGGCAAGTTCGTCGAGCTCGCGGACACCATCAAGGGCTTCCGCGGCCTCTGCGAAGGCAAATATGACCACCTGCCGGAAGCTGCCTTCTACATGGTCGGCACCATCGAAGAAGCCGTCGAGAAGGGCAAGAAGCTGGCCGCTGAAGCAGCTTAAGAAGCGAATGGCGAATGGGGAGTAGCGAATAGTCCGCTGCTCCCAGTTCGCCACCCGCTATTCGCTACTCACCATTCGCAGGTTCTTCATGGCCACCTTCCACTTCGATCTCGTCTCTCCCGAAAAGCTCGCCTTCTCCGGCGAGGTCGATCAGGTCGATATTCCCGGCGCCGAGGGTGATTTCGGCGTGCTCGCCGGACACGCGCCGGTGGTGGCTGCGGTTCGTCCCGGCATCCTCACCATCACCACCGGCGGCACGCATCAGAAGATGATCGTGCTCGGCGGCCTCGCCGAAGTTTCGGAGAACCGTCTCACGGTGCTCGCTGACGTTGCCACCTCGATCCAGGAGATCGATCGCGCGCAGTTCGCCGAGACGATTGCCGAAATGGAAGCAAAGCTTGCCGAGAAGGAAGGCTCTGAGCTTGATCACGCCATCGAGCGGCTCGACCATTACAAGAGCATCCAGAACGTGATCGGCACCACGGCTATGCACTAAGCCCCGGGGCACCGCTCCGGGGCTCAAGCTCAAATTTCCTGAACAAGTTCAGCGCTCGTCACACCCGTGGCGGGCGCTGAAACTTTGTTGCACCGCGTCGCCGATAACGGCATTCTGCAGTCGCGAATTTGTTCCGGGGCTGGGCAGATGAAACGCAAGATCGCAGCGATTTTCGCAGCCGATATTGCCGGTTACTCGAGACTGGTCGCGGAAGACGAGGAGGAGACGCTGCGGCGTCTCGCCTCCTATCGCGAGGTCGTCGACGATTTCATCGCCAAGTCGGGCGGGCGCATCTTCAACACGGCGGGCGATGCCGTGCTCGCGGAATTTCCCAGCGCGGTCGACGCGGTGCGCTGCGCCATCGACATCCAGGAATCGTTGCGGACCCGCAACATGGCCTATCCGCCGAGCCGGCAGATGTCGTTCCGCATCGGCATCACCATCGGCGACGTGGTCGAGCGCGACGGCGATCTCTTGGGTGACGGCGTCAACATCGCGGCGCGGCTGGAAGGCCTCGCCGAGGTCGGCGGCATCTGCGTCTCCCGCGCCGTGCACGAGCAGGTCGCCAACAAGCTGTCGGTCCAGTTCGCCGATATCGGTGCCCAGGAGGTCAAGAACATCCCGACGCCGGTGCACGCCTACATGGTGGCGATGCGACGCGAGGACGGGACCTACGCGAAACCGCAGCTGAAGAAGCCGGCCTCCAAGCTGGCAGCCGCGCCGGCGTGGATGTGGCCGCTGGTGGTCGCCGGCGTCTCGATCGTCGCCATCGGCGTCAGCGGCTTTCTCTACAACACCAAGCTCAAGCAGACGGCGAGCATCGCAGCGCCGCCGGCCGCGATGTCCGGTGCAGCTCCGACTGCAAATGCGGCGGCAACGAGCCCGATGCCGACTCAAATGGCGAAGACACCGATGGCGCCGCCGAATGCCGGCGCCGCGATGGCGCCGATGCCGGCACCGTCACCGTCGGCTTCCCCGATATCGGGCAAATTTCCCGCCGAGAGCGTGCCCTTCATCAACGAGCGTGTTCGCAATTACCTTGCTGGCGACTATTCCGCTGCCGCCGACTACAAGGCCTTCGCGCTCAATGTCGGCGGCTTCACCGGCTCGGCGTTGAACCAGCCGAATGAAGAGGCCGCGCGCAACATGGCGGTCGAGCAGTGCCAGAAGCGCGCCGACGCCGCGCAATCGCCGCGGCGCTGCGAGCTCTACGCGGTCGGCAACACCGTTGTGTATACACACGGCAGGCCGCCGATGCCGCGGCAGCCCTTCGTGCGGCACGATGCCATGACCGAGCGGCCGTTCGCGTCGAAGGACTTTCCGATGGTGCGCGATCCCCAGAAAGTCCGGCTCGAGAACATGTTCGTACCGGCAGCGAAATCCCGCTCGGTCGCGCTCGGGCCGGGTGGCCAATATTTCATGGTGCTGGGCGCCGCATCGGCCGACGACGCGGCACGACGTTCCCTGGAATCGTGTGGGGCCATCGCCGGCGTTGCCTGCCTCGTCGTCGCGGTCGACGACAATTTCGTGGTGCCGATCCCGACCTTGTTCAGGATCACCGGCTTCTTCAACGCCGCCTCCAATGCCTCGATCATGGCGGATGCGCGCGGCGAGGTCATGCGCAAGCTCACGGACGCCATGGGCTGGAATGCAGTCGCGGTCGGCGCCGCCGGCCGCCCGGGTCTCGGCCTCAAGGCCGCCGACGAGCAGACCGCCGTCAATTCCGCGCTCGCCGACTGCGCCAAGCGCGATAGCGATTGCCACGTCATCGCCATCGGCCCGTTCACGGTCGGGCCGATCAATTAAGGCCTATTGTTGCTTAGGTCCGATTGGCGCCGCGAACGAGATGCACCCCCGACACGCAAATTTTCGGCGAAAATTCCCCTATGATTTCAACCCCGTTCTACTGTGCATGGGGTTGATTTCGTAGTTTTAGTTTCCGAACGTCGCGAACTGCGCTGCCACGGCGCGATAAACGTCGCGTCGGAACGGCACCACGAGATCGGCGACACGGTCGAGGCGCTCCCAGCGCCAGGCGTCGAACTCCGCCGGCTGGCCGTTGCGCGGCGTCAGCGGATCGATCTCCTCGTCGCGGCCGGTGAAGCGCAGCGCGAACCACTTTTGCCGTTGGCCGCGGAATTTCGCCAGCCGATGCGTCTGCGGTCCGTCGTAAGGCGGGAATTCATAGGTGAACCAGTCGGTCTCGCCGAGATAGTCGGCGCTGACCACGTTGGTCTCCTCCCAGAGCTCGCGCATCGCGGCATCGCGCAGATTCTCGCCTTCGTCGACGCCGCCCTGCGGCATCTGCCAGTCGAGGCCCGGCAGGATGATCTCGGGCCCGTCGCCCTTGAAGCGGTGGCCGATCAGCACACGGCCGTCGGCATTGAACAGGGCGATTCCCACGTTGGGGCGGTAGGGTTTCTCATTGGTCACGCGTGGATCTTTCGTTGTCACTCCGGCGGTGCCTTTAGCATCGAACCCGGCGAGACAATTTGATTTACTGATCCGCCAGCGCGGAAAATTCCTTCACCACGCGCTCATAGACCGGGCGCTTGAACGGGATGATCAATCCGGGGAGGTTCTTCATCGGCTCCCAGCGCCAGCTCACGAACTCGGCCTTGTGGCCGCCGCCGCCAGGCTTCTCGACATTGATCTCGCTGTCCTTGCCGGTGAAGCGCACCGCGAACCATTTCTGGCGCTGGCCGCGGTAGCGGCCCTTCCAGGCGCGTCCGGCGACCGTGCGTGGGATGTCGTAAATGAGCCAGTCCGGAACCTCGCCGAGGCGCTCGACCGAGCGCACGCTGGTCTCTTCATAGAGCTCGCGCTTGGCGGCCTCCCAAGTGTCCTCGCCGGGATCGACGCCGCCCTGCGGCATCTGCCAGATATGGGCGTCGTCGACATGCTCGACGCCGCCGGCGCGGCGACCGATGAACACCAGCCCCTTCGTGTTGATCAGCATCACCCCGACGCAGGTCCGGTAGGGCAGATCCTCGTAACGCGCCATTCCGCCAGACCCCCTCACATACTGTTGTCGGTAGGGCCTGAAGTGGCCCCGCGGGGGACCCGTGCCGTACCAATTCGTTGATTTAGCTGGATTTTGATTTCAGCATCGCAGTTGTCAATGGCACCAAAAGGATACCCCGGTCGCCCAAAGTCTTGATCCAGGCACCGATGCGCTCGATCGAGACCGGCAGGGCCGAGGCGGTGCCGACGGCGATGCCGCGCTCGCGCGCCGTCGCTTCGAGCTTGTTCAGGGCGCGGTCGATCTCGGTCGGGGTCGGCACCACGTCGATCGCAATGTCGCCCTTGCCGAACGGCATCGCCTGGTTGGCCGCGGCCAGCGGCGCAACGCTGCGCGGCGAGGAGCCGTCGTCGAAGAAGCCGAGCCCGCGCTTGGCCGCCTCGCGGATGATCGGCTGCATGGCCGGCTCGGTCGCGATGAAGCGGGCGCCCATGAAATTGGTGAGGCCGGCATAACCCTGCATCCGGCTCAGGTGCCAGTACAGACGGTCCATGTTCTGGTCGGTGCTGAGCGAGGTCAGCAGCGTCTGCGGTCCGGGATCGTTGTCGGGGAAGTCGTAGGGCTCCATCGGGATCTGGAGGAAGATCTCGTGACGCTGGGCGCGCGCCCGCTCGGCGAGCTTGCCGGGGTCGGATCCGTAAGGTGTGAAGGCCAGCGTCACCGCCGGCGGCAGCTTCATGATCGCATCGGTAGTCTTGGCGGCACCGACGCCGAGGCCGCCGATCACGATGGCGACCACCGGCATCTTGGCGGCTTTGGCGCGGTCGGCATCGGCCGCGTAGACGTTGAACGGCTTCATGTCGCCTGCGACCACCGGGATCATGCCGTAGCGCGACTTCTCCAGCAGTTTTGGATCGATCCCGGCCATGACAGGCGGCGGTGCCGAAGCCGCTCCGCCCTTGTCGGTGGCCTCGCCCGCGCCGATCACCACGTCATGGCGGGCGCCGGTGGAGCCGTCGATCATGGTGACGGTCTTCTGCTCACCGGGAGCAGCCTGCTTCGGCGCCTCCTTGGTCTTGTGCTTGCCCTCTTGCCTGCTTTCGCCGGCATGGCCCGAGGCCACCGGCTTTTCATCCGTGGCTTTGGGCTCGCGGATTGCGATCCGCGTCATCGGCTCGCCGCCGAGCGGATCCTTGTTGAAGATGGCGAAGCTGGCAAAGGTAACCAGAAACAGGAGAAGCAGGACGGCAAGCAGCTGCATGGCCGTGAACGGCAGCCGCAGCCGGCGTTTCCGGCGCGGCTTGTCCTGTCCGAGCGGGGCGCTCAGATCATCGGCCGTTTCAGTCATGCGCGATCCCGAATCACTCGCAATGACGATACCACGCCGAGATCGAGCGGCGGCAGGCCGGGATAGGCCGGGGATGCGTGATCGAATCGGCTGCACCCTTGACGCAGGTGCGCTTCCTCTCCCGCTCGCGGGAGAGGGTTGGGGAGAGGGTGTCTCCGCAGAGAGAGACTCCCCCCAGAGGAGAAAGCCCTCACCCGCACCTTCGGCACGATCTCTCCCGCAAGCGGGAGAGATTAGGAAGCGTCGCTCCTCCGGGGCCACGGGCCTAAGTACCAAGCAAAAAGGGCGGCCTCCTGGAGCCGCCCTTTGCGAGAGATTCGTCTAAGCCGATTCTAGTTCGCCGCTTTGGGCTTGTCGGCGGCGGCCTTGTCGCCACCCGGCGTGGGCGCGGCCGAGGCGCTGTTCTTGATGCCGTGGAGCAAATCGTCGGCGAGCTTGAGCGCCTTGTCGTCCTTGGCATCCGGCGGGACGTAGGACTGCGAGCCGGTCTTCTCGTCGCCGTCGTTCTTGAGGTGGCCGCGCAGCGACGCTTCGCCCTTGGTGTCGGTGCGGGACTTCAGCTCGTCCGGCACGTCCTGAAGCACTTCGATGTCGGGCACGATGCCCTTGGCCTGGATCGACTTGCCCGACGGCGTGTAGTAGCGCGCCGTGGTCAGCCGCAGCGCGCCGTTGCCGCTTCCGAGCGGAATGATGGTCTGCACCGAGCCCTTGCCGAACGAGCGCGTGCCGACGATGGTCGCGCGCTTGTGGTCCTGCAGCGCGCCGGCGACGATTTCCGACGCCGAAGCCGAGCCGCCATTGACCAGCACGATGACCGGCTTGCCCTTGGTGAGGTCGCCTGCATGCGCGGTGCGGCGCTGGGTCTCCTCGGCATTGCGGCCGCGGGTCGAGACGATCTCGCCCTTCTCCAGGAAGGAGTCGGAGACGGTGACCGCTTCCTCCAGCAGGCCGCCCGGATTGTTGCGGAGGTCGATGATGTAGCCCTTCAGCTTGTCGCCGATCTGGTTCGAGAGATTGGTGACCTCACGCTTCAGGCCTTCAGTGGTCTGCTCGTTGAAGGTGGTGATGCGGATGTAAGCGATGTCGTCGGCTTCGACGCGCGCGCGCACCGAGCGGACGCGGATGTTGTCGCGCACCAGCGTGACGTCGAGCGGATTGTCCTGGCCCTTGCGGATGATCTTGAGCTTGATCTTGGTGTTGACCGGACCGCGCATCTTCTCGACCGCCTGGTTCAGGGTCAGGCCCTGCACCGCCTCGTCGTCGAGATTGGTGATGATGTCGTTGGCCATGATGCCGGCGCGCGAGGCTGGCGTGTCGTCGATCGGCGAGACCACCTTGATCAGGCCGTCTTCCATCGTGACCTCGATGCCGAGGCCGCCGAACTCGCCGCGGGTCTGCACCTGCATGTCGCGGAAGCTCTTGGCGTCCATGTAGCTCGAATGCGGATCGAGGCCGGTGAGCATGCCGCTGATGGCGGATTCGATCAGCTTGGTGTCATCGGGCTTCTCGACATAGTCGGAGCGCACGCGCTCGAAGACGTCGCCGAACAGATTGAGCTGGCGATAGGTGTCCGCGGTGGCGGCTCGCGCGCTGGAGCCCATGAACACTGCACGCGGCTGGGTCACGAACAGCGTCAGCGCCGCGCCGGTGGCTGCGCTGAGGAGGATTACTGAAGTCTTGCGCATCATCCGCGAACCTTCTCGCCTTCATTTGCGGCCCACCATGGGCCTGGATCGATAGGAGTGCCGTCCTTACGGAACTCGACATAGAGCACAGGTTGACTCGCGTTCGTGGCGAGAATGGAGGCGACTTGAGAGGTCGACCCCATGGTCGCGACCGGCTCCCCCGTGAGCACAAACTGTCCGATGTTGACCGAAATGCGCTCCATCCCGGCGATCAAGACATGATACCCGCCACCAGCGTTAAGGATCAAGAGTTGTCCATAGCTGCGGAAGGGGCCGGCATAGACCACCCAGCCGTCACACGGCGTCGTGACCTGGGAGCCGGGCTTGGTGGCCAGCGAAATGCCCTTCTGGACCCCGCCGACGCCATCGGAACCGCCAAAGTCCCTGATCTTGTTACCGTTAACCGGAAGAGGCAGGAGCCCCTTGGCCGACGCGAAGGCAATTGCGGGCGTGGTCCGGGAACGGTCCTTGAAAGCAGCCGGACCAGACTTGGCACCGGCATTGGCGCTGGCAGCCGCCTTCGCCTCGGCCTGCTTGGCCGCCTCGGCCGCCTTCTCAGCAGCCTTGGCGGCGCTTTGCAGATCCTGCTCCATCTTGGTGATCAGGCCCTGGAGATCACCGACCTGCTTTGACAGCATGATCGCGCGCGAATTCTCGGCGTCGAGGTCCTTTTCCCGCGCCGCCTGCTGGCGCTGCCGCTCGTCGACCAGAGCAGTGAGCCGGCTTTGGTCGTTGCGGACCCTGTCGCGGTCCAGAGCGAGCTGGTCGCGTTCGCTGGCGATGTTCTTGCGCAGCGCCACGAGCTCGCCGAGCTCGCCGGCGATCGCCTCGGCACGGCCGCGCAATTCCGGCACAACCGCACCGAGCAGCATCGCGGTGCGCAGGGATTGCAGCGCGTCTTCGGGACGCACCAGCAGCGCCGGCGGCGTGCGCCTGCCGGCGCGCTGCAAGGCGGCCAGCACTTCGACGATGTCGGCGCGGCGTGAATCGAGCGAGGCGCGCATCTGTTGCTCACGGCCATTGAGATTTCGCAGCCGGGCTTCGGCTTCGTCGATCTTGGTCTCGACGGAACGCACATTGGCGGCGGTGTCGATCAGCTGCTGATTGAGCTGAGTGCGGTCCTGGCCGAGCGCGGTGATCTCGGCCTTGAGCTTGGCCTGCGCTTCCTCGGCGCTTTTCTGCCTGGCGCGGGCGGCCTCGAGCTCCTGCTCACGCTGCTTGATCGCATCGGGCGAGACGGCCGCGGTCTGCGGCGGCGTCGCCGTCTGAGCTTGCGCGAGGCTTACGCCGGCGAGGCCAGTGATCAGCAACAGGTTGAGGAGCGGCGCTCGCATCTTGTCGGCAAAGGTGCTCGTTATGACGCGCATCACGCGCGGTGATAGGGGTGGCCGGCAAGAATGGTGGCGGCCCGATAAAGCTGTTCCAGAAGCATGACGCGGACCATTTGGTGCGGCCAGGTCGCAGAGCCGAACGCGATCGCGAGCTTGGCCTTACGGCGCAATTCGGGCGAAAGTCCGTCCGCCCCTCCGATCACGAAGATAGTTTGTCCGGCACCCTCGTCGCGCCAGCGCCCGAGATGCCGTGCGAATACGGTGGAATCCAGATTCTGGCCGCGCTCGTCCAGCGCCACCAGGATCGACTTTTCCGGAATATGCGCGCTTATCGCCGCGGCTTCTTCAGCCATCCGCGTCGCGGAGTCGCGCGCACGGCTTTCCGGGATTTCGTGGACGGTGAGCTCGCGGAATCCGAGCTTGCGGCCGGCCTCGTCGAACCGCTCGAAATAGCGGTCGGCAAGCTCCCGTTCGGGGCCCTGCTTCAGCCGGCCCACGGCAATGATGGCAACACGCATGATGGCTTCAGCGTCGTGTTTCAGGGTCGCGCGCATCAAGCGCGCGCACGACGCTACCATGCGCGTCAGCCGATTCGAAATCGGCTCAGTGAGCCTAGATCGCCTTCGCCGCCCCTGGGCCCTGCATATACAATCGCTCGAGATTGTAGAACTCGCGGACCTCGGGTCTGAACACGTGCACGATCACATCGCCGGAATCGATCAGAACCCAGTCGCAATTGGGCAAGCCCTCGACATGGATGTTCCTGATGCCGTTTTCCTTGAGGCCCTTCGTGACGTTGTCCGCGATCGCGCCGACGTGCCGGTTCACCCGGCCGGTGGTGACGATCATGTAGTCGGAGTACGTCGATTTGCCGCGAAGGTCGATGGTGACCGTCTCTTCCGCCTTCATGTCCTCGAGGCGGGAGAGGATCAGGCTCAGCGTCTTGTCGGCGTCGGGTTGCGCCTTCAAGGCCGCAGCTTTGGTCGATGTTTTACGCGTAGGCTTAGCAACCTTGGGTAAAACAGACTTGGACAATACAGATGTGGCCAGGGACCATTCCTTTCACTGTATCGCGAACGCCGAATCCGACGCTCACTGGTTACACTACATCATGTGGGGTTAAGGCTTTCAATATGCCAGAGAGCCCCAAATCCACACACTCCGTCTCACTTCGTACCTTTTCTCACTTCGTACCTTTCCAGCTCCCGTCCGGGTTCCGCAGGCCCGTCGAGGAGAGATTCAGCTTCAATCCGGTCAAAAACACCCAGGCCGGCGCCGGCTGGTCCGCAAGCAGTGCTGCCTTGTCCTCGGGCAGGCGGTAGCGTGATAGCGCTTGGCCTGCGGGCGAGGCGAGGGCGCGAAAACTCTGCGGGGGGCGATCGATGACTGCCATCGGCACCTGGGCGGCGATGCGCCGCCAGTCCTGCCAACGGTGGAATTGAGCGAGGTTGTCGGCGCCCATAATCCAGACAAAGCGCAAGCCAGAGAAGCGGCGGCGCAAGATGTTGATCGTGTCGATAGTATAGCGGGTACGAATGACGGATTCGAGACAGCTCACCTCGATCCTGGGATCGCTGGCGACCTCGCGCGCCGCCTGCATGCGCGCGCCGAGCTCTTGCAATGCGCCGTTCTCCTTGAGCGGATTTCCCGGCGTCACCAGCCACCAGACGCGATCGAGCTGCAATCGCTTCAGCGCGAATTGGCTGATGGCGCGATGGGCCTGATGCGGCGGGTTGAACGAACCGCCGAGCAGGCCGATGCGCATGCCCTCCGTATGGGGCGGGACCGCTTGCGCCACGAAATGCGGCACGACGAATGTGTTGCTCAATACCCGCCCCGCGACGTTGCTTACGGCCGCGTCTGCCCGGTGCCGCGAACGCGATATTTGAAGCTCGTCAACTGTTCGGCGCCGACAGGGCCGCGGGCATGGAAGCGGCCGGTGGCGATGCCAATCTCGGCGCCGAAGCCGAACTCGCCGCCATCGGCGAACTGCGTCGAGGCGTTGTGCAGCACGATTGCGGAATCGACCTCGCTCAGGAATTTGTTTGCGGCGGTCTCATCCGCGCTCACGATGGCATCGGTGTGATGCGAGCCGTGGTTCTGGATGTGCGCGATGGCGCCGTCGACGCCGTCGACCACTTTCGCTGCGATGATCGCATCGAGATATTCGGTGTCCCAATCGTCTTCGCTGGCAGGCTTTACGCGCGCATCGGTCTTCTGCACGGCGTCGTCGCCGCGCACTTCGCAGCCGGCCTCGATCAGCATCTCCACCAGCGGCTTCAGGCTCTTTGCGGCTCCCGCGCGATCTACCAGCAGCGTCTCGGCGGCGCCGCAGACACCGGTGCGGCGCATCTTGGCGTTGAGCACGATCGACTTCGCCATGGCGAGGTCGGCGCTGCCGTCGACATAGACGTGGTTGACGCCTTCGAGATGTGCGAACACCGGCACGCGCGCTTCCTGCTCGACGCGCGCGACGAGGCTCTTGCCGCCGCGCGGCACGATCACGTCGATGGCGCCATTCAACCCTGATAGCATCATGCCGACCGCCGCACGGTCGCGCGTCGGCACCAGCGTGATCGAGGCTTCAGGCAGGTCCGCTTCGCGCAGACCCTGCACCAGGCACTCATGGATGGCGCGGCAGGAACGGAAACTGTCGGAGCCGCCACGCAGGATCACGGCATTGCCGGACTTCAGGCACAACACGCCGGCGTCCGCCGCAACGTTCGGCCGGCTCTCGAAAATCACGCCGATGACGCCGAGCGGCACGCGCACGCGCTCGATGGTCATGCCGTTGGGCCGCTGCCAGCTTTCGGTGACGACACCGACCGGATCGGCAATGCCGCGCACGATGCCGATGCCCTCGGCCATCCCTTCGACGCGTGCCGGCGTCAGCGTCAGGCGGTCGATGAAGGCGGAGGTCGCATTGCCGGAGGCGCGGGCTTCCGCGACGTCCTCGGCATTGGCGGCGAGGATCGCTGCAGCGTTGCCGCGGATCGCCCGCTCCATGGCTTCCAGCGCCCGGTTCTTCTGCTCCGACGGCGCCAGCGCCAGCACTCGCGCGGCGGCGCGGGCCTTGGCGGCGAGATCGGACATCAGCGCCTGGAGATCGGCATTGCCGTCGACGGCTTTGAGGGGGGCGGCCATGGGGTCAACCTTCTGCTAAGGCGGTGTCCTAGCACGGAAATCCCGCGTCTGCGAAGGGCGGGGAGGGTATGGCTGGTTTCCCCGGTCGCGACGGGCTGGGTCGCTGGCCTACCCGGTCTCTTGCAAAAGGGCCGCTGCGGCCCTTACCCGCCCACCACGAGGTCGTCGCGGTGGATCATCTCCGACCGCCCGCTGATGCCGAGGATGGCCATCACGTCCGGGGAGGAGCGGCCCTTAATTCGCTCGGCGACCTCGGCGTCATAGGCGATCAGGCCGCGCCCGACCTCGCTGGCGTCGGGACCGCGCACGATCACGGCATCACCGCGGGCAAACTGGCCCTCGACCTTGATCACGCCGGCCGGCAGCAGGCTGGCGCCGGCGCGCAGCGCCGTCACCGCGCCGGCATCGATGGTCAGCGTGCCCTTCGGCTCCAGCGTGCCGGCGATCCAGCGTTTTCGCGAGGTGATGGGATTGGCCGGCGTCAGGAACCAGGTGCAGCGGCCGCCATCGGCGATCGCCTGCAGCGGATGTTCAATCTTGCCGGAGGCGATCAGCATATGCGTGCCGCCTGTCGTGGCGATCTTGGCTGCCTCGACCTTCGTGCGCATGCCGCCGCGCGACAGCTCGGACTCGGCATCTCCCGCCACCCCCTCGATCTCCGAGGAGATGCTCTCGACCACCGGAATCAGCTTTGCGTTCGGGTTGTTCTTGGGCGGGGCGTCGTAGAGGCCGTCAATGTCGGAGAGCAGCACCAGGAGGTCGGCGCTCGCCATGGTGGCGACGCGCGCGGCGAGGCGGTCATTGTCGCCGTAGCGGATCTCGTTAGTGGCGACCGTGTCGTTCTCGTTGATCACGGGAATCGCGCGCCACTCCAGCAGCTTGCCGATGGTGGAACGCGCATTGAGGTAGCGGCGGCGCTCTTCGGTGTCCTGGAGCGTCACCAGGATCTGGCCGGCGCCGATGTCGTGCGCCCCGAGCACCTCCGACCAAATCCGCGCCAGCGCGATCTGGCCGACGGCGGCGGCGGCCTGGCTCTCCTCCAGCTTCAGCGGACCGCGCGGCAATTTGAGTCGGCTGCGGCCGAGCGCGATCGAGCCCGAGGAGACCACCAGCACGTCGCGGCCTTCGCGGTGCAGTTTTGCCATGTCGTCCGCCAGCGCAGCCAGCCAGGACGCCCGCACCTCGCCCCTGTCGGAATCGACCAGCAGCGCGGAGCCGACCTTGACGACGATACGGCGGAATTGACTGAGTTCGGGGCTGGCCATGTGTATTTGTGCTGGCGCTGGATGCGAATTGCTCGGGAAACGGCGGAGCGACAGGCGGCGCCGATGAGCCCTGCTTTTGCAGCAGGACGGTGACCGGCGCAAGGCAGCCGGCATGGTAAACGGCGCATGTCGGCCTTGTCTCGGGCGTCCGCCTGGCTCTAATTGCCGCCAACCAAAATGGGCTGAAAGAGGAAACGAATGGATCGCCGCAAATTCATGGCCGGATGCTTGGGGCTGCCGCTGCTGGCGCAGGCGGGTGGGGCGCAAGCGCAGGCCGGGCTCACAAAGGTCATCTTCCCGTTCGCAGCGGGAGCTGGCGGCGACACGCTGTGCCGGCTGATCGCGCAGGAGATGGCGCCAGCGTTGCAACGGACCGTCGTCGTCGAGAACCGCACCGGCGGCGACGGCCTGATCGGCATCAAGGCGGTGAAGGGTGGCAGTCCCGACGGCAGCATGGTGCTGGTGACGACGGGGCCGACCATGTATCTGCTGCCAATGGTGGAGACGACACCGAGCTTCGACACGGGCAAGGACTTCATGCCGGTGTCGCTGCTGGCGCGGTTCGAATTTGCGCTGGTGATCAACGCGACTGTCGAGGCCGCTGATTTCAAGAGCTTCGTGGCCTGGCTCAAGGCGCATCCGGACAAGACCTCGTTTGGGGTGCCAAGCAATGGCACCATTCCGCATTTCATGGGCTCCAAGCTCGAGAAGGACCTCGGCATTCCCCTGACCCGCGTGCCCTATCGCGGCAGCGCGCCCATCCTCAACGACATCGTCGGCGGCCACATCTCGTTCGGCATCACGACATTGGCCGACGCTCTGCCGCAACATCGCGCCAAGGGCGTGAAGATCATCGCGGTCGCAAGCGCGGAACGATCGCCGTTTGCACCAGACGTTCCGACGCTGAGGGAGAGCGGCATCGATCTCGTTGCGGATGCCTGGTACGGCATGTGGCTTCCGGCCGGCAGTCCGCCGGAGTTCGCCAGCAAGCTCGGCGCCGCCGCAAGGTCCGCGCTCGCCAAGCCCGAGGTGAAGGAGAAGCTCACCGCCATCGGGCTCATTCCGGTCGGGTCCACGCCGGAAGGATTGACGAAGGAGCTCGCAGCGAACATCGCCTTGTGGCAACCGATCGTGAAGGCGACGGGATACAAGATCGAGAATTGAGTCTTCTCCCTCTGCCCGCTTGCGGGGAGAGGGTTGGGGTGAGGGGGAGTCTCCGCGGGGCCGGTGAGAGTTGGACTCGCGGAGAGTCCTCCTCACCCGGATCGCATCTCGCGATGCGATCCGGCCTCTCCCCGCAAGCGGGGAGAGGCAAAGAGCGCCTCTACATCTTCGCACGCCGTGCGATGCCATCCTTGATCGCCGCAAGCTCGGCTTCATCCCAGATGCCGATCAAAATGCCGCCCTTCACCTGCAGCTGGTTATCCGCATAGGCCGCGATCTTCTCGCGCGGGGTGGTGATGTGGTCGTTCGGATGCAGCGCCCAGTCGAATAGCTCGGCCTGAAGTCGCGCGATGATGCCGGCGCATTCGGGGTCATCGCCGCGATCCAGATATTCGTCCGGATCGGTTTCGAGGTCGTACAGCATCGGACGGAAGCCGGAGGCGTGGATGTATTTCCAGCGGCCGTCGAACACCATGAACAGGCGGCAGCGTTCGATTGGCTGGTTCAGCTTCAGCCGCACATCCTGCATGGCATAGTCGTATTCGGAGAACGCCACCTTGCGCCAATCTGACGGCGTCGGGCCACGCAGCAGCGGCAGCAGCGAGCGCCCTTCGAGGATGTGGCCCGGCACCTTGCCGCCGAAATAGTCGACGAAGGTCGGTGCAAGATCGATCGCCTCGACCAGCGCATCGCTGCGCGTGCCGCGCGTGGTGTCGGCTTCCCTGGACGGATCGATGATGATCAGTGGAATCTTGGCTGACTGCTCGTGGAACAGGTCCTTCTCGCCCATCCAGTGATCGCCGAGATAGTCGCCGTGATCGGAGGTGAACACGATCATGGTTGTTTCCAAGAGGCCGCGTTCCTCCAGAAACTTCATCAGCACGCCCATCTGGTCGTCGATCTGGGTGATCAGGCCCATATAGGTCGGGATCACCTTCTCGCGGGCATCATCGCGCGCCATGTTGCGGGAGTAGCGCATGTCCATATAGGCGCCGAACACCGGATGCGGATTCTGCCGCTCACGCTCGGAGCGGATCACCGGGATCATGTCATCAGTCGAATACATGCTCGCATAGGGCTCGGGCGCGATATAGGGCCAGTGCGGCTTGATGTAGGACAGATGCAGGCACCATGGCCGGCCATCGGTCTCGGCTTCACTGATGAAGTCCATCGCGCGCCGCGTCATGTAGGGCGTCTCGGAGTGCTCGTCCGGCACGCGCGCGGCCTTGTCGGCATGCACCAGCAGCCACCCATTCTGCAAGCTACCGTCGTCCGCCGCGCCGGAATTGGCCCAATGCTCCCAGGGATTGGTGGCCTCAAAACCCTGCTGGCGCAGATACTCGTCGTATTTCGGCCGCGGCCGGCCGGTCGGATGCAGGCCGTCGTCACGCTCATAGGGCTCGAAGCCGCATTCGGCGACATGCACGCCGATGATCGATTCCGGGGGGATACCGAGCGCCTTCATGCCCTCGAGGTCGGGCGCCATGTGGGTCTTGCCAACTAGCACGTTGCGCACGCCGATTTTGCCTAGGTGATCGCCGAGCGTCGGCTCGCCGACACGCAGCGGCCAGCCGTTCCAGTGCGAGCCGTGCGAGCGCATGTAGCGCCCGGTATAGAACGACATCCGCGACGGGCCGCAGATCGGCGACTGCACGTAAGCCTTGCTGAAAAGCACGCCACGCTTGGCCATGGCGTCGATGTTCGGCGTCTTCAGCGTGGGATGGCCGGTGCAGCCGAGATAGTCATAGCGAAGCTGGTCGCACATGATCCAGAGAACGTTCTTCGCGCGCGCCATGCGTCTCGCTCCGTACTTCGTTTGCCGGATATTGCGCTATCGATGGCGCGAAGAAAACCTCTCCCGAAGGCAGAGGTCGGCATAGGCCGCCTTTGGCGGCCGTACTTAGCAGAACGCCGAAGCAAAGCTTCGGCTACGGCGTCGTGTGAGGGGTTACGGTCTCTCGTGGGACCTGAGCCCCCTCACCCGATTTGCTGCGCAAATCGACCTCTCCCCGTCGGGGAGAGGTGTCGAGAGAGTGTCGTCTTACTACGCCGACCACGGCTCCGCTTCAGCGGCGCTTTTCGCCTTGGCGGAGACCGGGCTCTCGCCGATCACGTCGGCCAGCGCGCGCAGCGCTTCCTTGACGCCCTGGCCGGTCGCGCCGGACAGCAGCAGCGGCGTCTTCTTGGCGGCGCGCTTCAGGCGGTCCTTCTGCTTCTTCAATTCGTCCGGCTCGACCGCGTCGATCTTGTTGAGCGCGACGATCTCGATCTTGTCGGTGAGCTGGCCGCCATAGGCCTCCAGCTCCGTCCGCACCGTCTTGTAGGCCTTACCGGCGTGCTCGCTCGTCGCATCGACGAGATGCAGCAGCACGCGGCAGCGTTCGACATGGCCGAGGAAGCGGTCGCCGAGGCCGGCGCCTTCATGCGCGCCTTCGATGAGACCCGGAATATCCGCCAGCACGAATTCGCGGCCGTCGGCATTCACGACGCCGAGCTGCGGATGCAGCGTGGTGAAGGGATAGTCGGCGATCTTCGGCTTTGCCGCGCTGACCTTGCTGAGGAAGGTCGACTTGCCGGCATTGGGCAGGCCGACGACGCCCGCATCCGCGATCAATTTCAGCCGCAGCCAGATCCAGCGCTCTTCGCCCACCTGGCCGGGATTGGCGTTGCGCGGCGCGCGGTTGGTCGACGATTTGAAATGCGCGTTGCCGAAGCCGCCATTGCCGCCCTCGGCCAGCACGAATTTTTCGCCGACCTTGGTGAAGTCGTGGATCAGCGTCTCGCGGTCCTCGTCGAAGATCTGCGTGCCGACCGGGACCTTCAGCACGATGTTCTTGCCATTGGCGCCGTGGCGGTCCGAGCCCATGCCATTCTCGCCCTTCTGGGCCTTGAAATGCTGCTGGTAGCGGTAGTCGATCAGCGTGTTGAGGCCGTCGGCGACCTCGATGATCACATTGCCGCCGCGGCCGCCATTGCCGCCGGAGGGGCCGCCGAATTCGATGAACTTCTCGCGGCGGAACGCCACGCAGCCGTTCCCGCCGTCACCGGAGCGGATATAGACCTTTGCTTCGTCGAGGAATTTCATGGGCCATAGGTAGGCCAGCTCGCCCGGCCCGGCAACCCGAATTGACCCGTGCATCGGCGGAAATTCCGCGATTTTGGGGCGTGCTTAACCTGCGGGCCTTTTCCGGATCAGGAATTTCTGCGTGCCCTCCAGCACCAGCTCCTTGCGCTGGTTGAACACGGTGCTTTTGAGCGTGACGACGCCGGTCGTGCGACCCGGCACCAGCTCGGTGACTTCGAGCGCGGGATAGATGGTGTCGTCGGCGAACACGGGATTGAGAAACCGGCTTGACTGCTCGAGGAAGCCGACCAGGGATTCCTCGACCATGAACGGAAACAGGCCGGCACCGGGCGCGGTGTGAATCAAGGTCTGGAAGCCGTGGGCGAGCAGATGCGGCATGCCGCGGGCGCGACAATATTCCACGTCGTAGTGCACCGGATGGGTGTCGCCGCTTGCGGTCTGGAATGCCGCGAACACGGCGGAAGTCTGAGTGCGGCTCGGCAGCACGAAACGCTCGCCGAGGACGAAATCCTCAAACCAGCGTTGCGTTGGGATCATGCGATGCTGGGAGGGATCGAAATCGGTCATGCCGCGTCCTTTCGTCGGTATGAGTTCTATCGCTACCGCGATGCGAAGAGTGCGACAATCCGTTCAATTCGGCGCAAGTGGGCTTGTCCAGCGCGCCTGCGTCATTAAAACGACCGAAGCGACACTACTCGCCGTTTTTCGACGCTTCCTCCGCTCGTCATTGCGAGCGAAGCGAAGCAATCCAGACTGCTTCCGTGGAAACAGTCTGGATTGCTTCGTCGCAACAGCTCCTCGCAATGACGGGTCTTCCACGAACGACAGCAATGCCCTTCTTCAAGAATCTCTCCGCCTATGACGACCGCTCGGCACGGCTGGCCGGCATCGCCTTGATGGTGCTGTCGATCTTCATGTTCTCGTTCGGCGACGCCATGGGCAAGTTCCTGGTCGGCACCTATTCGGTGGGGCAGCTCTTGTTCCTGCGCGCCTGCGCGGCGCTGCTCTTGCTGTCGCCGCTGATCTGGCGGCAGCGTCACCACTTCCTGCAGCTGGAGCGGCCGCGCCTGCAGTTGTTTCGCGTCGTGCTGTCGACGCTGGAGGTGGCTGCCTTCTTCCTCGCGACCGTCTATCTGCCGCTCGCCGACGTCATCACCTATTATCTGGCCGGCCCGATCTTCGTCACCGCGATGTCGGCGATCTTTTTGGGCGAGAAGGTCGGCTGGCGGCGCTGGACCGCCATCCTGATCGGTTTCTGCGGCGTCTTGATCGCGCTGCGGCCTTCCGCGCAGACTGTCAGCCTGCCGGCACTGATCGCGCTCGGCGGCAGTCTCTCCTTCGCAACGCTGATGCTGATCACGCGCAGCCTGCGCAAGACGCCCGATATCGTGATGGCGTCCTCGCAATTCATCGGCACGTTTTCGCTGGGTGCTGTGCTCTCTGCATTTCACTGGGTGCCGCCGACATCGGGCAGCCTCGTGATCTTCGCGCTGGCGGGATGCGTCTCGGTCACCGCGCTGTTCTGCGTCAACCGCTCGCTGAAGCTCGCGCCGGCCAGTGTCGTGGTACCCTACCAATATTCGATGATCGTCTGGGCGGTGATCTTCGGCTTCGTCGTGTTCGGCGATGTGCCTGAAGTCGCCACCATCGTTGGCGCCGCCATCATCATCGGCGCGGGATTCTATATTTACTTGCGGGAACGCGATTTGGGGCGTGAGAACGCCGAGGTGAACCCGCCCGCTTAGCTCTTACCCTCCCTGGAGGGCCCTGGAGGGGGAGGTCGCTCGCGCGCCGTGCGAGCGGGGTGGGGTGACAGTCTTTCCGCGAAGATGGTGCTTGGATTGGCGGTTGTGGGTGAGACCATTGCTGTGGCTTCACCCCACCCCGCTGCGCATTCCGCTTCGCTGCATGCGCATCGACCCTCCCCCTCCAGGGGAGGGTGATCGGTGCACCTACCTCATCCTCCTCGCGCTGCTCCAGCTCTTCAGCGACGCCCACACGCCGCGTGACAGGCGGAAGCAATCGACGGGCGTGGACGATCCCAGCGCCAGGAAGCGGTGCAGCTGGACGCCGCTCCACTGGAAGCCGCACTTCTCCAGCACCTTGCGCGAGGCCGGGTTGGTGACGCGCGCGCCGGCATAGAGATGATCGTCCTCGAACTCCTCGAAGAAGAAGTCGATCGCGCCGCGTGCGGCCTCGGTGGCAAAGCCCTGGCCCCAATGCTCGACGCCGAGCCAATAGCCGAGCTCGGCATTGTCGGGCGTGGAGCAGTCGATGCCGACCATGCCGATCGGCCCGCTGTCGTGCTCGATCAGGAACACGGTCTCGCTGCCGAGCGCGGCGGTGGCGCGGATGAATTCGACGGCGTCGTCCTGCGAATAGGGATGCGGCAGGCGGCGGGTGTTTTCTGCGATGCGGCGGTCGTTGGCGAGCCGGGCGATGGTCCTGACGTCGGCGAGTGTCGGCCGCCGCAAGGTCAGCCGCTCGGTGGCGACGACACTCGGTCTCGCCTCCTGCAAGGTCACGCTCGAGAAATCCTGCAACATGTCCGGCTCCTGGAAAGTCACTAAGTCAAAGTGAGCAAGTCAAAGAAAAGGGGAGGCCGGTTTCCCGCCTCCCCTGGAGCCTTCGATCTCGATGATCTCTAGGACTCCGCCGGTTTGGTCAGGACCCGGCGGATTCCCATTTGATCCGCCGTCTATTCAGCCGCCTCTGCGATCGGGAGCACCGATACAAAGGTGCGGCCCTTGGCTTTGGCCTGGAACGAAACACGACCTTCGACCTTGGCGAACAAAGTGTGGTCCGTGCCCATGCCGACATTAAGGCCGGGGTGCCAGGTGGTGCCGCGCTGACGCGCAATGATGTTGCCGGGAGCGACGATCTCCCCGCCGAACGCCTTGATGCCGAGGCGCTTGCCCTTGGAATCGCGTCCGTTACGCGATGAACCGCCTGCTTTTTTGTGAGCCATGGCTCGTCTCCGAAATCCTACGTATGTCTAGATCAATTCCTTGACGGAATCATTTCACGATTTCTCACGCATCAATTCGTGAATTGGCGTGATCAAATCTCGTTATTCGGCGGCTTCCTTCGCGGCTTCCTTGGCCACCTTCTCCTTCTTCGGACGCGGGCCCTTGGTGGGCTTGGCGCCGTCGGTCAGGATCTCGCTGACACGCAGCACCGTGATCTCGTCGCGGTAGCCGCGCTTGCGGCGCGAGTTCTTGCGGCGGCGCTTCTTGAACGCGATGACCTTCGGCCCGCGTTTGTGGTCGAGCACCTCGACCGCAACGGACGCGCCTGCGACCGTCGGGACGCCCAGGACCGGCGTGTCGCCGCCGACCACCAGAACTTCATTCAACTGCACGATCGTGCCGACTTCGCCGGCGATCTTGCCTACTTCGAGAACATCATCCGGCACGACGCGGTATTGCTTGCCGCCGGTTTTGATGACTGCGAACATCGTTTTTTTCCTTCGTGTTCAATCCCGGCCTCGCGACAGTTTGTCGGGGCCGGCTTTTTGTCAGTCGCTACGGGTTTATGCGAGCTTTGTGCGGGCGGGAGTTATCCCTTTGAAAACCCACGCAAAAGCAAGCGGCGCGAGAAACGCCCCGCGCCGGCTGTGGGACTTATAGCCGCCGGACGCCGCAAGTCAAGGAAAAGCGAGCGAAAACGGTCAGGATTTGAAGGATTTGGGTCCATTCCGGTGCATGGGCCGAATCTGCGGCCGGCTTGAAACCAACGGGTTCCCTCCCCGTTGTGTCCTCGCAAATCGGACACGCGGGCAAGGGCTATCATGGCAACAGACCAGCTGGTCAACACGACGGGCATCGCCCAGCACGGGGCGAGCCGGCTGCCATCGGTCGACGTCGACAGCTTCAACATCGAGCTCAAGGACGACGAGGGCTTTCTGGGGGACCGGGCCAGCAAGGGCGCGTTCCGCGAGATCCTCGAAGAGTGGCGCAAGCCGCTTCGCAATAGCGGCGAGGATCCCTTCGGCGACGAGCCGTCCGACAAGATCAGCAAGAAGGCCCTCGATGCCGTTCTGGTCGGCGACAATACCGAGGCCACGGCCGTCGTGCATAGCGCGATCGAGGATTTCGCGCAGGAGCTCGCTTACGTCACGCGGCGGTTCCTCAAGACCAAGGCCTGGGCCAAGACCGACTGCATTGTGGTCGGCGGCGGCTTTCGCGCGAGCCGGCTCGGCGAAATTGCCATTGCCCGGGCCGAGATCATCCTCAAGTCGGAAGGCTTCAAGGTCGATCTGGTGCCGATCCGATTCGATCCTGACGATGCCGGCTTGATCGGAGCCCTGCACCTCGCGCCGTCCTGGATTTTCGAGGCCTATGACAGCATCCTCGCGGTCGACATCGGTGGAACCAACATCCGCTGCGGGATCGTGGAGACACGCTGGAAGAAGGCGCCCGATCTGTCCAAGGCCGCGGTCTTCAAATCCGATCTGTGGCGCCATGCCGATGATGAGCCGAGCCGCGAGGCCGCGGTGAAGCGGCTGGTCAAGATGCTCGAAGGCCTGATCGAGGATGCCGAAGCTGAAGGCTTCAAGCTCGCGCCGTTCATCGGCATCGCCTGTCCCGGCGTGATCGATGCCGACGGCTCCATCGAGAAGGGTGCGCAGAATCTGCCCGGCAATTGGGAGAGCAGCAAGTTTAACCTGCCGGCGAGCCTCGTCGAAGCCATCCCTGAGATCGGCGAGCACGACACCGCGGTCGTGATGCACAATGACGGCGTGGTTCAGGGCCTTGCGGAAGTGCCGTTCATGCAGCACGTCGATCGCTGGGGCGTGCTCACCATCGGCACCGGCCTTGGCAATGCGCGCTTCACCAACCGCCGCAAGGAGGGCGGCAACGGAAAAGACCGGGATTCCACGGAGAACGGCAAGAAAAAGGGCAAGGACAACAACAAGGGCAAGGACAACAACAAGAACGACTAACTCGGGTTTTCGAGCGAAGTGGACACCGGTTCGCGTCAAGAAAACGCGTCCGAGAAGGATCTGGAGCCGTTCCGGGCTCCACAGTAACCTTGACCGGTTAGGTTAAGGGGTGGATTGCGTTGCGCGATGCGGGCTGCACGCTAGGGTCGAATCGTCGCTTCACTCGGCCGGCGAAGCCGCCCTTCCCGGTCAGTATTTCAATGAGCGGCAAGGGACCGCCAGTGTTTACCGCGTCTGGCGGTCCCACCCCGTTTTCCGAAGTATATGCGATCAGACGTAACTCGGGCTTGCTCCGCCTCTCCCGCTTGCGGGAGAGGCGGACGCGCCCCGGGCGATGCGAAGCATCGTCCCGCGCGCGGCGGGTGAGGGCTCTCGCCGCGTCGGGACGTCCTCAGCAATCCAACAATCCCATTGCGGAAACACCCTGTCCCCGACCCTCTCCCGCAAGCGGGAGAGGGAGTGCACCTCCATCATCGCACGAGCTCCCCTTGATTCAGCTCCAGGCGATGCGCTGAAAGAACGCCGCGATCTCCACGGCTGCGCGATCCGGATCTTCCCGATGCGGGAAGTGCCCGACGTCCGGAAACATCGCCAGATCGAGTTCGCTGAAGGTTTCGCCGAGCCGATCGGTCCAGGCATAGGGAAACAGCGGATCGTGCTCGGCCCAGCGCACGCAGGTCGGCACGTTGATCGGCGGCAGGCGTGGCGCCTCACCCTTCATCATCGCGATGCGCCCGGCATGCGAGGCGCGATAATGCGCAAAGCCGCCGGCGAGATTGCCGTCCTTGAGGAAGTTGTCGGCGAAGGCGTCGAGCACGTCGTCGAAAGCATTTTTCCGGTGCGCCCAGCCTTTCAGGAAATGGCTGATATAGAGCCGGCAGCTCTCGCGGCTGGCGCCGACCAGTGCCGGGGCCATCTCCATCTGCTGAAAGGACTGGTACCAGATGTGGTTGAGCCTATCGGGGGCCGCCATGCGCGACCCGATGCCGGGATAGACGAAATCGAAGAAGAACAGCCCGGTGAGCCGTCCCAGTGCCTGCCGGGCCAGGGGCTGCATCACGGCGCCGCCGACGTCATGACCCACGACGCCGAATCGGTCGATGCCGAGCCCTTCCATCAGCGCCAGCATGTCCGCCGCATGGCCTTCCGGCCCGTAAGGGCCATCGGGCTTGTCGCTGTCACCAAAGCCGCGCAAATCGGGCGCGATCAGCATGAAGCGATCCGAAAGCCTAGATATCACCGGCTCGCAGGTCCGCCAGAATTCCGGCCAACCATGCAGCAAAAGCAGCGGCTTGCCCCGTCCAGCGCGGACCAGGTGGAAATCGGCGCCATCGGCCGCGATCGTCAGATGCTCCACGGCGGTTCCTTTCGGAATATGAGAGGGAAGGGATGAAACAGGCGGCGGATTTTCGCCTTTCGCGCCTTGTCTGGCCGGCCATCCTCGCCTATTACACGCCCCGACCACAGGGGTTCCTACCTCTTAATCGGCACCTTCAGGAGAGGTGGCAGAGTGGTTGAATGCACCGCACTCGAAATGCGGCATAGGTGCAAGCCTATCGGGGGTTCGAATCCCTCCCTCTCCGCCATTATCAAGTAGATCGCTCCGCTAGCACCGTCCTCGCCGTCGCCACAAACGCTTGCGCCGCCGGCGAGAGAGTTCGTCCCTGGCGCTGGAGCAGCGATACCGGGCGGGTGATGGCCGGGCGCACCAGCGGCTTCGCGATCAGCGTCGGGAATTGATCGGCCGGTAGCATCGTTGCGGGAAGGATGGCGAGGCCGAGGCCCTGCGCGGTCATGGCGAGCGCGGTGTTGATCAGCGTCACTTCATAGGTCGGCGAGAGGCGCTTGCCCTGCGCGCCCAATGCCTGATCGATCTGCATGCGGATCCGCGTCTCGCGCCGCATTGCAATCGTCGGGAGCTGTGACAGCTCATCCCATGTCAGCGCGCGCCGCGCAGCGAAGTCGGCGGTGCGGCGGCCGATTGCGCTCAGGCGACCGCGGGTCAGGGTCTCGACCGACATCTCCGCGATCTCGCCCTCCACGCTGCCGATCGCGAACTCTGCATCGGTTGCGATCATGCGCGGAACGAGATCGTCCGCGGCAACGTCGCGCATGTCGATCTCAATGTCCGGATAGCCTGCGCGGAATTTCGCCAACACCAAAGGCAGCAGCGCCGATGCGGCGCCGGCTGACGCGAGGAACACGACGCGACCTGCGCACGCCTGCGCGAGGTCATGCATGCGCCGTGACAGTCCTTGCGCATCGCTGAGCATCCGTTCGGCGGCATGAAAAGCTTCGTCGGCGGCCAGCGTTGGCTGCACGGACCGCGTGGAGCGATCGAACAGCCTGACGCCAAGTTGGACCTCGAGCTGCTGGACCAAGAGGCTCGCCGCCGATTGCGTGATCCCAAGCTCGCGCGCGGCCCGCGTGATGCTGCGCGTCCGGTACACGCCGGTGAAGGCCTGCAGCTGCCTCAAGGTGACATTCATAGGCAATGCTCATGAATTGATGAGTTCTTTCTGGCTTATCTCATAAGCGACCCTGCAATAAAATGCATGCTGCGTGGACGGCGAATCCGCGGGTGAAGCATGGGATGGAAACGAGCATGAGGACACAGGTGCTGGTGGTGGGCGCCGGGCCCGTCGGATTGACCGCGGCGATGGATCTGGCCTCGCGCGGGATCGACGTCATCGTCGCGGAGATCCGCCATGCCGGCGATCCGCCCAGCGTCAAATGCAATCACGTTTCGGCGCGCTCGATGGAGATCTTCCGCCGGCTCGGCGTCGCCACAAAGCTGCGCGACGCAGGCCTGCCGGCCGACTTCCCGAACGATTGCTCCTACAGGACCACCGCGACCGGCATCGAACTTTGCCGCATCGACATCCCCTCCCGCGCGCGCCGTTACACCGCAACCGGCGGTCCCGACACCTGGTGGCCGACGCCCGAGCCGCCGCACCGGATCAACCAGGTCTATCTCGAGCCGATCTTGTTTGGCCATGCCGCCGCGCAGCCGCGCATCACCATTTTGGCGCGCACGGAAATTACGGACATCGAACAGAACGACGGCCCTGTGATCGCGATAGGTCGCAACCTCGACAGCGGAAACCCGCTCCGTATCGAAGCCAACTTTGTGATCGGGTGCGATGGCAGCCGTTCGCTCGTGCGGAAATCGATTGGCGCGAGCCTGTCCGGGACGCCGGTGATCCAGCGCGTGCAATCGACCTATATCGAAGCTCCGCAACTCAAGGAACTGATGGGAGCGCACAAGCCTGCCTGGATGGTGCTCTCGCTCAACCCGCGGCGCTCCGGCACCACGGTTGCGATCGATGGTCACGACCGCTGGCTGATCCACAATCACCTGAAGCCCGACGAGCCCGAGTTCGATTCGGTCGATCGCGACTGGGCGATCCGCGCCATTCTCGGCGTCGATGCGCGCTTCGAATACCGGGTCCTTAGCAAGGAGGACTGGGTCGGGCGCCGGCTGGTGGCCGATCGCTTCCGCGATCGCAGGGTCTTCATCTGCGGCGACGCCGCGCATTTGTGGATGCCCTATGCCGGCTACGGCATGAATGCGGGCATTGCCGACGCCGTCGACCTCTGCTGGCAATTGGCGGCGCATCTGAACGGGTGGGCGCCGGCTTCAATTCTCGACGCCTATGAAGCGGAGCGCCAGCCCATCACCGAACAGGTGTCGCGCTTTGCGATGGACCACGCGATGAAGATGATGGCCCAGCGCGGCGGCGTCTCAGCGGAGATCGAGGACGCCACGCCGCGCGGTCACGCGGCGCGCGCAGCGCTGGCCAGGGCGGCGTACGATCTGAACGTGCAGCAATATTGCTGCGCCGGCCTCAACTTCGGCTACTACTACGATGCCTCGCCGATTATCGCCTATGACGGTGAGACCCCGCCGGCTTACGCGATGGGAAGTTTTGCGCCTTCCACCGTACCCGGCGCCCGCGCGCCGCACCTCTTCCTGCGCGACGGCCGATCGCTCTACGATGCATTCGGGCCCGGCTATACATTGCTGCGGCTCGATCCGGCGATCGATGTGGCAGGGCTCGAGTCGGCCGCGGAGGAACGCGGCATGCCGCTCACGCTGGTCGACATCGCGCCGGACGAGGCGAACGGTGCCTATGCCGAGAAGCTGGTGCTGGTGCGGCCAGACCAGCACATCGCCTGGCGCGGGCAAGTCGCGCCCGACAATCCGCAAGGGTTACTGGCGCGCCTCACCGGCGAGGCGACCTAAGGGGACAGCGGGTTTCCGGCCTGACGGCCACAACTTCATCGGGGGAGGGGAACGTGTTTCACTCTGCAAGACGTCGCATTCTGGCCGTGCTGACGGCCACGACTTTCGCCGTGCTGCCGCTGGGGGGCGTTGAGGCGGCCTATCCGGAGCAATTGATCAAGATCATCGTGACCTTCCCGCCCGGCGGCAGCGCCGATACCGTGATCCGCACGCTCGAGCCGCTGGTCACCGCCCAGCTCAAGCAGAGCCTGGTGATCGAGAACCGCGCCGGAGCAGGGGGCAACATCGGCATGGCCGCGGTCGCGCAAGCCAAGCCGGACGGCTATACGCTCGGTGTCGCGCCGGCAGGCAGCCTGACGGTGAATCCGCACCTCAATTCGTCAATGCCGTTCGATCCTAGGGATCTCGCGCCGATCACCCTGCTTGCGGAGATTCCCTTTGTGCTGGTGGCGTCTGCAAACGTGCCCGCGCACAATGCGGCGGAGACGATCGCGCTCGCCAAGGCAAAGCCAGGCGCGTTGTCGATCGGACATGGTGGCAACTCGACCGCCATGCATCTGACGGCAGCGCTGTTCGCGCAGAAGACGGGGATTAATATGGAGCTGGTACCCTATCGCGGGACCGCGCCGGCGACGGTCGATGTGCTCGCAGGGCACGTCCCGTTCGCTGTGCTGGATATCCCCGCATCGCGGCAGCTGATCCTCGAAGGCAAGCTCAACGCGATCGGCGTCTCCTCGGCGCGCCGTCTTGCATCCCTCCCTGACGTGCCGACACTTGCCGAGAGCGGGATCGCGGGTTTCGAATCGGTCGGCTGGTTCGGTCTCGTTGCTCCGGCCGGGACGCCTGCGGATGTCGTCGGCCGACTGAACGAAGCCTTCACGAAGGCCCTGAAAGACCCGTCGGTGGTCGAGAAGATCCGCACCCTCGGCGCAGAGCCCGCGCCGACATCGCCTGAGCAGTTCAGCCGCTTCATTCAGGGCGAAAGCGCGAAATGGGGCAAGCTGATTGGCGAGGCCGGGATCAAGGCGAACTAAAGCGCGATGCGATGAGGATGAATCGTCATCCCGCTTTAGGTTGTTGTTTGAGCATGATCTTTTCGGAAAACCGCTGCGCACTTTGCGCTCACGCGGCCCTTCGGGTCCGGATCATGCTTTAACGCGCGGCGATGCCCGCGCTCTCGATCACTCGCTTGTAGCGTGCGGTCTCCTCGACGATGAACGGCTCCATCTCGGCCGGCCCCTTGTCGGCGATCGACACCTGGCCGCTGGTGACGAGGTCCGCGACGACGGCGGGGTCGGCGAGCACGGCGGCCAGCGCTTCAGAGAGCCTGCCCACGATTCTCGGGTCGGTTCCGGCTGGGACCGAGACCCAGGTCGAGCCGACACTGACGGCGTCCGGGTAGCCGACCTCGAGCACCGTGGGCGCGCCGGGCAGCGCGGCCAGCCGCGCCGTGCCGGTGGTGCCGAGCACCTTGACCTTGCCGGAGTCGATCAGCGGCCTGAGCACGGTAAGGTAGTCGAAGGAGACGTCCAGGATGCCCGACATCATGTCGGTCATCTGGCTCGAGCCCGACTTGTAAGGCACGTGGGTCAGCTTGATGCCGGCGGCGGCCTGGAACATCTCGCCGGCGAGGTGCTGGGCGGTGCCGCGGCCGGGGGAGCCGAAATTGACCTTGCCCGGGTTGGCCTTCGCGTACGCGACGAACTCAGCCAGCGTGTTGTAGGGCGCTGCCGCGGTCGCGACGAGGATCTGGTTCGACGAGCTCACGCCGCGGACGTGGACGTAGCTCTTGAGCGGGTCGTAGTTGAGCTTCGCCAGCCCCAGGTTCGGCTGGATCGTCATAGGCCCGCCGGAGGCGTAGAGCACGGTGTAGCCGTCGGGCTGGGCCCGGGCAACGAACTCCGTCCCAATGGTCCCGCCAGCGCCGGGGCGGTTCTCCACCACCACGGGCTGCCCAAGCCGCGTCCGCAGCAGCTCCGCGATCTTGCGCGAGACGAGGTCGGTGACGCCGCCGGCCCCGAATGGCACTACCCAGGTGATCGCGCGGTTCGGCCAGGATTCTGCGGCCGTCTCAGCCCCCGCGGCGCCCGCCTGGAGCGCCAGCGTCGTCGCGGCGACGAGGCACAAGAGCGCTCTCATCACCTTGGCGGCGATGCCTTCCATGGTTGCAGTTCTCCCTCGCTGCCGTGTGGCCGTTTATGGCCATGTTGACTGAAAGTTACAGCTGTGAGTCTCTTCTAACCATTGGCGTAATCTGAGCATCTCTTTTGCAGAATATGAAAAGATGGATGAATTGCCTTCAGGTCGTGGAACTGTTCATCAGCACGGTCCGCGAGGGCAGCTTCTCTGCGGCGGCCCGCCGCGCCGGGCTCTCGCCGACCTTGGTGTCGCTACATCGGCGAGCTCGAAGCGCAGTTCGGCGTGCAGCTGTTCAACTGCAGCATCTGATCGGACGCATCGGTCGCGATCTCTCGCTGGCTGCGCGACTTCAGCGCGGCATATTTGCGGGCGCTCAGCCGATCTGCGACCGCAAGCTCGCCGGCTGACGTGTCGTGCAGCAACCGTCTATGCCCTCTGCACCAGTGCGGTCTTGAACCCGCCATCGGCGGAATCCGACCAAGCAACATCCCGCCGGCTGACTGGCGGCAGCCGCCCGCCGGCAGTTAGGTGACGATGTTCGACAAAGCCTATCGGCAGCGCCTCGAAGCCGATCTTGCACAATGGGAAGCTGACGGTGTGATCGCGCCGGCGGCGGCCGCCTCCATCCGCAATGCGCTGCCGCCGCTGCCGGCCGGCATCAACATCGCTGTGGTCGTCGCCATCGTCGGTGGCCTGTTGATCGCGGCGGCTTTTCTCGCCTTCGTCGCGGCGCACTGGACCGAGATCGCGCGGCTGCTGCGGTTCGCGATCCTGCTCGCCGGCATGGTCGCCGCCGGCGGCCTCGGGGCGTGGTTCGCAACGACGGGCCGCACTGTTCTCGCCGATCTCTGTGCCAGCATTGGCGCCATCATCTTTGGCGCGGGCATCGCGCTGGTCGGCCAGATGTATCATCTCGGCGAGGACTTTGCCGGCGGCATGCTGCTGTGGTCGATCGGGGCATTGGCCGCGGCACTCTTGACCGGCTCGCGCGGTGCGCTCGCGGTGGGTCTCGTCGCCGCCTCGATCTGGACCTGCATGCGGACTTACGACACGCCGGACGCCCTGCATCTTCCCTTTGTGGCAGTCTGGCTCATCGCCGCCGCGACTGCCTTCGCATGGAATTCTCGCGTGGCGGCGCATCTCGTCGCGATCGCGATGCTGCCGTGGTGGATCGCGACGTCGCTCCGCTTCGAATTCGATGGCGCCCAGCCGTCATTCCTGCTCGCGAACGGCGCGGCGCTGTTGTTCGGCGCGGGGCTCGCGATCGCCGCAGCGCCGTCGCCGAGGGCGCTCCGCCTCGGGAGTATTCTGTCGATCTACGGGGCGTTTTCGCTGGCCGGCGTTGCCTTCCTCGAGGTGACGACAGTCGGCGACATCGTCCGCTTCCGGACCGGCACGGTGCCAGCTCAACCGCTTTGGGCGATCCTGAGCGGGATTGCGGGTGCAATCCTTTCTCTCGCATCCGCCGGGATCACCAGGCGCGCCGGTGAAGTCCTGGCAGCATGCGCCATCGGGCTCGTGCTGCTCGCCGCGCCGATCTGGCCGGCATCTGCGGCCGGCGAGCCCTGGTTCGCCTATGCCGCGCTGCTCTGCGCCATGCTGTGCCTCGTCGTCTCCGGCATGCTCGATGAGGTGCGTCCGCGAATCGTTGCCGGCTGGCTCGGCATCGCCGGCGTAATCGCGGGCATCACCTGGGCCGTGAAGGGCTCGCTGCTGGGCCGCTCGGCTTTCCTTGCGGCGGCCGGAATCATCGCCGTCGGATTTGCGACCGCGCTCAATCGCATGTCGAGGGCTGCGCGATGATCAAGCTGGCCGCATCAATCACAAAAATCTGGCAGCGCATTCCGAAAGCCGTGCTGTTCGGGGGCGCCGTCCTGCTTCAATGCGTGCTGCTGGTCCTGATGGTCGCCGATCGCATGCAGATCCTGCGCGAGGGCCGTGAGGTGACCTTGCAGACGCAGCCGGTCGATCCCCGCGATCTCCTGCGCGGCGACTATGTCGTGCTCCGCTACGACATCTCGCAAGTGCCGGCCGGCGCGCTCGCCGGCAAGCCGGCCGCCGAACGCAATGCCGTCGTGTTCGTCAGGCTCGCGCCCAATGCCAGCGGCCTTTACGACGCCGTCTCGGTGCATGCCGAGCCTGTCCCGGTCACGGCGCCTGACGTGCTGCTCCGCGGCCGCGTCGGCTATTCGGGAGGCGCCTGCGGCACAAACGGCCGCACCTTCTGTGACAAGCTGACGATCAAATACGGTCTCGAAAGCTATTTCGTGCCCGAAGGCGAGGGCAAGAAGCTCGAGCAGGCGCGCAACCAGCAGAAGCTGCGGGTCGTCGCCGCGGTGCTGCCCTCCGGCCGCGCTGCCATCAAGCGGCTGCTGCTCGACGGCGAGCCGGTGTATGAGGAGCCTTGGTACTAGGCGTCTATCGTTCGGTGCCCGCCTTCAACGCCCGCCGCAGCACATCCCACATCCTGGGATCGCCCATCTGCGCCACGTTGAACCGCATGAAGTTCGATGCCGTCTGGGACACGCTGAACACATTGCCCGGTGCCAGCACCACATCCTCTTCGAGAGCCGCGCGCGCGACGGCCGTGGCATCCTGGCCGCCCGGAAGACGGCACCAGAGGAAGAAGCCGCCGCGCGGCGTCAGCCACGGCTCGATGCCGAGCGCTTGAAGCTTGCGCGCGACGTCGCGCCGGGCGCGCATGAGCCGTTGCCTGAGCTCGTCCATGTGCTTGCGATAGCTGCCGCCGGCCAGCACCTTTGCGATGATCTCGGTCGCGACCGGGCTTGAGCCGCCGAAGCTGGTTGCGACCTGGAGATCGACGAGATGCTCGATCCAGTCGGCGCGCCCCGCGATATAGCCGCAGCGCACCGAGGCCGATAGCGTCTTGGAGAAGCTGCCGATGCGGATCACGCGGGCGAGACCGTCGAGCGCGGCAAGGCGCGGCGAGCGCTCCGGCTCGAAGTCGCCGAAAATATCGTCCTCGACGATCGTGAGGTCGTGCGCGGCGGCCGCGCTCAGCAGCCGATGCGCAGTCGGAAGCGACAGCGTCGCGCCGGTCGGATTGTGCAGCGCTGAATTGGTGATGTAGAGCCGCGGCCGTTCGCTGGCGAGGACCTGCTCGAAGCTTGCGACGTCCGGACCCGATGGCGTGTAGGGCACGCCGACGATCTTCGCCTGGTGCGCCCGCAGCAAGGCGCGAAAATTAAAGTAGCAGGGATCATCGACCAGCACGGTGTCGCCGGGACGGAGCAGGAAGCGGCAGACGAGATCGGCACTTTGCGTGCCCGAGCCCGTGAGCATGAGCTGGTCGACCGACACCTCGATCGCATCTTCCGCAAGACGCGTAAGCAGCAGCCGGCGCAGTGCCGGCGAACCGCGCGTGCCGCCGTAGTCCGCCAATAGAGTCGCATGGGTCCGCGCGAGCGCGCGGATAGCGCGTCGCAGCGCCGCCTCCGGCATCCACTCCGGCGGCAGCCAGCCGCAGCCGGGCTTCAGCGCGGTCGTGTCTGCATCGAGCGACTGCCGCGAGACCCAGAATGGATCGACCTCCCGGTCGCGGCGCGGCTCGACCTCGGCAAGCGCAAGCGGCGGCATGACCGTCGGCGAGACGTAGAAGCCCGAGCCGCGACGGGCACGGATCAGCCCTTCCGCGGCCAGGCGGTCATAGGCCTCGACGATGGTGGAAGGCGAAACCCCCATCGTCGCCGCAAGGCTGCGGATCGATGGCAAGCGGTCGCCGGCACCGAGCGCGCGGCCCGCGACCTTCGTGCGGATGGCACTCATCACGTCTGCGGTCCGCGTTCCGTTGCGCCCTCTCGCTGATGCCTCGCTGTCCAAGTGTATCGCCTTCCATATCCATACAGTTTTGCCAGATTGTACTGAGCTGTCGCTGGTCTTGTCACTGGCGATGGCCGAGCATCGCGCTCGCAAAAAGCGAGACAGGAATGCAATCTGCGGGCAGCGGCTGGGGCAATGGGCTTCTCGGCGTCATCATCTTCAGCGGCTCGCTGCCGGCGACGCGCGTGGCGGTCGGCGGCTTCTCCGCGCTGTTCCTGACGTCCACGCGCGCGGTCATTGCGGCGTTGATAGGCCTGGCCGTGCTCGGCTTGTTCCGTCAGGCGCGGCCGGCGAGGCACGATCTCGCCTCACTCGCCATCGTCGCCATCGGCGTCGTGGTCGGCTTTCCCTTGCTGACCGCGCTCGCGCTCCAGCACATCACTTCGTCGCATTCGATCGTCTTCATCGGGCTCTTGCCGCTATCGACCGCGATCTTCGGCGTCTTGCGCGGCGGTGAGCGGCCGCAGCCGTTGTTCTGGCTGTTCGCCGTCCTCGGCAGTGCCACCGTCGCGGGCTTTGCTCTGTCGCATGACGGCTCAGCCTCGCTCACCGGCGATCTCCTGATGGTGGCCGCGATCGTCCTATGCGGTCTCGGCTATGCCGAAGGCGCCGCGCTGTCGCGCCGCCTCGGCGGCTGGCAGGTGATCTCCTGGGCGCTGCTGCTCGCGCTGCCGCTGATGGTGGCCGTCGCGATTTGGACGTGGCCGCCGACATGGAGCGGCGTCAGCGCCCCCGCCTGGATCGGGCTCGCCTACGTCTCGATCTTCAGCATGTTCGTCGGCTTCATCTTCTGGTATCGCGGGCTTGCGCTCGGCGGCATTGCGCGGGTCGGCCAGTTGCAACAGCTCCAGCCATTCTTCGGCCTGGCGCTTGCCGGCCTGTTGCTGCACGAGCCGGTTGCCTGGAGCATGATCGCCGCGACCGCGCTCGTGGTCGTCTGCGTCTTTTTCGCGCGGCGGTTTGCGTGATGATGGCCGGCTAGTCCTGCCTTCGGCACGGCAAGAGCGCGAGTGCACGGACTGCCCAAGCAGGCCCGGCGAACGCGCGCGAGATCAATGATTCACGCGCGCGCCCAGCGACGTACGAGCCGCGAACGAGCTCACTCCATCACGGTTTTCGTCAGCGTCGAGCGGGCGAACTTCTTCAGCGGCATCGGCTTGCCGAACAGAAAGCCCTGCACGAGATCGAAGCCGAGCTCGTTCGCGCCGACGAGGTCGGCGCGACTCTCGACGCCCTCGGCGACCACGCGCGCGCCGTAGCCCTGCGCCAGCTCGACGATGTGACGGCACACCGTGCGCTTCAGCCGGTCACTGCCGCTGCCGGTGACGAAGTGCCGGTCGGCCTTCATCATGACGAAGGGAATCTTGTCCAGGCCCATCAGCGCCGGCCAGTTGGCGCCGAGATTGTCGATCGCGAGGCCAATATTGTGCAGCCCCACCTCGCGTGCGACCTCGGTCAGGAGATCGAGATCGCGGGTCGCTTCTTCGCTGTCGATCTCGATGGTCAGCCCGCCGAAGGCCGGATGCGTCGGCACGCGGCGACAGAGATCGCGCACCGCCTGCGGCGCCTTCAGATAGGACGCCGGCAGGTTGATCGAGAGATCGACCGGGCTCTGCTGCTCCAGCAGATAGTGCCAGTCCTGCATGGCGCGCTCGATCACGAATTCCGAGAGATCACGCAGATGCGGATCGTGCTCCTCGGGAATGAAATAGGCCGGCGGCACGACGCCCCAGGTCGGATGGCGCATTCGCACCAGCGCCTCGGCGCCGCTGCGGATCAGCGTGCGCGCATCGATCTTGGGCTGGTACCAGAGCTCCAGCCAGCCGGCATGCAAGGCCTCGCCGACATGCACGGCCGGGCTCGGCGCCGGCTCCTCCGGCAGCAGCATCGCGACACGCTCGCGCAGCGTCTCCGCGGCAAAGGGCGTGGTCAGCGGCGGCAGCATCGCAAGGCCATATTCCTCGCCGACCTGCCGCACGGCCCTGACGACGATCGATTCGCGGGCGCCGACCGCCAGAACCTTCCCAGCGAAGCCCTCACGCACCAAGACCTCCAGGAATCTTCCCGGCTCGATGCCGTCGGTGGCGACACCGAGCAGGATCAGATCCGGCAATTCGGTGGCGAGCACGGTTTGCAGCTCGTCCGCGCTGGCGCATTCGCAGGTAACGAAGCCAAGATCCTCGAGCACTTCGCTGAGGAAGGCGCGCAAGTGACGCTTGCTGTCGGCCACGCAGGCGCGCGGCGTCACCTTTCGCCGTCCGAAGGTTACAGGCCTTCGTCCGACGAGTTCAACAATCCCATCGTTCATCAACACCACTCCCGTTCCGTGACGGTTTCTTAAACGCGCAGCGTGGGTTCAAATAAGGAGAGCGTCACGTCGCTGTTGAATTATTTGAGTAACGTTAAGCCCTGCAATTAGAGCTAATTTGTCGACAGATTCTTCGAAAAGAATTCGCATACTCCGGCACCGCACGCGCAACGGCTGCCAGCGCATGCGGAATTTCTCCCGCGCGATCGATGAAGGTGCGGCTTGCCGACGCCAGGCATCGAGCGATGCGGTTGCGTGGCCCTTCGCTGCAATGACAGGACGATTGGAGAATTAATTTCCGGCGGCTTTTTCGTGTTGTGCGACGCCGACTGCCTTGTAGTCATAGGTCGGATAGAATTCGGTGCGATAAGATCCCCAGGCCGTGTCCTCGATGACGCGGTTGACCTCGCGCAGCCGCGACGCCGGCAGGCGCAGCGTGATCACCTGGCCAACGCCCATCATCACATACCAGCTCACGACTTCGACGCCGGCCGGCGGAAACGCCTTGTAGAAGCCCTGCGTCTCGAGTTGCGCATTCAGCTCGTGCAGTGGCCGGGATTGATCGTGTTTGAAGAAGACGGTCAGCAGCACCGCGTTGTCGGCGGTCGGCGCAGCATTGCCTTGCGGCGGCGTCGTCTGCGCCAACGTCGTCGATGTGAGCGCGAGCGCACTCACGAGCAACATCACCATCGTCAGGGTCCGTCGGTTCGATCTCATCGCGACCTCCTGCGGCTTGTTCCTTCGCAGCATCGGAGGATAGGAGCGACAGCTACGGCCGCGGAACTCATTTTCGCGCGATGCGGGCATGTTCCATCTGCGCTCGTGATAGTTATGCGACGATGCGTCCGCGCCTGTCGGCGCAAATGTGAAACACATCACATGCGTACTGTTGCGCCTGCGCTATTGCTCCGCACAGCCGGTGGTGGGCTGTCGAGGATACAGCAATGACGATGCGGCGAATGATGTATTGGTGGTTCAGATTCGTGCTGTCGGGGCGATTTCTCGATCGCTTCCTGTGTCTGCCGCGCGCGCATTAAAGCATGATCCGGAAAAGTGTGAAGCGGTTTCCCGAAAAGATCATGCTCAAACAAAGACCTAAAGCGCGATGACGATTCAATTCGATCTCATCGCGCTTTACGGCATGATCACTCACCGATAACGCGAAAGCCCCTCGCGCTTTGATGACTGCGCGATATCAGGTCTGCCCGATCAATTTGCGAAACGCCGCCGCGCCGTCCTGCATCGCGTCGCGTCCCTTCCAGGCGAGATAGGTCAACTTGCCGCCGAGCGTATCGTGGCTGCGCAGGCGGCGCGATCCGAGAATGTGGCCGACATTGGCGGGGAAGCGGCTGACCTCGGCGGACACCAGTGCCGCGATCGCGTCCATCAATTGCTGGAGGCGGATGCCCCACTCGCAATGTTCGATGTCATCGATGCGGACCTTGAGCGCATATTCGATGTCGTAGATCTCGGCGAGCAGGTCGCGCGCGACCAGCACGCGGTTGTGCTGGAGTGCGACCCGAAGAGCGAGGCGCTTGTCGTCGAGCCGGTCGAGCACCATGGGAACGACACAGGCATAGGGCGCGGCGGCGACGTCGGCGGCGCTCTTGGTTGCGGCAGCCTTGGTGGCAAGGCGCACCAATTGCCAGGGCGTCTTCAGGCGCCTTGCCACCAGTGCCAATGCGAAAGGCAGCGCGCGGGGATGGGACTTCCTGAAGCCGTCGAGTTGCGAGGTGATCTCGGCCACCCGGTTGTCATCGAACTTCGCGATCTGCTCGGGCAGTTTTTCGTTGAACTTCGGCAGCGCGGCGCCGGCGCGCAGCACGTCGAGCATCTTCATGACGTCGTCGAAGGCGGTACGCGATGCCGTGTACTGCGCGAGCTTGGCGCGTGCGAGCTCGGTGCTGTCCGCCGACGCCAGAGTGCTCTCGAGGACCTTGAGGACCTTGGTCTGGAAGGTCGACGCGGTCTTCTGCACTTCCTTCGGATTGTTGGCGGCGACCTGGTCGTTGATCGCCTTGACGTAGTCGCGTGCCATGGTCGGCAGCAGGTCGCGGCAGATCCATTCCCAGATCGGGGTGAGGGTGTTGCGCGAGATCCGCCCCGCATTGGCGTGCTCAGGCGCGCCGTCGATCAGAAGGAGCTCGAGCGGCGCGAAGAAATAGCGCGAGGGGCTGGTAGCGCGCGCCTGGGTCGATCCGTCCTTGCGAAACTCGGCGCGCAAGCGCGACTGGATGTCGGCCGAGCCCGGCATGTCGATGCCGCACAGCTCGAGCCGCTCGAGTTCGCTGAGCAGACAGCTGCGCGACAGCGGCGTCAGCCTCTGCAAGAATTCCGACAGCCGATCGATCTCGTTCATGGCACGCAATCTTTCGCAGCGTTTCCCGCAGGTTTGCGGGCCCAATGCGTGGAGGCATTTGCGCGCTCTCAATCTCCCTAGAGAAGCAAGTCGCCGTTAATTAATCCGTAAAATCCGGGGGGCGGGCACGAGCGGAGGCAGGCTTTGAGGATCTGAGCCGGAATCTCAACCTCTACGCGCCCGGGAACCGACCCGCGCAAGCATAAATTGTGCCGATGCCGCGGATTTAGCGCAAAACTGCCGAAATCACCGTAGTCTTACGGAGCAAAAAGTTAACCACAGACCGGCCCCCGTTCCGCTAAATGAGTGACATGGCGTCACAGAATGATACGGCCACTGATTCGCGGCCGTCGGAATGGTACGAAAGCAGCGCTGCTCCAGCTGAAGAGCCCGATTTCGTCCGCCTGAACGCCGCCCGTGCCAAGGCCGCCGACGAAATGGCCGCCGCCATTGCCCGCGAGCTCAACGGCCCCCTGACTGCGCTCCTGCTCTACATGGGCGAGATCAAGCATCACAGCGATCAGCTCGCGCCCGTCACCGGCGACCGCGCCTATTTGCAGCGCGTGGTGGAGAATGCGCTGGCGCAGACCGAGCGCGTTTGCGGCCTCGTCAAGCAGCTTGCCGGTCCTCACAAGGGCGGCCTGCCGATCCCATCCGGAACCGGGAACGCCGAAGCGCGGACCCCCCGCGTGCCGCTGCCGCAGCGCGTGCCCAGCGCCGAATTGATTGGCCTGTCCGGCCAGAAGCGGCTGACCAAGCGCGAGCGCGAGGTGCTGAGGCTGATCAGCGAAGGCTATTCGAACAAGCAGGGCGCGCTTCGGATGCAGATCAGTCCGCGCACGTTCGAAAGCCACCGCGCCGAGGCGATGCGCAAGCTCGGTGCGCGCAACACCGCGGACCTCGTCCGTGCGGCGCTGCTGCACTCGATCGATTGAGATTGATTGTTGCATTCCGCCCGGCTGGCGGCGCGGATCCCGCTCAGAAATAGTCTTCGGCAAAGGGACGCGTGCGTGATGCGGGCCGCAGCGGCTTGGGCTCGTCCTTCGGTGCGTTCGGGATGATCGTGATGGTCCAGCGGGGAGGCATGCTCGATTCCTGCTCGAGCACCGAGCGCACGAAGCCAGTCACCGTCGACTCGCCAGACTTTACCGTCGCCATCCGGCCGTTGAACTGAGCGATGCGGAAGCGACGGACTTCCTTCTGGTCCGCAGTCTCGTAGGTGAACATGGAAACCCTCCTGGTTTCCCGCGACTATCGCCAGCTATGATTAGCCATCTGTGAAAATCCCAAGCCGTAGAAGTACGGCGGGAATACACGCGCGGATGGGTTAGAGCGTTTTCGACAACCGAAATGGCTAAAGCGCGATGAGATTAGGATGAATCGTCATCGCGCTTTAGGCTGTTGTTTGAGCATGATCTTTTCGGAAAACCGCTGCGCACTTTTCCGGATCATGCTCTAGCATTTCGGCTCCTGCGCGCGCGCCGCGGCGTAGGCGTCGTCCATCAGGTCCAGGAGATCGCCGAGCTCGGTGTCGTGAAGCGTCTCTACGGACTTCTCCAGCCGCAGTGCCAGCGCCGCGAGCCTCGCATAGCCGAACGTCCCGGCCGCACTCTTCAACGAATGTGCTTCGCGCGCGATCCTGGCCTGATGCTGCTCGCGCGAGAGCGTGCGGAACAGTTGCAGGCGTGCGCAGGTCTCGCTCCAGAACACGGCGCGCACCTCGCTGGCCCCGTCCTCGCCGATCTCACGCACCAGCGCCGCATAAGCATTCGGGTCGCGCGCGGGCGCGCAATCGAGCACTTTCTGCGCCGGCGCGGCGGTCACTTCAAACATGGCTTTGCCTGCCTCGATCACACTTCGATGCCGCGCGGGCCGGTATCGGTGCGAGGCCAGCCGTGTCTACGGCATCTGGATTTCAGTTCCGGAAGCAGGACGGCTCGTGTTTGCGGGCCGGCATTAGCCGTCGGTTTACCACGCGGGCGGGGTCAGCGCTGGCCGAGCAGCCGGTCGTATTGCGCCTTCACGGTGGCGTAGCATTCGCACGCGGTCTGGCGCAGGCCGTCCAGATTCAGGATCTGGATGTGTCCGCGGCTGTAGTGGATGAAATTGGCCTGCTGCAAGGTGTTGGCGACCAGCGACACGCTGTTGCGCCGCGCCCCGATCATCTGTGCCATCGCCTCCTGGGTCAGCAGCAGCCGGTAGTCGCCCGACAGGTCATGGGTGTGCAGCAGGCAGCGCGACAGCCGCGACTCCACTGGATGGGCGGCGTTGCAGCCCGCGGTCTGCTGGACCTGCGCGTAAACCGCAAGACCGTGGCGCGTGAGCAAGGTCCGCAAGCTGCTGCTCTGGTCGGCCGCGACGCGCAGCCGGTCGAGATCCATCACTGACGCGACCCCGGGAACCAGCACGACGGCCGTGTTCAACGCGCTTGCATCGCCCATGGTCGAGAGTGTCCCGAGCAGGCTGTCGCGGCCGATCATCGCGACCTGCACATGCTCGCCCTTGGCGAGCTTCACCACCAGCGAGATCACGCCGCGGTGGGGAAAATAGGCGCGCTTGAGCGTTTCGCCGGCCTCGACCAGCACCGCCTCATGGGGCAGATCGATCGCGCGCAGGTACGGGCGGATCAGCTCATAATCGTCTGCCGACAGCGCGGACAGGAAACCGTTGGATGGGCGGCCCGTCGTTTCCAAAGCTGCCTCCCGCCTTCTGCATCAGCAAAGTCGCCGCCGGCGAAATCGCTTCTTGCGCGAGTAAGTTCCATCATGTTCACGTCGGGATATATTGGCAATTGGGACAAGATGTCCGGCCCAAGATAGTCTCCCTGACCATTTCAAATACGAGCGCGCGGCAGATTGAAATCTGCCGCCTCGAGCATTTGCAGCAACTGGTTGGGCGGGTGGCCTCTCGCGGTCATGCGGGTCAATCCGGCGCGTTCGATGTTCCGATCGGCGCCGCGCCCCATTCGTCACGCAGTTGCGCGGCGACAAAAATATATTGTATAGGTTGTGGCGCTGTCCATATACCCGTTACAGGGCAGGCAGCCTGGGGCATTTGCGGCGGAAATAAAGAGCGGCGCGCTGATTCGCTCCTGAGTTGTGCGCCCGTCTGCGAGGGTTGCGCAGGAAAAAGCGGCAAGGGGCCTTCATGAGCCGGAAGCATTGCATCCGTGCTGCCATCGGACGCCGGTCGACCCGCGCAGTCTCGCCCGCGAGTGCTTTCAGCCATCCAGCATTGCTCCGAACCATGGTGCCGTGCGGCCGCAGATTTCGCGGCCATCGTCTCCGTTCTCCCGGCGCCGTCAACCATCTTAGCGACGATCCATTTCTCATCGAAACCAGAGGAGAAAGGCGTGTCCCACGGCTCGATGATTGAATTGCCGAAACGAGAAGCTCAAACGGGGAGGAAGATCTGCGCCATATTCTCGTTGTCGACGACGACCCGATGGTGTGCATGGCCATCGAGATCTATCTCCAGCGCAACAATTTTCGGGTGACGATCGCCGAGGGAGGTGAAGCTGGACTGCGGGCCCTCGCACACGAACAGTTCGATCTGATGATCATCGATATCTTCATGCCGCATATGCGTGGGTTCGAATCGATCCGGACCTTCCACGAGCGGGCGCCCGCCATTCCGTTGATCGCGATGTCGGGCTACGCTTTCGCAAATCTGAATTCGCCCGCACCCGATTTCCTCCGGATGGCGCTGGAGCTCGGCGCCGAACGGTGTCTGCGCAAGCCGTTCACGCCGCACGCACTGCTCGCCGCCATCAACGATTGCCTGGCGGAGCATCGGCCCGACGCCGAGATTGCCTCGGTAACGCGGCTGGGTTAGCGCGGCACGAGCCGGACTGGCGACAAGGTAACGGTTCGTTTACCGAAAACGCGAATTTTGCGGATCGCGGCACAGCACGAAACGACCATCGCGAGAGCGCCCGCAACCGCGGGCCGAGTCCGTTCAATTCCACTCAAGGCCGCGCCTATCGTCCTTCACGAACGGGATTTTCTCGCGCGTGCCATGCGCCGTTATCGACGCGTCTACCTCACTCCTCGCTCCGTCGCGGCGCGGTGCCGGTTTTGCCGAAGCGTGTCCTCGCATGCAGCCGAACGGCAAACTTGTCTTTAATATCCGTATTAGCACGGAGGCCGAAATTAACGGGACCGTGAAAAGGGATGTCTAACGATCGAAAAGAGGGCTTCCGTCGATTCCAAGCGCGGCGCAACGCGTCGAAGCCCAGTCAGTAAGGCGTACCTCATGGATGATCTGTTGCGGGAGTTTTTGACGGAGACCAGCGAGAGCCTGGACACCGTCGACAATCAGCTGGTGAAGTTCGAGCAGGAGCCGAACAACGCCAAGATCCTGGATAACATCTTCCGCCT
>Ga0209700_100407_pt1 | contig 78537 bp, 41 predicted proteins | sample SiratroredBW_FD_187528 | JGI IMG/M metagenome (GOLD analysis project Ga0209700, IMG submission 187528) | Root nodule microbial communities of legume samples collected from California, USA - Siratro red BW (SPAdes) (version 2) | ecosystem: Host-associated > Plants > Roots > Nodule | place: USA... | reverse complement strand
AAAAAAAAAAAAAAAAAAAAAAAAAAAAAAAAAAAAAAAAAAAAAAAAAAAAAATTAAAAAAAAAAAAAAAAAAAAAAAAAAAAAAAAAAAAAAAAAAAAAAAAAAGGTGTTTTTTTTTTTTTTTTTTTCTATTTCTTATAAACTAATCAGTATAAGAGTTATTCTATTTTTTCCTTATATCTATTCATTTTTTTGTCTTTTATTTTTCTAATAAATTACTATAATATTTATTATAAAATTTAACTAATTTATCTCCCTCACACACATATATATAAAATGATTCATTATAATTTTTTTAGAAAAGTTAAATAATATTACAAACATATGTTGACTCACTCAATCTTATTTAATATTATTATTTTGAAAATGTTTCTTATTAAAATTTAGACTTATAATTGAAAATAATTTATAAAATGTATTTCTTTATTTTATAAAACTAAGATATTAAATAAACTTAAAAACACTCTTAATTAGTATGAAGTTAAGCATTTTTATTTTAATTTTCAATGTATGCATAATTCGGTAATTTTATTCATCTATGAGGCTTGAAGTAGTATTATTCTTAATTTATATAATTAATTTATTACTATGTACTTAATTGAGTCCGTGATTTTTCCATGGTATCGCTTCGTTGATGAACCCAAAACGCACCGCATAATCTATTCGAAGCTTTGAATCGAAAGCCAAGAACTAGGATCACACGCTCTCCTTTTTTTCATCAATTTTTTTCAGTGAGTTTCTACGTAAAACCCATTTTACATTTATCTATATTCAATAAATCCATATATTAAACTCCATCGTAAAATTTACTTTTTCCTTTTAGTTTTCGGAGGGAATGTTTTCTCCGTTGGAATTTGTGTACCGCAACTGTTCGACAGAATGAATGAACGAAGGCTTTTCGCGTTGTTTATGCTTTAGATTATAGGGATTAGTTTCTGGTGTTCTTTCACTTTCATGATCATTGGGTGTTAGAGTTAAGGCATCGTGATTTTATTTTATTTTTCGTTTTTTTGCTTTATTTTGTGATGTTCTTGTCTTGGTTTTGCCTTGCAGCTGTTTGGTAAAATGTGTGGCTGAAACAGAAGTCCCTTTTTTATTGCCTTTGGATGTTTTAATGGTATTTGTTTGGGTAGGTTAGAATGGCGAGTGAGGATGATGCAGTGAAGCAGGCAATGATAGTAGATGCTCGGGCAAGAAAAATTAGTCACAATGTGAGGTGCACGGACTGTGGGAGTCAATCCATTGAGGATTCTCAAGCAGACATTGCCATTTTGCTCAGGAAGGTGCTTATCTGCACTGCGCTTTTACTTTCTGATATGGGTGTCGTTACTTATTAATTATTTCCTTACTGCTAACAGAAACATTATTCTGTTAGTTTATTTATTTTTGTCTTTCATTCAACTACTTCTTTGGAACTTCAAATGGCCTCTAAACTTGAAATAATTAGGATAAGGGACTGAGATGAATTGGTGCATAAGGGTGGGGTCTAATATAAGATTGTTGATTTTTGTGTGACTTAAAAATTAACATCGAACACCCAAATTCTTTTATGATGTAACTTCTAGTATGAGTTATCAAATGTCAATGTATCATTTGGATATATTACTTGTTAATCTGCTTTCCCTTGTGGTAACAGTTCAACTTTTATGGAGTAATGCAGTATGTTTACTTGTATAGTTTATCTTCTTTCATGCTTACTGTGGCTTTCTTTCAACTAAATGGCTGTCAATTTTCATTTTTCTTTCAATTTTCCTGCAACCCCACAGGAGGAAAAAGAAAAAGAAAGCTCCCCCTTTTTGGTTTAACTGGATACACTGTTTGTTTGTAAAGCTTAATTGGCTTTGATTAAAGCCTTTTTGTCTTTTGTACCCTTCATTGTCATTGACTTGAATTTTTGTCTTGATGACGCTACGAAAAATTAAACAGAATATGCCTGGCTTGTGATGGAATTTCGGGTGTGTGAAATAACTGATTTTCCTATGTTTGTAGAACATATAGTTTAAGATTTTGAAGTTTCTTGCCTAGTTTTATGTCTGCTTTTGATCCATTTCTGCTCAGAATTTCTTTAAAAAGAAAAAAACAGCTATGCCTGTTAGCAGTTTTTGAAACTGAGCCTTGTCGCTATCAAGCAAACCCTAAGCACTGGTACTGTTTCTCAGTTAATTCGTGATGAAATTCGGGCTGGAAAGAGTGACAAGGAAATCTACAAAAAGCTTGAGCACGATTTTGGAGAGACAGTACTCTATACGCCCAAGTTTGATAAGCAGACAGCAGCTTTGTGGTTATCACCTGTAAATTTTTTTCTCTGGAGGACTGAAAGACTTGAGTTTGCCTTTTTACTTTTGTGTAGTTTAAATTTTTGCTGATTCCAAAAATATGTTCTTTCAAACAGGTCCTAATTGCTGTTGTAGCTGCAGGAGGATGGGCCTACAAGAAGCATAGGCAAAAGACTAATGTCCATATCATGGCTCTGGACCTTGTTAGAGGTGTTTCATTGACCCCAAAAGAGAAGGAAACAATGCTTGATATTCTTAAACCACCTCCTTCACAGGAAGCTAGAACACCCTTCTGGTGGAGGAGATGATGGGGTCAATGATCATGTTGACCATCTACTGTCATGACTTTAACCTTGTGGGCAATGGACCATGGAGATGGTCAACTTGAACAGAATCTTTGATGTGGTACATGTTTGTCACTATTTGATGTTAATCCACAAATTGTCAAGTCTGGTACTGTAGTACCTCTTTAGATAGAGCCTAGTTTGAATGAATGAACAAACATAGTTAGAATGTGTGTCTAAATTAATATCTGTTTTAAAGATGGATAGATTTTATTTTATAGCATGAACTTAATTGAAATTAGTGTCTAAAATAATTTCAATTGGAAGGAGTACAAGGTGAGGAAAATTGACTCTGAAATTAAAACAAACATGTCCCTAGTCTATTTGTCAACGCCCAAGCTTGCTACGGATATACTTGTGGATTTCATTGCTTCATTTCCATACCAATCCATACACTTCCGTATTCGAGTACTGACATCCAGAATTTGTCATTATGATATATTTTTAATTTTACCATGGAATGCCCTTTCAAAAGATTTTCTTCGCCCCCTTTTATAAAGTTCTATTGGTCGTGGCCACAGGAAATAGTTTCTATAAAGTGATGAAAACGTACCAATTGACTTATTTTTGCGGTTCACATATAATTAATTCTCAGTTTACTTTGACTTCAAATTTTGTGCCTATTCTCTGAAACGTTAGTTTTGGGATTCCATTGCAATATGTAGCCATATTAACCAATATTGGGTACCAAAACCAAAACAAAAGTTAAAAGCAGCAAAAGCTAACTTATAAGAAAAAAAATGTATTTAAATGTATAAACCCGTTGTCATTCTCACGTAGAAAAAGTCGAGGAACAAATTGTATGAAATGAAACGTGAGATTTGAATTTATTGTCCCATTTATTGCCCTTAAATTAAGGCAGTTTTTTTATTAAACTAGTTCTATCAAAGTTATCCATTTTCAGTTATCTTAAATCTCCGCACGGTTTCTTAAGAATATGGTTTGACGGTAATTTGATCGTGATATGTCAATAGCAATCCAGAAATAACCCTAGCAACCTGCCCACTAACACGTGATTATCCAAAAATGTTCATAGTATTCCCTACGCTAACACTTCCAACTACTCCTCTGTGACGTGGTAGATATGCATTGAGATTTGCAACCCCATTTGGGAACCTCTTGCTTTGAGGTCAGACATTTTAGACCCTTCGAGCAGCGAGAAGTTGGAATAGCAAACTGACACAAGGCTTTAAAATAGTGGGCTCAGTTCTGTTCCTTCTTCTTTCTTCTCCATTTTTTTATTGGACAATTGCTTGAAAGACACATGAACGCAAGACACGAACCTTCTTGTCATTAACTTCTACAGATGATACTTGCCCAGTAGCACCTAAATTTTCTAATGGTACTTTTAGAATAATGATACTCTCACACTGTTTTAGTTTTCTACTTTTTCTTCACAATCAAATAAATTATTATTTTTTATTATAACACAATATTTTATTAGAAAAATAGTTGTAAAGTTGAAATATTTTTTGACAGGGGTGTCATATCTTTACTGTTACTTTTATTTTTTTACATGAATGGATCATACCAGGAAAAAGAAAAAAACATAAGCACTAGTTAAGTACAACAACTAGTCCAAATCTCGAAAAATCTAATTGAAGTCTATCTGATTCTATAAAAAGACCAAATCTTGCGGGTCAAACAAAACACATGTGTATGTCACAGTGTGACCCACTGTTATTCTATTTATTTAAGAAAATTAAAACTTGGTGGCTCGTCTCCGATTATACGCATCCGTTTAAAGTACTACGTATAAATGTATTGTTTTATGCTAATCCTTGTGTATATTTTAATTATTCTTTTGATTATATAAAGAATAGAAATACACGTTTTGTTTGTGTACTATGATAATCCCAACCCTACCAGAGAAGAAAAAGAAATCTTTTGTTCCTGTACGAAGCCAATTACTACCACAAAGAAGGCTATCTTCGAAAAGGGCAGCACAAAGATCACAACTTGCAAGTGGTGACACCCAATCATGTTCACGTTAGTATCATGGTAACAAGGGGTCTCCAGAAACTAGGAACAATAGTCAGAAAGCACCCCCAAAACAGAGGAAACCCAGAAAAAAAAAAGAAAGAAACAGTGTTGGAATTGGAATTGAATAAGGCATATTAGAGTCTCCGAAATTGCCACATTTGACCCAGAAGAAGACAAATTATTATGGTGGTAAAAGATTGAACGTGCAAAAAAGAATTTGGAGCACGCCGTTTGTATTCCACCTAACTCCACCGCTCAATTAGCTGGTCTCAATATCAACCAGTCACCTAAATGAGTCGCTCATTGAAAGCTTTCAACAAACACCTCACTCTCCTTCCGTTACCTCTTCACCTACGCGCTTCTCATGCCCATCCCTTCATAACTTCCTCTTCCTTCCCTCTTTTCCCACATCACGTTTCCTTCCCCCGCTTCTCTTTCTCTCAGCTTCGTCCACTCTCGTGTGAGTCTCTCTCTCTCTCTCTCTGTCTCTGATTGGTTGATCAAACTCCAATTAGCTTTCTTACTGTTCTGAACGTGGGTCTTTTGCTTTTGGGGATTCTTTCTTCTGGGATCACTGTTTTTGTTTTTTTCTTTCAACTGGGTTATTAGACCCATGAAAAAAAATCTATCTTGAGGTTGAGTTTGATGAAATATTCTGTTGGGGGGTGTCACTGCTGCATGCAGAAGTAAAGGGTGTGTTTTCCTTCCCCCCACCCCCTTTTTTTAGTTTGTTTTATTTTCATCTGAATGTAATGTATTCTGGTTGTAAAGTAAGTACTACTTTGATGGGAACTTTTCGTTGCGTTCTACTCTGTTTTTATTCTAGCTATTGGTTAACATCATGCATTAGCACACGAAGTTTGGATTTTTTGTTTTTTAAAGAAAAAGGTGTCTAAGTATTGAGATTATTATGAAGCATCTTTTTTGTGACAAGTAGCGTTTTGGCTTTATATCTCCTGATTGTGCATCAAGTTGTAGCTTTGCCTTGTACCATGAAAACGTGGTTATTGCTTTAAAAAGCTTGGGTTTAAACATTTCTGTGTCCAGGAAGATCAAGAGCCTTAAACACGAAAAATGAGGTTATCTTGACTTGTTATGAATTTTGACCTTATAATAGTGATATTGCTGTGCAGGGAAGTTTAGAAGGACCATCTTTGTTCTGATTATCTAGTCACTTGAGAAAAAAAAAACCAAACATATATTATGGTTGTTCAGTTTCCATCACGTGGATTTGTTTAATATCTAATGAATCCATCTTTAAAGGTTATTTGACTGTTGCTTCCTTTTGTATAGCATCTGCACCGGCTACATTAATGGAGGTGGTAAAGGCAATTGCTAAGCAAGAACCCACAGTTCATGAAAATGTTGCTATCAGGGCTGATCAGAAGAGTTATAGTTACAAGGAACTCATCACATCAGCAGAGAAGATATATAGTCTCTTGAGTGCCAGTGATGCACAAACAGTGAGTTACACTTTACAAATTCCCTTACTATTGTTCTGCCAAAACGAAGCCTTCACATAGTAAAAGCTTGAAAGTAGGGGACACTATGTTCTCATTAGGAAAACACAGTTTTTTTATTCTATTCGGATCACCTGCTAAAAATTGAAGATTAACAAAATTCATAGTCTGTTGCTTGGCATTTGTGAATATGTTCAAAAAATTGACTAAATTCTATGTGATATCGAAATCCAGGGAAATCTTGGTGGAGCTCGAATAGGAATTGTGGCCAAACCCTCTGCTGAATTTGTTGCTGGATTAATTGGAATTTGGCTCAGTGGAGGTGTTGCTGTTCCCCTTGCAATCAGCTATCCAGAAGTAGAGCTCTTGTATGTGATTGATAATTCGGTATGCATTGAAGTCTCATTTCTTTTGTAATTAAACTATCTAATTATTCTACATCACCTTCGTGTTTTACTTCTGCTTTTTGGATTAAATCTTAATAGAAATTTGATGATATGGCTGCAGGATATATCTGCAATACTGAGTACTGAAGAGCATAGTGAATTAATGCAAAGAGTAGCCAACAAAAGCTCTTCTCAGTTTTTTCATCTTCCTCCTGTTGTCAACATGTCTTCAGAGAAAAGCAGAAATGAACACTCACAGAATGGGAAAGTTCATGCAGACAGGATTGTGTTGGATAATATTGGAGGATATGGTAAGAAAATCAGTTTCTGCTTTTATAAATGGACATTGTAGAGTCTTTCACTAGCAATCTGTTGACTGTTCTTTCTTTGTTTTTCATATCCTTTGGCTTAGGTGAAGAAGATCCAGCACTGATTTTGTACACCAGTGGGACTACAGGTAAACCTAAGGGAGTTGTTCATACACACAGAAGCATCATTTCCCAGGTATGCTCTATGTTTATCTCTAGTTACATTTATTACTTTGAATTAAAAGTTTCTTCATCTACTAAAACAAAATACTCTTCCTGAACACGGGCTCTGTGATTGAGCAAAATTGGTGTGATATTATCAACTCTTGCATGAACGACTTGAGCTTGTCAGTCCAACTCATCTTGTTATTAATTTTGTAATTTTTTTCTTAATTTTGTCTTTGATTTTAGGTCCAAACTTTGGCAAAAGCATGGGAGTACACATCTGCTGACAAGTTTCTGCATTGTCTACCATTACATCATATCCTTGAAAGTTTCTTTGTATACATTGTTCAATAATTTTCAATATTTTCAAAACATATTATCATCTTTAGTATGTTTGCAAAAATATGATTTGAGATATCTTTATTATGTCAATCCTTAACGTATATGGTATACATGTTCATGGGCTTTTCAATGGTTTAATGGCCCCTCTCTATACAGGTTCCTCGGTAATATACTCTATTCACTTATGCTTCCAAAGAATAGACAACTAGAAAATAAAATCTTAAACAAATTTATGTGTCTAAGAATCTAATTTTGTTCTTGAAGGTTGAGTTTTTGCCAAAATTTAGTGTGAGGGGAGTTTGGCAGAGATGGCGTGAGTCATATCCTGCTGATGGTTCTAAGGCTGACGATGCTATAACTGTGTTCACTGGAGTAAGTATACTTCTTATTAGCATTGCTCATATATATAATATATCATATGGTTCATTCTCATGATACCTTGGTTTGAGGATATAACTTAAGCTTGGCTGAAAAAATAATTTTTACAGATATAACCATACAAAAACAGCATATTTATAAATTGCAGGCCATTTGATGGTGTTCTGTGTTATGCATTATGCTATGCACAGTTTGTTCATTTATATACTATTTTCTATCCACAGTATTTGCTATGATAAGAAAACTTGTCCTGGGTGATCTGATTATACTTAAATTCTTTTTTAAATGAAGGTTCCAACTATCTATGCCCGATTGATACAAGGCTATAATGCAATGGATCCTGAGCTTCAACATGTTTCAGCCTCTGCTGCAAATAACTTGCGTCTTATGGTAAGAAAAAGAGACACAGTAGCTTGTGTTGAACAACTTTATATCTTGAAAGAAGATAAACAGGAAGTTGTTTGAATTTAAAAATAATGGATTGTTCTTCAATTTTTAGTATGTAACTCACTGGTGTTGAAATTTAGCATGCACGGATGTTGACTACTGATTCAATCTTAGAGATCTGATTTATTGTCATGTTAATATTCAGATGTGTGGATCCTCTGCACTTCCTCTACCTGTTATGCAAGAATGGGAAGCTATCACTGGGCATCGCTTATTGGAACGATATGGCATGACTGAAGTAAGTAAACTTTAGTTTAAGTCCCTCAACTTTGTACTGAATCATGTATGTATTTTACTAGTTTTCTTAATAAATTTACTTTGATCTTTTTAGACGAATCTTATTGTATTATGTTAATGTTTCTAGTTTGTTATGGCATTGTCAAATCCATTGAAAGGTGAGCGCAAGCCAGGAACTGTGGGCAAACCATTTCCTGGCATACAGGTTAGTTCGCTGTTTTATCTCTCATTCCATTACTGCATAATCTTTTCACATGAACAGATAGCATAAACAACAATGTAGAGATTTTAGTAACCAATGGTCTGTGCTCAAGTTTCAAATCAGGTTAAGGAAACTAAATTTATTGTTCTAAACACTCAATAAAGTGATATATGACTGAAACTGAAGGACATGTTCAAAGTTTACTTTGACATAATATGAGATTTTTACTAAAATACTGGATATGGACACTCAATATGAAAAAAGTATCGTGAGGAATTTTAAGGCTGGCATTTCTGTCTGCTTGACAGGTCAAGATTATTGTAGATGAAGAGGGTGACAATGAGAATCCTGGAATGGGTGAGCTTTGCGTTAAAAGCCCTTCATTGTTTAAAGAATATTGGAAACTTCCTGAGGTACTTGCAAGTTACTTTATTCAGTGATTCAGAATTGCTCATTTAGTAATACTATTACCTGTTCTTTTTACTTTTTATCCTCCAAATTGTTATTGAGGTACAATGCATTACATGATGATTTATGTAAATCTTGATACAATACCCTCTTTTCCTGTTAAGCCTTGAGTAACAAAAGTTCCAAAATGCTAATGATTGGGCACAGTAAATGGAATAGAATGTCATTTCAGTTCCCAAAAGTCCAAAGATTCCTAATAAAGAGAATGGTAAAAAGGATTTCATATCTACTTCTGAGAAATTTTCCTATATCCATGCAGGTAACGAAGGAATCATTTACTGATGATGGATTCTTTAAGACTGGAGATGCAGTTACTACAGATGAAGATGGATATTACATCATTTTAGGACGTAAGAAACTTTATATTTCTCTATGTTTGCTCATAAAAGTGAGAACTTTTAGTGCATCCTGTAGCATGTTTCTCATGCCTTAATTAATAATTACATATCCAATTTGAAATTTTCTAGAATTGTCCTTGAGCCAGTGATTTCCACTTTTCCAAAACAAGTCTCACAACAAAGAGAGAAAAAATGTTAAATTTTCATACCTGTTTGTCGGAAACATTTACCCCTAATTGCTGATAGCCAGAAAATTTGGTTTTTCCTGATATTTTTATCTGGACATGGATGAGAACTCAACTATTTCATCTTGATTGACTAAGAATAAACATTAAGATAACTACAACTGAACATCGGAGTTAAAGTTTGTGATGGAAATAAAGCTAAAAATAACGTTGTGTACATTCTCTACTTGTTTAACAGGTACTAATGCCGATATAATCAAGGCTGGTGGCTATAAGCTGTCTGCATTAGAAATTGAATCAGTTATCATAGAGGCAAGTTGCTACCATTTTCTCATTATGTGTTGCTAGGTGTTATCAACCCCATGTTTTTCTTGCATTCTTTTTTCTCCATGGAAGAGTTTAGTATAAGGCATGACATAGAAATATTCACAATCAGAACATTTTTTGCAGCATCCAGCTGTTTCAGAATGTTGCATTTTAGGATTACCAGACAAAGACTATGGAGAGATTGTAGGTGCAATCATTGTGCCAGATGCTGGTGTTAAAGAGAAGCGAGATCAAGAATCGAAGCCTGTTCTAAGCCTAGAAGAATTAACCACCTGGGCCAAAGACAAAATTGCACCTTATAAGGTATTTCAACATGACCATTGTTTATTTTTTTTAGTCTGTATAAGATATATAAGGTGAGAGTGTAAACTATGTATCATATGATGACAGATTAATTTGTTTCTTGGCTCATGTGGTGACAAATTATTCTCAAAATTCAATGCCCTTTATTTCTTGGCTATTTCTCATACTAACCAAACAATTAAAATACACCATTTCTGTTTTGCTTGGTGTTTTCTTTGCTGCTAATTTCTTGGTTTTAGAACAAGGCATAATTATTCTCTTTTGATAATTTGTTTATATTTTTGTTAGATTCCAACAAAACTAATCCTGTGGGAGAAACTTCCTCGCAATGCCATGGGGAAGGTAATTTACTTTTGCTTCTATCTTCTCCTTATTGACATCATTTCCTTTTTCACCTTGACATATCTTCTAGAATGGAAAAGTAGTTTATTGTTTCTCCTCTGAAATTTCAGGTAAATAAAAAGGAGCTGAAGAAACTGGTGGTTTCAGAACTGTGAATACCATTTCAGCATTATTCGCTGGTCAAAGTTTAATGTTCTGAAACCAGCTTTTCAAGACGGTGGAAATCTCAAATAAATTTGCACCAGTTATTTAGTGATATAGAAACCCTTATATTCTCTCATTTATTAAGCTCAATAAGTTTTAGCATATTGTGAGGGGTAGATAAAAGAAAAAAAAATTACCATTGTTTAGCAATTTAGCTTTATGAAGGTGATTGATTGAATGTATTTAATAAAAAAAACATTTATTACAGTAAAAATGAAAAAAAAAAAGTGATATTTAGCTATTCACTTCTTTTAGTACTCTTTTTATCTGTCTTTTAGTATCCAAATTTATTTTTTTAGTAAAATGATATGAGTTATTGAAAGGGTTCTATTGAAAATAATATCTGCTAATAAATAAGAGTTTGCATTACAAGTTGGCTCAGTTCACATGAAAACAATGGTCAGAAGTTTCTACTATAGAAAGCATTGGTGGCAAATATTTGAACCTCACATAGTTTAAGAGTCTGTTATTCATTTGGTACTTTCTTTGTACAAGCTGTAATACTTTGAGCCATTATGAATGACATGACGATATTTTAAATGCAATTTTTTTTTTTTATTTCTACTGTATAACAAAACAAGTGAATGCTATTTTGATAATTTAAAAATTGTGCAAATGTAATATATCCATGATTTACATGTGTGTTACTTGAATTTGATTATGTAAGGAAAAATTATATTTATACATTTTTTACAACAAAGAAAAATATAAAAAGGAAAAAAAAGTAAAAGGGTTAATATAGCAAAGAAAAAAAATGCTGTATATAATATTAACAAAAAGTATTGTTTAGAAAGTATAACTCTTTTAAAAACACGTCTTCAACAACCAGCTCTTCTCCTGTAGGATTATGAAAAAACAGGTGTTTAAGAAATATCTTTTTACTGTATGAAAAACTCTAAAATTACTTTGCTTCAGTTATTAGTTTCTCTTTGAAAAATGATTTAATCGTATTAAATTGGTTTAGAATATTTGATTACCGATGTTTCCATTTAATTAGTGGAATAATTATAAGAAAAATTGTTAATAATATATTTTGCTTTTGCTAGTAATAGTGAACTCAACAAAAAATTTAAAGTATTAACACGGACATGAACAAACCAGTGTTTTAATAAAATAGCTTTTACTATTTTATATACCTTTGTATTAATCATTATAGTTTTGTGCTGATTGTGGGTCCCCCCTCAATTCTAACAAGAGAAAAGGTTTAAGGGATCTGCATTCTGCACCCTCATACATTTAAACTGCACCCGTAGTATATGTGAAAAGACCAAAATACTCCTCCCTTATATTTGTATCAAACCTACTTTTCTTCTCCCCCACCTCTTCTTCTTCTTCCATCTACATTGCACCCCTTCAATTTTTTCTTTCTCCATTGAGAGAGCTCTGTCGGAACTGTATTAATCACTGCTGACGACAAGTTTTTATCTATTATTTTTTTCTCACAACGTTCTTTCTAGTTTTCAGACATGGTAATACATTTAAAAATGTATCTAAAATGTATTTATTAGTTTTGAAAAAAAAAATTATTTATTATTATTAGTGACAAAGATTTGGTCAGGACTAAAGTGAGTCATTGTCACAAAATACATGCTTATTTCGAATTTTACATTTCTGAAATATATCTTTTATATTCTGAATTATACGTTCAGAAATGTAATTTTAAAAGAATAAAAATGTCTCTTCATATTATATGGGCTGACATTTTAGATTATGGGGGTGCAGAACGTAACTCCCAAGCTTTAAAGTATATGGGCCTGGGTTAGTCCATGGCCCAGTGAATTCATATTCTTCTGCCCTTGTGTTTTCATTTGTAGCGCGTTCTCTTGTTCCTTCTTGTTGCTCTGTGCCCGCTGCTGCAAAGCGCAAAAACCTCAGAGAGAGAAAAATGGAGAAGATGAGAATAGAAGAGGTTCAGTCAACCACCAAGAAGCAGCGTGTTGCTACCCACACTCACATCAAAGGCCTAGGCCTCGAGGTTCGTTCTCCTTCCTCTTTCTCCTCCTCTTCTCTGCTAGGTCTCCCATTTTCACTTCCCATTTTTCTTTCATTATTCTTCTTCAGGCCACCGGAAAAGCATCGCGTTTCGCCGCCGGCTTCGTCGGCCAAGTCGAAGCCAGAGAAGCGTCCGGTCTCGTGGTCGACATGATTCGCCAGAAGAAGATGGCCGGCCGTGCACTCCTCCTCGCCGGACCACCGGGAACCGGAAAGACCGCGCTGGCACTTGGTATAAGCCAGGAGCTTGGCACCAAGGTTCAACACTTATTCTTATTTTTTTATTTTTTTTTGCTTGAGAAAAAGGAAAACTATGCTCTGTTAGTGTAATGCATTTTAACGTTCTCAACTAATGATAAACCGTTGTTATGTTTATGTTAAGTTTGTTTATTGAATTTTATTATAACGGTCTTAAGAGGCATAGCAACTGATATTTTTGTAATTGGATGACACTCGTATTTTGTAGTATTTTTGTAATAAGGTTTATGCCGCTCTGCAGGTTCCATTCTGTCCAATGGTGGGCTCTGAAGTGTACTCCTCGGAAGTGAAGAAGACTGAGGTTCTCATGGAGAATTTTCGACGGGCCATTGGTCTGCGTATAAAGGAAAACAAGGAAGTGTATGAAGGAGAGGTGAGTTTATGGCTTCTGGCTCTTGTCGAAACTGGGATGTGATTGTGCTTTGTGCATATTGTTGTTGATGTTTTAGCTGGTCTTGTGTAAGGTAACTGAGCTCACTCCGGAGGAAACTGAGAGTGTATCAGGTGGTTATGGTAAAAGTATTAGCCATGTGATAATTGGATTGAAGACAGTGAAAGGGACCAAGCAACTCAAGTTGGATCCCACCATATATGATGCCTTGATTAAGGAAAAGGTGAGGTTTATGATTTCCTCTTGCTCTCATGTGTAAAGTAATTAGTTGAGTTTTAAATTTATTTTCTTTATTTTGTATGGAGCTGTTTTAGTTTTAAGGGTATGTAATATTTGTGTGAACAAATGTGTGATGTTTTGATTTGGGACTTCTGCATACGAGGTGCAGGTAGCTGTTGGGGATGTTATATACATTGAGGCAAATAGTGGCGCTGTAAAAAGGGTCGGTCGAAGTGATGCTTTTGCTACAGAGTTTGACCTTGAAGCAGAAGAGTATGTTCCACTTCCCAAGGGAGAAGTTCACAAGAAAAAAGAGATTGTTCAGGTATTTAATTTAATTGGAAACTAAGTTTATATCAATGTAATGCCTCTAAGATTTTATATTTTAGTATAAGTAATATATTCTTATTATTTATTTCTGATCTCTTATTGTGATTTGAATTGCTTGTTCTTAAAGGATGTAACCTTACATGATCTGGATGCTGCCAATGCACGACCTCAAGGGGGACAAGATATTCTGTCTCTTATGGGTCAGATGATGAAACCCAGGAAAACAGAAATCACTGACAAGTTGAGACAAGAAATTAACAAGGTATTTTCAGAACTTCTGATGTAAGTTTGAAGTCTCTTATTTAATTAGTTGTGGGAAAAATTAAGGCTCTGAAAATGAGGGTTTCTCTTGACAATTTCTCCAAATACATCCAATTGTCATTGGGTGTATTACCTATTGTTTCAGATGTTTTATACATAAATTGAAAATGGTGAGTGATAAGGTCATACTTGTGAGTTATAACCAGAAAAAACCAAAGGTAAAAGAAAAGCGAGGATAATATGGAATGAAGAGGGTAACTGTTTTTGTTGGTGACAGGTTGTCAATCGATATATTGATGAAGGTGTAGCGGAGCTTGTCCCTGGAGTTTTATTCATCGATGAGGTAACCGTGTCATTAACCTTCTCATTAACTAATTATTGCATTACTAATGCATCTAAATATTGAAGTATTAATGCTTCTTTGCAGGTTCATATGTTAGACATGGAGTGTTTTTCGTATTTGAATCGTGCTTTAGAGAGCTCCCTATCTCCAATAGTAATCTTTGCTACTAATAGAGGAATATGCAATGTAAGGTATGATGAAAATTATGTTACTTTTAAAGTTTTGGGCCAGTGTAAATTTGGATTAATCAAATGAATGCAGTGTGATGATTTGTAGCCAGTCATTCTTGGTGTATTTATATCATAGCAGGTCCACCAGCATGGGTTTTATTTTGTTAGTTTTTGTAATTAACTACTTGATCTCGAGTTTAACTCGGCCATATAAGACTTCAGTGCTTGTCACTAGTAAAGATGGAAAAATAAGTCTCTGATTGTGGGTCCTCGTTGATGTTTAGGGTTTATACTACATACTTAATTGACAATTTGACGTAGATCAACGTAAACTTCAAGTAAATGGTCATATTGATTAGTTGTTAGATTGGTATGGTTCCATTTTCATTATTTCACCTGCTTAAATTTGAGCATTATTGCCTGCTTTTTTATACAGAGGGACTGATATGACGAGTCCTCACGGCATACCTGTTGACCTGCTGGATCGGTTGGTGATCATTCGAACACAAATCTATGGTCCTGCTGAAATGATACAGGTATCATTTCCTTTATATTTCTTTCGATATATACCTTCAAGATGTTAAGTGTTGTGTATTTTGATATGTACAAACATACATGTACCCGTGGAACAGATTCTAGCTATCCGTGCTCAAGTAGAGGAACTGGTGGTGGATGACGAGAGTTTAGCTTTCCTTGGCGATATTGGACAACGGACATCTTTAAGGTCTGCATTTGGCTGTTCTCCTATCCTATGCTTTTCCTTATGTTTCTTACACTTGTTGCTTATCAGGCATGCAGTTCAGCTGTTATCACCAGCCAGCATTGTTGCAAAAATGAATGGCCGAGACAATATATGCAAGGTAATAATGAAGTTGGACTATTTGATGTCGGCATTTGAAATAATGTTCACTACGTGCTTATCTTCAACTTAATGAATTATTATTATTGTGAAATTTATAGGCGGATCTTGAAGAGGTTTGTTCGCTATATTTGGATGCCAAATCATCTGCCAGGTTACTTCAAGAGCAGCAGGAGAAATACATTTCGTAGTATATTTTTCAAACTGTTGCAATAGCTGGTGATTGGGTTTTAATTACAACCGGTTTGCTTGTTGCTTCTCTACTGTCTACTGCATGATCGCAGACCATTGGTTCAAAGAATGCATCAGGGTATTATTGATGATAGCAGGATCTTGAGATAAGAAAGAACACGCGTCACTGGGTAGCAATCACGTGGTTAAAGTGTGATGTAATTTTTTGCTGAAATTGCTTTAGATTATTGTGTTATGACGATTGAAAACAGAAAGGCAACGTGGAATGTAAGGAGGCAGTTTATTACCCCCTTGTTTTCGTTTCTTTTTCTTCTGTACTTTTATAGTTTACTTCTGTACATTTTCTTTTTCAATATTATTTTCTTGTGTACTTTATAATATTATTTAATATTATTTTCAATATTAAAGTTCTCGTGAACTTCGCTAGGGCTCCTTTTTCTTTTACACCTTTTCAAGTTCATGTGAACCTCGCCAGCTTAAGAGACAAGCTTACATTTAAAAAAAAAAGCACCATTTCACTCTCTAATAAATAAAATGTGAAAATGGTATCTGTTCTATACACAAACAGTTGTTTCCACTAAATATGGCTCTTTCACACTAATCGCTTCGATCACTTTCGCTTCAGTTTGGTTGACAGTTACCTGTTTATTGGATCTTTTCTGTATCTGTGGTTTTTCTTTTCTATTTTACACATATCTTCCTAAAATCTGTGACTGCTAGTGTTTTTTCTTATCATGTTAAAGATCACTCGTTTAAATTATATTTTCTATATTTAGAAAACTTAAATTCAAAACTTTATTAAAGAAAACTAAATTCAATACTACTCTGTTGATACAGGTGTTTTTCTTTTGTCGCTCAACAGAAGTTGTAGTTAATAATGGTCAAATTGAATATTGATGTTAGACCAAAAGATATGTTCAACTTACTTGGACGTGAGAAGAAACCATAGAATTGATTTGGGAATTCCGTGTTCAATTTTTTTTTTCCATAGACATTTTTAGAAAATGACAATAAAAAATGTGAATAAACTTTCTATATGTTAAAAATAATTTACGTGTAAGGCAAAAATCTAATTTTAAAGAATGTTTCATCACTGATATATCGAAAAACACGGCAGATATATGTTTGAATAAATTTATCGCCAAATGATTTTCTTCATAAATTAAAATTAACTTACATATAAACTAATTTGTAGAAGCTCTAAGTTTAATTTCTTTAAAATTTCAATTTTAACTTTTACATCATTTTAGTTTATGAGAATAGTTATTTCATTTTTTTTTTCCTTTTATTTGTCTCTTCCAAAAGCTTTGATACCATCCAAACGAACCCTATTGTGATTCCTATTTGGACAACCTCTTTCTCAAGTCCTGTTTTATAGTTTGAACTCTTAAAATCGGTTTCAACAAGAGGGCTTTGAAACTAAAACCGGGTTTAAACCCAATTGCATAAAGTCCAAACTGGTCTAAAAGTGAATAAAGTTTGCGCCTCTATCATGAAACAACGTTGACTTTGTCACCCATTTGATACAATCTGAAGAAAGAGTGATGAGATAATTATGAAATTGAGAAAGATTGTGTTTGAGGCTGTTGTGTGAGATGGTCGAGAAAGAGAAGGAAGATCCTTCTGTTGAGGTTATTCATAAATGGATAAAGGGTATGTCAGATGGGACTTATGGTTATGAGGTAGAGACTTCCTCCATAAGGGGTCTCGTATTTGTTAAAGCACACAAAGGTTTTTTCCTATCTAGCATGATCATACACAATGGCTTGTTGGTAATCAATCAGGAACTTGAAGCCTTAATCTTTCTGTTTCATTTTAAGCCTTTTTTTGGTTGTCTGAATCCATGCCAATTCTTGCTTTTATGTTTGTAGGATGAAAGTGGAAACTGGCATGTGAGTGCAATAGCAACATTAGTAGACATGGTTGCAAGTGTTGCCACCTACACACTTAACCAATGTCACCATGTCACTCTTGACTTAAGTATCTCATACTACTCAACGGCAAAGGTTCAGGTACTCTTCTCTTCATGTTGACAATCTCAATATCTTTGGTTTTTGTGAATTTGTGAAGACATTTGTATTCTTTAGTCCTATTGTTTTACTCACCAAATGCATTCATTAATTCTACCAACTATAGGAAGAGGTTGAAATAGAAGCAAAGGTTGTAGGAAAGAAGGATGATTTAACTTCTGTGGTTGTGGAAGTAAGGAAAAAGCAGAATGGAGAATTGGTTGCTCTAGGAAAACTGTGGATGGCAGAAGTATCTACAAAGAGTTCAAAACACCAAGCTAGTAAACTCTAACTAGTGCTTCCTTTACATTTTTTGTTAATGGAGGCTCTGCTTTTCTCCTACCATGTGAAAGTAAAACGTTTCAAACAATCTCATTTGAAGTGACATGTTGTATCTATTTCATTGATCAGATCAGATCATGTCAATCAATTCCTTGTTTATGACTCCTCTTACATATAATAGCTTGTTAAGCTTTGCTCAACTTGAACTTTGATTGCAATTAACCATGCTGCAAAGCATGTTATTAGATCGATATAGATTGTGCACAAGTAGCACACATATTCTTGTCATAATATATAGAATACCAAGAATAACTGTACAACTAATTAGCATCCACACTACTCAGCATTGTATAATAACCTGGTAGAGTTTGTGAAGTTTATTAACCAATTACTTAGTTTATTAACAGTAACTGGATATTCATTATAAGTTATTGTAATTACGGTCACAACAACAATAACAGTGATAGCTATTACTATTTAATAATGAAAATGATGAGTAATTAAATTAACCCTGGAGTAGTTGATATGGTTGATACTCCTATTAAAGTAGAATTACTTTTAAACAATGAACATCATATTGTCTTTCATTAGTACTAATGTTAAAGTGAATAATTTTCAAGTTTGTGAGCCAATGGATCAATTGTCTTTGGAATCATGGAAAGGATATTACAGGGTTACTCTGGCCACCGGAGAGTATACTTTGAAAGTCGTTGTTTCATCCTTGGTTTTAATTATCTGTATCTTCCAAGATCACTGAAAGATTACTCCCAGAAAAAAATTCATCGTTTGCAATTGCAACGTGTTAGAGTAACAATTTTACTATGGAGAAAATATGCATCTTGACATACCAATACAGTTTATACACATATTAATAGCTGTTGTATCTGCAACTAATACATTTCAAATCATGAAAAATATAAATATGGCTATCCAAGTAGTGTAAGTTCCTCAAAGTTCAACATCTCAACTAGTCAATCATCGAATCTTCCTGCTTAGATCCATACTTTTCCTTTTCATTGTGAGGTCCTTCAGTTAACTCTTCCTATGAATCATTGTTTTCACTAACCTTCTTGACTATCTTTTCAATAGACCCCAGTTATTCATTGCCAAATCTAGTTATCTCTTTTCACATTTAAGCCAATATCTTCACTGACATGGGATGCCTTGTGGACCTTGCTCACGAAGCCATTTTGAGTTAATGGTTTCTCATTTGAACTATTTTCATCAGACAACTTGGATAGTTGATCAGATGTTGGTCCATAAGACCAACTGCATACTAGATAATACAGTATATTAACAGCATTCAGTAGAGCAAGAACCCAATAGTACTTGTCATAACGACCCTTGTTGATATTATCTAAAACCCATCCCTCCTTTCCTCCTCTTGAAGTAACATGTTCCACAGTGCTGAATATCAAACTAGATAAAACGCTTCCTGCAGCCATTCCAAGTCCAAAGAGGCAAGAGGCAATACTTGACATAGTTCTAGGAAACTCTGTGTAATAGAACTCATTTTGGCCTATGGCATTGAATGCTTCAGCCATGCCTGCCAATAAAAGTTGAGGAACAAGCCACATTCCAGACATGTTCAACACTGCATGCATGTCATTAATATGGCCCTCCTTGATTGCTCTCCTTCTCCTTGTGGTCTCCACAATAGCTGCAGTTGCAAAGTGGAGTAAAGAGAAACCCAACCCAATTCCCATTCTTCTCTTGGCACTGATCCTAACCGGTTTTCCTATGAGCTTTGATGCTAGAGGAATAATGGCCCTATCATAAAGAGCCACCCATATAAATATTGTAATTACTATGACTACAGAAAAAGAACCTGCTGGAACTTCGAAGTGTGAAGTGATATGCCTGTTGAGGGATTTAGCTTGCAGTATTCCAAAAGAGCCTCCAATGTTAACTGACACCATGATCCCCGTAGACCACAGTGGAATAACTTTCATAATAGCTTTTAGTTCTTCCACTTGTTCTACTGTGCAGAGACTCCACGGATCTGAGGCTGATCCATCACAGGCTATATCTTTTTCAGGATCTTGAATGATGCAAGCTTTATTCAGAAACCTAGAAAGCAAAGCATTGCAAGAGGTTCATAATTTTATATCCAGTGAATAAGCATAACATAACATGATAATAATGATAGTGTTATGAACCTTAGTTTATCAGCAGGAACAAGAAGATCAGAGTCCTTCCTACGATGGTACATTTCAACTGAGTTTCTAGGTGGTAAAGGAAGCTTCCGGTTCTTATATGCTACAACAATTACTTGTGCAAGGCCAGTGATTAAGCTGCCTGGAACTTTATTCTTTACATAAATTGGAGAAGCAAGGAAAAAGAATAAAGTGGACATGAACATAAGACCTGCTGGAACACCAAAACCCACTTTCCACCCAAAATGATCTTGGATATATACTATGACTGTGAGGGCAACTATGACAGCAAAAGCTGTAAAAGCATAATACCAGCTGAAAAATGTTTCCAAGACCCTCTGGTTGTTGGGGTTATCCTTTTTGTTGACCTGGTCTGCACCAAATGGCAAGGAGCATGAAAGGCCACCATTTCCAATTGACATGAGAGCAAAGGAAGAGATTAGCATTGCCATTTGCCCAGTTGTTGCTGATTTACATGTTTCAGTTCCTGGTTTACAAGGAGGAGGCCGAGCTTGTGGAATCATGGCTGTTAGCCACAAGAGTGTCATTCCCTGTTAAAAGAATGAAACAAGTTTTACTAAAATCAACTTATTTTAACTTGACTGTTTTGAATGTCTTGTAACCCTCCAGTGTGACCAAGTTTTTCACAAAATAGAAACGAATGTTTGTGCATTAAACATATAAAATGTTAATGTAGTGTTATATTTCATGCAGCAGGATATTTTATTTATCTCCATATAGCTCTCTTTTACGTTGAAAAGATCATGTAGTTGTTGAACTTATATTCTATCATAAATGAAAAGGCTTATGGCTTCACATTTCTGTTAATGCCAATATATAATTGAAGTCCACCGAAATAAATTATCTTTCTATTGTTATCGATTCTGATATCATTTATTAAGAAAATCGAGAGAGAAACACCGGGAAAATCAAATAAAAATAAGATAAATATTAAATTTGTAGATCTTCTTTCTGATGTGTTATTAAACTTTATCATTTTTATTCAATGTGAGACTTAGACTCATATTTGAATACCTTCCTAATTATCGATATTATATGAAGAAAGTATCTTCTTGTTACAAATAAAGTTGCATTGGTCATTCTTGTTTCATCAATAAAGGAGTAAACAAATCTCATGTACAAAACTCTTAGACTGGAACTAAGTACAAGCGACAACTTCTCAGATCATTCTAATAATCAATGACCTGAGAGTATTAGTCATTATTAACCAAACATACAGACACCTCGTACTAATAAAATGTTAACAAAAAATTATGACAAAACTGCATTTTCTATCACTACTTTAGTTTAAAATCCTACATATATCCATAGCTTCATTAGATGAATTCTTCTCTATTCGTCCTTAACGGTTAACAAAAGAAAAAATGATCAATTTTATATTGGTTAATTATCTCAGAAAATCCACCCTACGCCGACATAAAGAATAGAAAAAGAATTAGTTACTTTCATAAATAAATTACATTTCATCATTATTATACAAACAAAAGTAACTACCTCTCTGAGAGCAAATCTTACTGAAAGAAACCAACATTCAAGAAAACTAGAAACATTTTCCAATTATCTCAGCTGTTTTTTCTTTAAAACCATTGAGTGCATAAAGCCACAAAGCTTAATCAGAGATAGCAACAATGACAAAAGCTATACAATCTCCACGTATCTCACATGTATTTGTGAAACAGTAGGGTGCATAAAGCCAAATTTGTGCGATGAGAAGTCAATGTTTTCGGTGCATTCTTTTCCTTATTCTACATTCTACAATAATTGGAGGGCAGAAACACGCTCTTATACACCCTTTGTGGCACACTTTTTGTTATTGATTTTTATGAAAGAAAGTTCAAGTAAAAGTCCTAAAACTGTAGACTACAATTGTGATTTTTTCAGAAGAGAAAATACATAAAGGAAGCTGAAAAGTACCAGGAAAATGATGGTGGATCCTAACCCAACAGCGAGGAATCGACCCAACCAAGAATCAGCAATGAAAGCACCTATGAGGGGTGTGATATTGCTTGCTGCAGAGGACAATAGAAGCACTTGGGTGGCTTTGGCCAAGTGAAAATTGTAACTCCCCATCAAATATAACACCATGTTTGGCAGAAGACCAAATGTTGCAACTCTTGCAAGTGCCTCATTTGCTGCAACACAAACAACCAAAACCAGAAAGAATAAGAATCCATGACCAAAGCACAAGCTGAAGGAACCAAACCAAACAAGTCTTTCATGATGTGAAACAACACAAAGTGTAGTACCCATGATGAAAGGCATGGTAACAAAACCACCCTTTTTCCTCTGGGGTTGCTGAATGTGTTGAGAAGCCATTTCAAATTCACTTGAACAAAGCTCCATTTGCTTCTCCATTGTTACTGCAAAGAAAGAAAACACAGAGTTTGGGAGCTCTTAAATACCACTTTCCATGCAGCAGATAAAGATGTCAGAACTTGCAAGAGGTGTCTGTGTGTCTCTGTTACAACATATTAATTATACCAAACATAAACATTTTCTATGCTATCACCGTCCCACGATATTTACAATGTATGATATAATCTTAATAACACTATGTTCCACATCTAATGATTAAGTTGCATGAAAAACCGAATTTTTACGACATCTTTCTTCAAATGGTAATAATCAAAGCACATGGTGTTTCATTCATTAGAGTACTTTTAGCAAGTAAATATCAATGTGGGACTTTCTGGTTTTAATTTTATAGGGCAAGAATTTTGTAAAATTGACTAATGAATTGTAAAAAAATTGGTTAATATATACAAACCTATCACTTTATTCTTACGTGTAATTCATAGAAAATTTATAATGGTAAAAATAAAAATACTTATTATCTATTATATATATATTTCTATTTTAGTATCTTCTGGTAAATACAGTGTATAATTAATTTCTTTAAATTAGATTTTTTTTTTTACATATAGTTATGCATAAATATTTTTGTAGTGGGCAGAAAGTATGGTCACATACATATACTAATTATATTTTAAATCTAATAAATAGTATTGTTTAATGATTAAATACGTAGTGTATATGTTATTTCAGAGTAATTATATTTTATTTAATATACATATATATAAATAAAAATTGCGAGTTGGAATAATTTAAGCACGTATTTTAATTGTTTTAATAAAAAAATGATTTAATTTTTGTTTAGGAACTAATTTCAGAGTAATTATATTTTATTTAATATACATATATATAAATAAAAATTGCGAGTTGGAATAATTTAAGCACGTCTTTTAATTGTTTTAATAAAAAAATGATTTAATTTTTGTTTAGGAACTAAAGTGAATGTTTTATTTGGAATCATAGTGTTAGCTTTGTACATGAGACAAAATGAAAGAATCTATTTGATGTTCATAAAAAACTCAGAGTAAGTTTCACTAAACAATAAGCATTTACGTATAAAATTAGTTCCTTGCCAATCTCATCAATTCAATCAATTATTTTATAATTTTTAGAAATGGTTGCCTCTAGAAAAAACCATTTATAAATATAAAATTAGTGAAATGGAGAAGAAGGATACTTCACCTAAAACTTTGTGAAAAAGACATGAAAAGAAGTTTGCAATTTAGCAAGTGTTTTGGAATCTTGTGATCGTCTCAACTTTACTTTGTTGTCTACTTTTGATTTAAAAGGTAAATTGGCAGCACACGTTAAAATCTACAATAAAACATAATAATAAAAAAGTAATATGAAAAATGCTGATCTTATTTTGATAAAATCCTTACAAATATTCATTAAAATCATTATATATTTCTTACAGGTGCTACCAACAACTATAATATACATTTGATTCAATCATATACGTGAGATTCTAAAATTAAAATTTCTCATTTCTTTTAGTGGATCATGTGTAAGGTCTGCATTGTTTTCTTAAAAAAAGCAAGACGTTGAAAATTTGGTCTGAACAAAACTTTAGTATTAGAAAGCAAAATTTGACAAAAAGAGGAAGATAAAAAACTGTGATATTTATATACTCTTTTCAGAAAGCTTTCACTGATATGCCCATATAAGACCAACACTAAGAAGAAAAACTTTAGGATAATGATGATGATTAATGTTCATTAATTAATATAATGTTTTTCAGGAAATTAATGCCAAGAATATTAGTTGGAACTGCAAAGTGAACACTATAAATGAAATAAGACAATACTACTTTTAATTGAAGTGTAGTATAGTCTTTAAGTTGTTACAATTAGATTAATAGAAAAGTACTTATATTTAGATAGTGTGTGGACTTCAATAACTGTAAGAGTTTATTGTAGAAAATTATAAAATATTATAATCCTAATTTACTAATTTTAAGTCTATACTTCTTATTTACTAACTTTAGAAATAAAATAATTTTAAAAATTTATTTTCAATTATGTCGATCTAATTATTATAAGTCAAGATTATATTTCAAAACAATATATGCAAAATTAACAGAAAGTTGAAAAACAAAATGTTAATTGATAGTTGAAAGTAGAAAATTATCAAATTATAGTTCCTTAAATTATAAGTACAAGTGTTTGGTAAAATCAAAGTAATTGACAGATCTAAAATGATAAATATATATGGCCTTTTATGTAAATTTGTATTTTAAAATTATATGTTTAGAATTTTTATAATTTTATTTTTTTTGTATTTTTGATTTATAGGTAAATTATTTTAATTATATATTTTATTATTCATCTCATACCACATTTAAAATACTTCAATCAAATTTAGAATAAAGTAAAACATACTTTTAAATATCATGGTGTTAATTAAAGTAATGATTAAACTCTACTTTAATATAAAATAAATACTAAAAACTATCATTTATCAATAATAATTTGTTCAAGGTTCAGATTAATAAAATATAGCTTAATATGAAAATATTTAAAACTAATAATAAAAACAAAATAAATTATTATTTATCATCGATATCTTATCTAAAATATAAAAAAATAAGAAAATTCAAACTTCTGTAAAAAATAATAATAAAATATTACTTTAGAAGTAAAAGAAGAAAAATAAAAGATATATATTTATATATTATATGAACAAGAATAAAAAATATTAAATATTTTAAAAATAAAATAAAACAAGCACACAAAATTAGAAACTGTTCCTTTAAAATAGCATTTCAAATAATATTATATATCAAGCAATAATAATGACATCAAACAAATTTTTTAATCGGTGAAAGAAACTATAAACAAGAAAACTAAACACTATATGGAGGAATAAGAAAAAGAGGTAAATGTGATTATTCCAATGTGCGAATTCCTTAATATTATTTATTATATATATGATATAAAGAAAAATGTTTGATTTTGGGCTTCTCAATTTCTATTTTTTTCTTATTTTTATTTCTTCAATTTTTTTTAATTTCTTTATTATTTTTTTTAAAGCACAACACAAGCCTATAACAACCCTGAGAAATTGACCCTTCTGCATTCCAAATGTGTTTCCATGAAAGAGAGGTGAAAATTAAATTGTTACGTTATTACCATAGCCAAAATCTTAGGAATTTTCGGAAATAAAAATATAAACCTAAAAGATCTAAGCGAAAGATTTGTTGTAATGTATAACATGTCATCTCAGTACATATGCTCTACCATTAAGTACAATTTATCTCAATATATTTTTTTTTTTTCTATTCACCTATAATTTATTTGAATACTTTCAACATAATTGAAGTGTTTAATAAACAAATTGTCTTTACTAATTTATAATATTTGTTAAAAGTCTACCTGAAATAATATGAGTTTATATTGCAACTTTTTTGTTCTAATTTTTTACCAATAATACTTTAATATAATCCTCTTTTATTCCATCATATTAATTTGTGAAAAACTCTCATATTAATAGCCTATCTGTAATGTTATTTGTTTTTCTTATTTTATTGATATCACATTATTTAATTTAATTGTTATTGCATTTCTGTTTTACTTTAATTATTAATAAATACATTTGACCTTTACAAAAACATAAAACTATAGTTACCTAATAACATCCTTTTGCATTCAAAACAAAAAATACATATGTACTGTATCATACATCAGAGGTGTTTTGGTAGTTAGATATGTTGATATTAGTTTAGTAAACAAGTGTTTTAAGATTATCTATAATGTACTTTCTGAATAATTTAGTGACTTATGCATCAAGTTTTTGTTAACTTTTATGCTAGTTTTATTTGCCGAATAATCTGCATATGTCTGAGAATGCACAAATCAGAAGTTCAGAATACAGCAAAATCAAATAATTCAGTACTTGAAAGATTGCTTTATAATTAGAAGAATTTTGTCAAACCATATGAAATGTTGCCTCATAACAAACCAGCTACTGGTTTCAGTAGCCTAATAATAATATTTTTTTTGTCATTGCTGTTGAAAACATTAACATATCTAACCAAAAAAGCTCATTTTAATCAGTTACAGTTTTATGTGATGAAGTTCTTAAAATTTCTTCACCAACCCCTTGTCAAATGGACCCTCAGTCCTGTCTCCATTTAAACCTTTTTTTTTTTTCACTTAAGTGTGTGACTTCATTTTGTATAAATGATAAAACTAGTTTGTTAGTGAGTTAAAAGATTAAGATGGCCATGAGTACGTTTCTGTAATCTTCCAAGGAAAATAAAAGAATGTGATAAAGAAGAGAAAAGGAGACTAGGAATGAACAGTACCTATAGGAATCTTAAACAAACATAGATAGAATGTTAATTATGAACAACAATTCTTGATAACAAAAGCAGGAATAATTGCTACCTCAGAAAATCCATGTTCAGGAAAAGTAAAATTACAGATTAATTAATGTTTTGACAGCACTTATTAATAACTTATTGAGTTAACCTAATTAGATTAGAAAGGACTATAGATAATATAATGGATAAGATTTTTCAATTCAGTAAATCATGAATACTATATAGCATCGTGAGCAATCAGCCTTTTCATTATTACAGATTGACTGCTAATGATGTTGTATCATCCACAATGAAATTTCTTCCACGCTGTTGCCAAAGAGGATATGCCCTTCACGTTTATGTGTTAAAATCCACTGTCATATCTGGTGCCAAGTAATCAGCTCCATTTTCATTACATGTTGGGTACAAGACACACAGGAACCAAGCACAACCCTCTACTCCTCAAGTCCTTTGGCTTGTCTTTTGCATCCTGATTATTGATTAATAGATAAACACATAATAATATGGTGATCCATTTTTTTATATCAAAAGAGTAATGAATGAAATATATGATCAATGCAGACTGAATAGTTTTTCCTGGCCATGCATGCATGTTCCGCACAATCATGCAGCTAAATGTGATAATGAGAATAATGATTAGGATGAGCCTAATGAAATATCCAAGATAATAACAAGTAAATGAAAGACACAATAAGCGTGGTACACCTTTGCATGAAAGACAGAATTTCTTTCTCCATGTACCTGTTGCTTAAAAAGAAAATAAAGAAAAGAGATAACTTTCCCCTCAATTATATGCCTTAGTAGGTATTTTTGTCCCACTCAAATATGTATGTGAGTGTATTTTGTTAGAGTTAACAAGAAAGAGAGAGAGAAGCTTTGGAAAGTGGGTACTTACAGACTGTGGATTCCTCATGTTTTGTGATCCATTGTCCAAGTAAGGAGAACTCAGTGCCTGAAACCAAGAAGGAAAAGAAAAGAAAGAAACAGCTAAAGAATGTTATGGAGAGAAACATTAAAATTGGTGACACTTAAATGCATGTTCTATCACTAATGCTCAATATAGCTTGCAGTGTATAAAATATGAGGGAGAAACATCACCTCAATTTGACCCTGAAGGAATCTTATGTATCCAATTGCTTCAAACAAGACAGTAGCTGTGTCAGTCTGCAAAAGTGAAACACACACATCCCACAACCACAGCACCGGTCATGTGTCTCTTTTAAGGTTAGAAACGAGATAACGATAAATGGGAAAAAAGTAAAGAGGAAGGCAATAGTTGGAGATCATAAAGGAACTGTTCGTGGGGTCTCCTTAAACACTAAAACCAAACACACAAGACACGTGTAATAAGTATGGTGTATAGTTTTTGTATTCAGTGAGTTTATTGCGTTTGTAGTGATTGGAGTGGTTTGTTTATTACCTTTGCGAATGGGCAAACTAGATGGTGAAGGGTTGTTATTCTATCGCTTAGCTTCTCCTTTCTCACCTGATTAAGAGATAGTTAGTACATGAATTCATATGTTTTTCTCTCTTTCCACTATAATGCATATTTACCTGCAGAAAGAATATTACATTTTTAGAGAGAGAGAGACGACATAAAAAGACAACACACAACCAAACAATCACTCAGTTAAAGATCACCTTGAGTGGTGGTTGGCTTGAAGATGGATGACTTTCAGTCTTCTTATAAACTCCACCCGTGACTGTGGTATTACACTTGAAGAGAACGAGAGACAGATCATGAAAAATAGATTTGAAGGAATAATTAATAATATAATCTATGCATGTTTAAATTAGTAATGAAAATTAGGTGAAAGCGTATACAGTAGATGAGAGAATACATGTATAAAAAAAGAGGAATTATAAGAACATGAGTCTTACATCGGATGTGTGATCTGGTAGTTGGTTCTTCCTATGATCTTCCTTGTTATAAGTGAAATCCAATAAATTATCACTGCTGAAGCTAGCAACACTAGACCTAGGGGAAGAAGAAACTGGCACCATGTGTGACCAAGGTGCTCCAGAAACCTGAAATTCCTGATCATGTCCCTGGTGATAGAGGTTACCACTTTGGGAAACCTCTTGCTTTATTACATCAACCATAGGAGATATGGGGGATGGATTAAGCATGTGCTCATTCCATTCATCCAACTTTTTTGATTGAAAATGACTGAATGCCACTCTCTCCTCCTCTCCTGGTAAACCAGTGCTGCAAAACAGGCATAACCGAGATTCATTTTACACTGACAATATAAAAAGAAGAAAAACCATGGTGATTAAAGTATTCAAGCTGGTATATTTAACAGTTTTTGAAACACTTAAAAAGAGAAGTGGAAGATATGTATTGATAAAGAAGGCATGCACAACGAAGAGAGAAAGAGAGAGAGAAGGGGTAGGGTGCTTACAAATAAAGTTGGCTCAATGACTGAGGGCGCTCTGGGTTTTGAGTGGAAGAATTAAACGGTATTGAAGAAGATCCAAGCACATACTGGGGAGGTATCAAAGATGGTGGATAAGTAGTCCACCAGTTAGGGTTCCCAGCCATCATTGGCAGAAGAACAGAAAAATCTTTATTATTTGTCTCGTCTTTATTATTGGAACCAAAAAGACTCATTTCAATCAGTTACAGTTTTATGTGATGAAGTTCTTAAAATTTCTTCACTAACCTGTGATACCTTGTCAAATGGATCCTCAGTCCTGGCACCAATTAATGGTAATTCTTCCTCATTGGAACCATTTTCTTGTGTTACCTTTGATTCTTGATCTGCAGTAGGTCCATAAGCCCAACTGCATACTAGATAATACAGTAAATTAATAGCACTGAGTGTGACAAGAACCCAGTAGTACTTATCAAAATGACCCTTGTTAATATTATCTGAGATCCATCCATCTTTTCCCCCTCTTGAAGTAACCTTTTCCACAACACTGAATAGTAAAGAAGATAACAAAAATCCTACAGCCATTCCCAGTCCAAAAAAGGAAGAAGCAATGCTTGACATGGACTTTGGAAACTCAGTGTAATAGAACTCATTCTGGCCTACTACATTGAATGCTTCAGCTATGCCACCCAAGCAAAGTTGAGGAAAAAGCCACATTGCAGACATATTCAAAACTGCATGTGTGTCATTAACATGCCCCTCACTAATTGCTCTCCTTCTCCTTATAGTCTCAACAATTGCTGCAGTTACCAAGTGGAGAAAAGAAAAAAGCAACCCAAGACCCATTCTTGTCTTGGAACTGATCCTAATTGGTTTGCCTCCGAGCTTTGATGCCAGAGGAATAATGACACGGTCATAAAGAGCTATCCAAAGAAAAATTGTAAATATCATGATTACGGTCAAAGAACCTGCTGGAACTTCAAAGTTTGGTGTGATATGTCTGTTAAGGGATTTAGCTTGCAGCAATCCAAATGAACCTCCAATGTTAAGATACATCATGATCCCCGTAGACCAAAGGGGAATAACTTTTACAATAGCTTTTAGTTCTTCTACTTGATCAACTGTGCACAGACTCCATGGATTCAAGGTTGATCCATCAGAGGCTAGATCTTTTTTTGGGTCCTTAATGAAGCAAGCTTTATTCAGAAACCTGAAAGAAAACACAGCATCACCAGAAGCTTATTGTTATTTCATACAGTGTGTAAGCAAAAGATAACAATAAGGGTAGTGTGAATATGTGATTCAATTCAACCTTAGTTTATCAGTTGGAACAACTAGATCAGAGTCCTTGCTATGATGATACATTCCATCAGAGATCTTATGCGGTAAGCGCAGTTTCCTGTTCTTACAGGCTACAACAATGACACGGGCAAAGCCAGTGAGCAAGCTGTTGTGTGTTTTATGCTTTACATAGAGTGGAGAAGCCAGAAAAAAGAGAAAAGTGGAGAAGAACATAAGTGCTGCTGGCACTCCAAAACCTAGTTTCCATCCAAGATGATCTTGGATATACACAATTCCAGTGAAAGCAATTATGACTGATATCGCTGAGGAAGCATAGTACCAGCTGAAGAATATCTCCAATGCCCTTTGGTTATTGGGGTTATCTTTTCTATTCACCTGGTCAGCACCAAAGGCCAGGGAACATGAAAGGCCACCATTTCCAATGGACATGAGCGCAAGGGAAGAGATTAACATTGCCATTTGCCCAAATGTTGCTGATACACATCTTTCAGTTTCAGAATTGCAATGAGGAGGCCGAGCCTCTGGGATCATGGCTGTTAGCCACAATAGTGTCATTCCCTGTGATTAGGAGTGAAAACAATACTATGAAACATTCTAAATATTTCCTCATCTTCCAAGTAACCACAACCATAAGGAAATTTTGGAAGTTGAATTTAGACTAAATGCACAAATACTATGTATCTGATGAGATACGATTATTCTACAATACTCGATAAAACAATAATTGTAGCACTGTGAGAAATGTTAAACAAAAAACACAAAGAATTTCATGTCACACTCAAGGAATAAAATAGATCCCTTAAATAATGAAATGAATATTATGAATTAACTAAACTAATGACTTGTAGAGATAATATGTACAAGTTGAAACATAAAAGTAATACTAGAAAAATATAATAAAAACTTCTTCTAACATACTAACAGTTTAAACTGAACTGAATAATTAACAGAACTAATTCAGTTATGTCAATGAAATAATTAATTCAGTTACACTAACATACTTGTAAAACATATTATGTTTATAGTACTTGATACTATAGATATGTAAAATACTATCTAAATATGTGGATAAAAAATCATGAAACATAACAACTACAATTGGAATAATGCAAATCGAACATACTTCTTAGACATTACTAAAACTAGAATAAAAACTATAAACTACTGATATATAAATCACTTCCTATTGTCTACAAATAAAAAAGTCTCAATCTCATTCATTTTTTGAAACCATCTATAAAAGGGACAATTTCCATTTTGGTTCATCAATGAAAACGTTTTTATGTTTCTATATGATGCATGCTGTTATGTCTGATATTAGACTTTCATAACTTCTTTCAAAACTAGGATATGGATAGGTGAATCAAATTAAAGTATCATTGAGGATGACATTAGATGGTTACTGTGATGAGAGAAAAGGAACAACAGCTAATACCTACCAAGAAAGTGATGAAGGAACCTAAACCAACAGCGAGGAAGCGACCCAGATCAGAATCAGCAATGAATGCCCCAGGAAGAGGCATGAAATTGGTGGTTGCAACAGATAATAGGAGTATCTTGGTAGCTGTGCCCAAATGAAGATTGTAACTTCCCATCAAATACAATACCATATTGGGGAGAAGCCCCAAGGTTGCCACTCTCGCAAGTGCTTCATTTGCTGCCATTCACTCCATCAAGTCAACACACAAAACACAAATGACAAAAAAACAACACAGGATCTGAAAGAACATAGTCCGAGGTTGAACAGAACACAAACCTATGATGAAAGGCATGGTAACGAGGCCACCCTTAGCACGCCCTTGGAGTTGAGAAATTCGGTGAGAAGCCATTTGGGGTTGCGCTGAACAAAGCTCAACCTCCTTCTCCATTGGTCTCCCACTGTTACTTAACTACTGACCTTCTCCAAAAGCCAAAATATACATGAAATACACATGTTTATTTCTCCATCTTCTTCTATCACACCCTCAATAGTCAATGTTTTTCCATTGGCAAAGGCTTCTTCAAATTATAAGTCTTGTGGCAAATGTTTTCAATTAGAATCCAGTGATTAACTAATTTACCAAAATCAGAAAATTAGTTAATACATGTTCTTACATTAAATTTTTTCTTAGGCTTATATAATATGGAATTTAGAAAAGTATTTACCATTAAGAGTATTTTTATTTTAAAAAAATAATACAAATATATTTTGAACTAAGTTTCATAAAATAAAATAAAAACTAAACCTGAATTTTAATTCGGGGCATGTAAAAAGATTGAAAGTTTTCTAATTAGGATATAATGATAAAACATGTAATCTAATAATGGATAACTATGTATAGCAAGAATTTATAAAAGTTAAAACTTTATAATTAGAACTGTAAAATTGTTCAGTGTCTTCTTTTTTTTCATGTTTCTTATCCTTTGAAGGTAAATTTCTCTAAAGCACAATTAAACATGATTAGTACAAACAAATTATATATGTAATTCTTTAAAAAAATTATATTGTTCTTTTAGCGTATTTTTTTTCTCTAACATGTTTAACAAAAAAAATTATCATAAATATCAATATATTACAAAGGTGATACTTTAATACTATTAAGAGAGAAGCTTGTAAAAAATGGTATCTAATTTTTATCCCAAATCAAACAGAAGCACATCTTACTTTTTTGAAAATTTTAAAATTTTCATTTTGGTGTAACTTTGTTTCAAGATTTTCATAATAGATAAAAAAAATTATTTTTTCTACCAATAAATCGTGTGAAACTAATACGATTTCATTATTAATATAATACAATTTCATTTAATGATGTCATAACACTATAATATCTGTATTAAAATCTCTGTATTAGAGACTAAATCGTACTGCAATTAATGTATTAATATTTTAACTTAGACTCTGTTATCCTTATAACACGATCTCAATTAATTTATATTGAGATGATACTCTTATTGCATAATTTTAGTGTTTTTAAATTTTAAAACTTTTATTTTTCTTTCTTTGAGTTAATTATTATTGGAAAATTGAAATTAAAAATAAAAATTAAATTATTATTAACTGCATTCAATTACTATATTAAATTTACAATTACTAATATCACACAATAATTAAATTAAATTGTTAACAAAATACTTTTGCTGAATAATTAAATTATAAGTAATATTCTAACAATAATTAATTGATACAATTATTAATTATTTAAATACAAGACTAATGTAAGTCGGTGTATTTTAGTAAATTAGGAATAATTGTCTACAAGACTAATTTACTAAATTAACGGCAAACTAAAATATTCTCTATATTTTACGTTATTTTGTTTTATTGAATATTCTCTATATCACGGCAGCTAGCGTTTTAGGGCGGTTGTGCTCTTTTTTGTAAATTAGGATTTCCTTCATTACAAAAAAAAGCACATCTTTTCTCTCAAGGTCAGGCCTAAAATAAAACCCTTTCTATTAGGGTTATTAAAGTAACTATACCAAAAAGTTAACTTTCATTTCTTCATTATCTCCTTTATTCTTTCATTTTATTTCTTTTGTTATTAAAGTAAAAAGGTAACTTTTATTCCAGCTCATTCTCTATTTTTTTGTCTCCTTTATTATTAAAGGAACCACTAAAACAAACTGAACACTAATTAATCACATATGAGTTATTTTTTACAACATTGTTTCGGTCATAAAATCACATAGTGTTCCTATACACTACCAATTTCAAATTATTTTTGAACTTGAAGAAATTATTATTGTGAAGTAACATTGAGTATCACAACATTTCCAAATTGAAGAATACAAAAATACATTTGAATGTTCATATTCTTTTACAGAGCAGCTAGCAACAAGATCAACTAATGCAGTAGCATTACACATAGGTAACATCTCCACTTCACATTACAATTTAGCTTTGCAGATATCAACCAACACCTTTGAGTCATGCAATGGAACACAAATCAAGCTTTGGCTTTGCTCCATTCTTGTAATGTTGGGGTTGCAACTCCAATATTTTTCATGTCAAACAAATTGGCTGAAACCATCCAAAATTATTGGTCATCATGTCAACAAGCAAAAATTGTAAAACATGTACTTAAATTTCCATTGCAAAGGGGTCTTTCAATAGATGATTATCAAAACAAAGTTGCTGCCAATTGCAGATCTTTTGTCAGACAGAAATTGAAAATGATACCTTGATGAACATCTGGTGTGGCTGCTGCAGTAGCATCAGCAATAACAGTCACCTGTGGATAGTCTAATGCTACAGCATCAAACACAGTTTGTCTGATACAATTTGGAGTCTGAATTCCTACAAGAATAATTAGTTCACATTTCTTCAGTAATTAGGTCACAAGAATGAGAATTGAATCAAACTTATATAAGAGAATGACAATACTCTCAACTCAAAATCTTAAAACATTAATTTATAGTATTATTTTTTATATATTATTCAAATTTTTAATTCTTATACCATGTGACTTAGATTCACACTTTAATATTTAACAACATTAAATATATTATACTTACCACTGATGACCAGATTATGAATTCCTGTGGCTTGAAAAACTGAATGAAGGTGTGTGGCAAAAAATGCACTGAACCTGGTCTTCACAAGTTTATAATCCTCTTCTTTAATTACCAACCCATCAACTAATCCTGCACCTTCACTTCTCTTACACCCTATTTTAGCTTTCCATTCTGTAAAATAATGTCGACGAAAGAGTTCAACATCTCTTCCTAAGGGATCGTTTTCGCGTACTACCTGAAAACATTATCACGTATACCTTGTTCAACAATTACACCTTCTATATTATACATTTATCTTATTAAAAATTTTCATTAAAATTTATCCACCTACAATTTTCCTTTTAAATAAAAATATTACATCGGTTATAAATAATAATTAATCAAATATATAATTTTTATATCAGTTAGAAGATATAATTGATATAGTATTTTTTTCATCGTCTCATTTTCATCCTATTAAATGAGATATTATATCAATTGTAATTTCTGACCAATATAATATCTTTTAATTAACACTTCTAAAGTACATTAAAGATAAATATTTTTACGTTGATGATTTATCAATCAATATAATATACTACGTAGATTCTGGAAAAACCTTTTACATTACTTATATAAACATCAATTTTAGAATTAATGTAAAATATCTTCTAAAATTGATATAAAATATTTTTTCTTTACTAGTAAAATTTATAAAAGCTAAAGTGGTTTACAAAAGGTGCGGTGAGAAGGTTAGTTATTATTACCCAAACTATGAGAATGCCACGCTCCCTGGCAATTTCCACAGCCTTAACCACATTTGGAACAATGTCTTTCCCTGCTTTTAGTGCCACAGGACTCCAATCTTCTATAAAATCTTTCTGCAACATCACAAACCCAGAAAACACACTGCTTAATTTCTCCAAAAACATTGTAATCAACCTAAAGCTTTTAGTAATTCTACAATTTCCACATAAGATAATCGAATGTTACTATTAGTTCTAACATGATAACAAAAGAAATATTGCCGTAAATAAAAACCTTAAATACATCAAATTGAAGTATTTAACAATTTCGATGCAGAACAAGGTTAAAGAGTTTACTAAGTACCTGCATGTCGATGACAAGAAGAGCTGTGCGTTTCCAATCCTCTGCCATTTCTGAACAACAACTATACAAACATGAACAATGTCAAAAGGAAAATAATGAAAAGAAGGAAAACTCACAAAACTTAATTAGACAAATGGAGCTTTAAACGTGAAGCACGGATATAGAGTCTCTTTTTTGATAAATTTTTCATAAATACATAAAAGCTTACATAAATAAATATTTTTATAAATTAAAATATGAATAAATAATGGGGGAATATATTAGGTGTGTCACCCATAAGCTATTAATAGATAGATATTATTTTATATAAATTTTATTATCCATAATAAATCCTTCTAATCAATGAACTGAACATGAAAGAGAGACAAGACGTGGATCACGCCGACGAAGTTTCACCCATAAGCTTATTCTCAATTATCAGCACTTAACTTTTCAGAAATTCGGAGTTTCATCTTAATAAATAAGATAAATAAATATAAAGAGAAAAAATTATTAATATATTATTTTAAATTGAAAGTTGTTCTTTAATATGTCATATTAACTGTGTTACATAGTGATATAATGTTACTAAAAAACTTACAAAATTCTTCTACAAATGTAAACGATTTTAACAATATTATTTACTATCAAATGTCATTTAATAATTTCTTTCTGATATTCCTTTGTATTATTTTATAAAGTTAAATATTGTAGAAGCTACTCTTTTACTGGTTTATGTATTAGTTTTTCTGCATATATTGAAACTATCTTAACTAATTTTGTAGAACTCCTAAAAAAACATTCTTTATAATATTTTCTTTGACATATAAGAAGCCAACAAAAGCCGAACGTGATGCACGATTAAGGCTACAGTTTTGGAAAAAACTATTTGGAATCGCTAAATGTTTATTTAATAATATGCATTCAAAATTTTTAATTTACGGAAAATTAATATCATTCAATTATATATCGTTTTCTGATTAATTGCAACTGATTAATCGCTAAATTAATTCAATAGTGTCTACTAATATTTTGTAGTTTAGAAAAAAAAAACAATTAGGTGATCTTGGGTCTCATAATTTATAATTAATTATCATATACACAATTCAATATTACTAAACTCTTTTCACAAATTCAATGTCATACAAAAAATAATTAATTGAATCATAAATATTTGGTGGTTGTAGGATACACTACCCAACCTTTTGTGCATAATTTCTTCTATATTCAATGAATCATGTCCCAAAATAGTCACCTCAACCACAAGTATAATGATTCCCTTTTGTGCTGATTAATTGGAATTCAACCTTATAATTCAATACCTTAAATTTTAAACTAATACTAGAACCTTCATTCAAACACCAATCAAAATATTAATATTGGAAAAAGTATTAATGTTTAACCCACTAGGTTGAAAATCACTAGAGTTAGAAAAAAATCTTACATTTTAATTATATTCTAACTTAATTGACTTCTTTGCTTCATTCTCTTTACTAAAAAATATTCTAAATTTTAAAATCTTCAAATCGAGCGATAATCACAATACTATAAACTAAGTTACTCTCTTAATTGAATGGATCAAAAGATATTTGTAATAAAAATAATAAATTTAATTTTATATGAATTAATCTTCAATTTTGTTTTATTTTAAAATATGTTAAACTTGAACTTTGTATCGATTGCTTATTAAATTTCATTTCCTTTTACATCTAACTATCATAATCTCAATTTCATCCCAATTAAAATTGACTGCTTTTATAATCAGGCTCTTGTATTAAACTATGGTTAAACCACTAATAAAATACATTTCAACCATATGTTTATTTCAAATTCCAACCATTTATTAGTTTTTCTTTCATAAACAAAATTTCCAAATAGTAAAAATAATACAAAATCAAATAAAGATTTTATTGTTTTTATTATTTTCTTTTCTTTTAATAAATAATTCAAAAAGTATTTTTTAATAAAACAAAAAAGGATAAAGGAATTATTATAATTTAAGATATATAATTCAAGTCTGACTCAATCAAACAATTATTTGTTAAAATTTAAAAATAAATGTGAATGAAATAAAACGTTTTCTATTCTCGTGTACAATGTGCTTACAAATTGTCCTTCTTACCCTATTTCATGATTTGCATTGTTCATAATAATCATTAATAATTTAATTAAAAACTATACAAAATATTAAACACAAAGTTGAGATGGCCGAGTTGGTCTAAGGCGCAAGGTTCTGGTCCGAAAGGGCGTGGTTTCAAATCCCACTCTCAACAAATAAATTTTTTTCCCAATTTCATTATTAGAAGAGTTTTGATACCATATAATATTAAAATCAAAATCATGTTATATATATATATATATATATATATCTTGTATTGTATGTAATAAAAAATATTTTGAATAAATAGTCAATTTAATAGGTTGAGAGTAATAATGACTTCAAACTAGTCTAAAAGTTGTTATTCCCTTATTGAAGTATATTATTTACAATTTCATTTTTCTTAATAAAAAACCATATTTGTAAATAATTAATGTCGCCTGGCATTTAAATATTGGAGTCCATTGAACAAGAAAAACATGTTAATTAAGTGAAGTAAATACATTTTATTATTAATCAAACATAGTCATGCAAATCATTTTATTACTATACATTGCCAAAGACATGAACACCTTTTGTCTTGGAATTGAACACCCCAGGTTATAGAAGTAGCATGGTTCATGCAGATCAAGCTTTGGGCTCGCTCCATTCTTGTAATGTTGGGGTTGCAACTCCAATATTTTTCATGTCAAACAAATTGGCTGAAACCACCGAAATATTGGTCATCAATGCATCATTGCCATCAAATGAACTTTAATCAGATTATGAAAAAACATGAAAAGGTTACCTGCTTTGAGGCAAGTAGAATATAAGAACTTATCCACAAAAGAAATAGATTTTCTTTTGGAAAACTAAAAGAAATGGATTCAAAGGTGTTGTTTACTTCATTAGGCCTTTCTACAGTCAGATAACTTCTAATCTTAACAACTTTTGGTATCTACCATTGTTAGCACGGTATAAGGAAAAGAAAATTTGCAAAGAAAGTAGCTGGAGACAAAACTGCAAATATAAACTCTTCTTGATATTGATGAAAGAAAACTACTCTATATATGAAATACATGAGCTCAGAGAATAACAAGATAACTACTCTAACAGAATAGCTAATGATTCTACCATAATAGCTATTTATCATTTGTTAGTAAATCTCTAATAGGTGTACAACTTGTGAAGTCAGCAAAATGCAACAGTTTTATATAGATCAGAGTTCCTGAAGATGAGTGAATAATGTGTGTGCAACTACCAGATACAATTCCAGGGAACAAAGAAAAATTGAAAAAACAAAGACATTGCAAAGCTGAAGACCTTACCAAGATGGATATCAGGTGTGGCAGCTGCTGTAGCATCAACAATAACAGTTACTGGTTGATAGTCCAATGCTACAGCATCATAGACAGTTTGCCTAATGCAGTTGGGAGTTTGAACACCTACATCAAGTCAATACACAAACATAGAACTCTTAGTAAGTTGACATTGTGTGTTACAAAAACTATTACTCACCAGTGATCACCAGACTATTAATTCCTGCTCCTTGAAGGACAGAATGAAGGTGTGTAGCAAAGAATGCACTAAAACGGGTTTTCACAAGTTTATAATCCTCTTCTTTGATAACCAGTCCATCAACTAATTCTAGACCTTCAGTTCCTTTAGAGACTGGACCAACTTTCCCTGCACCATATAGATGCCGACGAAAGAGTTCAACATCTCTTCCTAAGGGATCATGTTCCCGTACTACCTGGAAACATGTTTCGAAATATAATTCAACAGTTAGATTAATATTTCTTGATACCAACAGTTCAAGATCTCTGGATGGTGAATATAGAATGATTTTACTGAAGTAACATTTTAGCTCTAACACGGGTTGAATAAAATCCAAGACTTTATTTCACAGAAATAATAGACCCCATCTAGTGCTTGAATGTCTATAGGTATAAGAAGGACACAAGTTTATAATAATTAACCCCAAACTCTGAATTATGTCTAGTACTCCTTCAACATAAACTTAAATGATTCCACTAGTGATAATAAGAATTACAAAACAAATAGATCAAATCACTCTTAACGGTTACAAGTACATAAAACTACTCCTAGCTATTCTTCTCCTCAAACTTAAAATTATCAGCTATCACTTTTGGCTATTAGAGCAAAAAAAATACAAAGGTGAAACTAAGGAAAAACTACACAAAGACACTCCCTAACAAAGGTATTACAAAGACTTTTATCTCAATCTAATACTAGTAACTCAAGGTTTGCAAAAGGAATAAGAATGATAGGCCTGTAGGAAAATGTGAGTGTTTTTCTTTTGCGCTCTTCCTCTTCTTACATAGACTTCGTGGGATATGACCATTGTAGCATGAATGTTTTTATATATTGTAGAAGAGATTATGATCAAAGTCTTGCATAATTACTTGATATAACTTTGAACTTCACTTGACTTCTTCTTTGAAAAAACTTGATATTATTGTACCTGTCACTTAATATAAAAGAAGAAACATGGTGCAATAACATACAGAATATATTATCCTTTTCTTTGCGTGTGATACATTATCTTATTTATTTGATATAATTGATATGGTCTAGTTAAACGCTGATGAAATAGCTTAATACAGCTTTGTTCCATGTAACAATATCTCTATGAAATAACTTAATACAGCTTTATTCCATACAACAATATCGCTATGAAATAAGACATTGGACGTTGGTTTATGTATATCAGAAAACTGATATAGAATCAAGATATTCATTTAATAACGTGTTTGAGTTATTTCCTTTATTATTTTCTCAGTTGTTAGATTGTCTTATACACACACATATACCTCTATGTCCTTTGTCATGACACCATGAGTTAATAAGAAGACATAGGTAAAGAGAGAAACTTTTCTCTTCAACTTCAAGAAGACAAACAGAAAAACAAACCTCTGATCTAAAATGCAGTGCACATACCAAGATATATATAAATAAATCTACAAATCAAGAGCCTAAGGAATTATGAAGATTAATGCTCTGTTTGCATGGACCGATTTACTGTGCAAGATTTGAGGGGAGTAGTGAGTTTGCTTGAAGTGATTTCAAATGATTTAAGAAGATTTAAGCTGGGTTTCATAATCGATTGTTTATTACCATAATCCAGTATCTTGCTAAAATAATCGGTGTTTTTAAGTGTATTTGGTATACATTATTGATTATGAGACACCCCTTCCTAATCACTTATTTTTCTTTGTTTTTTTCGTTTTCTTAATACAGTAATAATAAATAATTAAAAATAATATTAAAATTAATAAATAAAATCATCTTATTTTTGACTGTCTTCCTTTTAAGTCAACAATATCTTTTTTCACTCATTTCTTCTCCTTTCTTTTCCTTTTTCTTCTCATCCTTTCCCTCAATTTCCTTCATCTACCAAAGGAAACACTTCATTGAACAATGCTTCTCCGAATAAATAATATATGCACTCACAGGATTCTTTACACTATCATCTAATCACAAATTGTTATGCATGACAAGTTTATCGATTTTATGATAAATATCTTAAAAGTCATACCAATGATGATTTATCATTGATGGATAACAATAGTATATATTCATTAAACTCTACTTTTCCAAGTTTCTTGACCAAGCATAGAGGTTTACATTTCACACTAAAACTACCTTTCATCATCCACAGACAAGGAACAGCAGAGAAAAAATGTTATTACCCAAATAATGAGAATTCCACGCTGCCTAGCAACATCCACAGCTTTAATCACATTTTGGACAATTTCTTTCCCTCCTTTGACAAGAAAGGGACCCCCACCTTCTATAAAATCTTTCTACACACAGAGACAGAAACCTTAATTTCTCCGAACACATTCTGACGAGGAAAGAACAACATGGGAAAGTAAACAAGTAAGTACCTGCATGTCGATCACGAGAAGGGCAGTGCGATTGAAATCCTCTGCCATTATTTCCAAAGCTTGAGCTCGAGCAAGTTCAGATTTTGAGCGCAGTGACAAAGGCTTTGGCCAATTGGGTCTCTTATTATGTAGGATATTGGTCCCACTGCACACACAGGAAGGAGAAAGACGAACACCAAATAAGTAAGGGAAAAAGGCAAAATTGGAGAGAAAGAAAAAGAAATTACCGAAAGCAGCTGAAATTGGGTGTATGGCGGTGCTTCAGAAATGGAAGAGGTGAGAGATTGAAATGTGCAGACTTGAGCATGTTGACCACCAGAATAACCTTAACATAGATCATTCATAGAGAACTTTGTTTTCTTTTATTTAATTCTTATTTTCTATTTTATTTAAATCAAAATCAAAATTTATAAGCTTATTTATATATTTTTTATTTTTCATATTTAAAATTTTAGCAAAATAATAAATTTAGTTAAGTTGACTATCATTCTATATTATGAAATATTAAAAAAGAAGTTAAAAGGGAATGAGCAAGAACAATAAAGAATGAAGAGCTCATTGGAAGATTAGAAGCATACTAGAAGTGAGGTCAACAAATAAATTATCATCATTGTTACTAATCTTCCATTGAATGTGAACAAATGAGATTTTATTATAGTTTTAATATTAGGAGCATAGTATAAATTTTAAAATCTACTCTTTTGGATAAATTTTTTAAGAGATTACACTTTTTTTTTTTAAATTAACCCCTAATGTACTATATCTCCCACTATTAAGTTGTGGTAAAGAGAATATAGTCCTTAATTAAATAGTTAATGAATTTCATGTATTTATCTAAGATCACTTAATATTGGTGAGACTTGTGAGTATTGATTTGTATGTTGAGATCAATAAAGAAAGAAATTCCTAATTATGAATGATTTTCATGAAGACAAGTCTTCACTATATATTAATCTCTCTTAAGTTTGATTATTATTTGTTATAATATGAATTATTTGAGTATTATACTTTTTGTCTTAATGACATATTAGATTAGGGTCCTATGTATTTGTCTTTTACTACAGTGGTGACTTTGTTAGAATTTTTTTTTTGTCTGCCTTTTTTTGTGTACATATATTACTTTTTCTTTTAGATGATAGATTCTCTAGTTTTTTAGATTGAGATACTTTTATTAGCTTCTATTGTCAATGTTGAAGTTATTTTTTGTTGTTGATGTTTTTATCACTCTTTGAATGAAATTAATACTATTTGTTGAAGTTGTTTTTGACTTAAACTACTGTATTCAACATATACATATTTATATGTTGGCCAAATATTGTAATGTAGGGTGTGTTTAAATATTAGTTGGATCATTCAAAAGGATTTTTAATTTTTTATTAAATACTATATCAATATAATTGACATTTTCATTAGATCTAGTTAAAAGTAAAATATATTTTCAATATATATATAGTTATAGTTATAACTTATAGTCCTGCTTAAAATCCATGGAGAAAATAGCATTTTATTATTCTCCAAATATGAAGGAGATAAAATACAGTGGTAGATCTGTTAACCCTCTACTGATATTTGCTTCGTTGTAATTTTTTTTTTCTTCTTTTGGGCCTGGGCCTCCATAGTTGAATAGAATTGAAACTAAAGAATAAAAAAAAACTTTGAAGTGTTTTTTAATTTAAAAAACTTTGGAAAAACAGATATAGATTTTGAAAACAATTTTAAAATTTGTATTTTTGTTAAATATTTTGTGTGCTCTTCTAGACATTATATTTAGATCTAGTTCAATTTTATATTAAAAAATAAATTAACATTAACTTATATATTATAATATGATTATATATCTAATTATTTGATTATTTAATTATTTAAGATATCATTTTGTGGAATAGACTTTACTATCATCTTAGATAGTAAATAAATTTAAGTATAATTCATTCTTAATAAATTAGTATCAAAGATGAGATTTATTTTAACTTGTATATTAATTACATTTTAAGTCAACACAAGATCATTAGCACTTTTGAATTGTTTTAAAAGGCAAGAAACAAAGAGAGTGTAAGAATGTAAGATTGATTTTAAAAGAGAGTTTGGTTTGTAATATTCCATTATGTTGCATGTGCTTGGTAGCTCTTGATCTGTTCCTAGGGTTGGCATTGCAGCACAAAGCATAGTGGTGAAGACAAACAGAAAGCAACACGACCCAAGCACTACTCTATTATTTTAAAACATATTCACCCTTTGCTTTTCTAACTTTCTTCTTTATCATTTTACCCATATCATTCTTCTTCTTTTGTCTCATTATACCCTGTAATGTATGCACGTGTAATATCTTCTCTTATTTTTATGCTTTCCAATTTTATTACACTTACTATTATTCTCATACACGCACCATAATTTCACTTTCCACATAAAATTATTATTTTCATAGATCTGGGAACCCTATATCTTAATTCTTATAGTAATCACTAACCCTAATTCCATTTTTCTTTCTTTTTTTTTCTATTTTATTGTAGATTAGTTTCTGCTATTGAGAATGCCAAACTGTGAATATATATGAAATTCCATAGACGTGACAAAGTACAGTGCCATATAATAAAACCATGCACCAAGTTTTAAGATTTAGGGTTTGTCCAATAATATGTACCATTTCTAATAAGATAATTTGTTGTTTTTACTATTATGTATCATTCACTTGTATGATTCTCAGTGACACTTATTTAAGATCTCTCACCTATTTTAAACTCATTGGACTAGCCAACATTTGTGGATGCTATATATTCACTATGTTTGAATATAATAACTTTACATTCATATTTTAGTGCATATTATACTTGTGTGGGTGTGCTTAACATAAATTCATTTATTGAACCATTTCACCCTCCTTTTTGTGGTTTTAACAATGAAAGCATATTAAGAGGAACATGCTAGAAACAAATGATACAATCACATTCAAACTTTTAACTTTTGCTTTTTCTCATATAATTAAATATCCATACATATATAAAAAAATATAATCTACCACTTTCCATATGAGTACGTCATCAGAAAAATCAATACAAATGTATAGTCCAATAATTATATTTCCGTAATGGACTAATCACTTAACCAATTCTTTATTTATCATTAGCATGACCATTCTACACATATAAATAACTTGTTAGTGGATAAAAGGTAATCACCAGTCATCACCCCATTGGCTTTACATTTCGAAGTGGAAATTATAAAAAGTCGCATGAAAACGAAAAACCCAACTTCATATTTACAAGAGACAAAAGGTATACACTAGCTAGCTACTAGGCATTTTTCTTGTTTGCTTATTAATTATATACCAATAGCCTTACTTCTAAATTTAAATCCAATTAATATTTTTTTTCAAATATTCATTGTTGGATGGATATTTATCACTAAGTCAAAAATTATAGATATCAATAAAGTCTAAGTCTTTCATCTTAACAGTTCAAACGCTAGGACTCGATTGTGACTATTTAACATCTGTCGTGATATAATTGATTTTTTTTTATCGTAACTCATTCTTCAAACTTAAACCATAAATCTTATTTAAATAATCCCGTATATGTACACTCAGATAAACATGAGATGTTAATAGTGAATAACTATCTATATATCTGTGTGTTACACAAATTTCTGCATTGAAAACTGAAAATGGTTCTCTTTAACCAAATGGATCCTCTCTCATATTGTGTGAGATGATGCAATATGTAGCGTAAGAATGATGAAAGTGAGAGTTGAGGGCACTTGGAGGGAGCGTGAGAGAAATGGGGCATGGGGGCACTTGAGTAGTTCAACTAAAAGGTGGTCCAAAAATGACCCGAGAGCTGAGATGGGGTCCATATATATACATTCGGGTCAGCCAACAATATATCCATTCACATGAATGTCTGCCATCAACTGTTCATACACCGATCCACTTGTTCATTTTTTAACTGCATTATAAGGTTTAGTCTCTACACAGTTAATAAACAAACCAATATTTTTCATTGCTATGATGAGTACTTCTCCAACAATAGTAGTTTGAAATGAGAGAGTCCTTCCAGCCCAAGGGAAAATAGTATGATTAACGTGACTGATTCTCAAAAAGTGCTTATGATCATCATATATAATGCATGAACCACTAACATATATGCGTGTATACCAATTTTCGTCAGTTTTAAGCTTCAGCACAGTGCAGAGTTTTCTCTTCAATGCATGCATGCGTGTTTGTCCTTATTTCTGATTTGTCTGAAGAATAATACACCACGTATATAATTTCAAAGTAGGAATAGATAGTGGAAACTGAACACTTTTGTTTAAATCTCTAGGGCATGAATAGATGTATCAGCAAAAACACGTCATCACCTATACTATTTGTAACCTATGTATGATACTCAACATTTTCTGCATATAATCCATTAGTTATTTAGTTCTATAAATTCTCATGATCTTTAGGCAAAATTTGTTTCATTAGAGGTGAAGAAAATGATCATAATTAATTAACTCTCTTTTTTATTACGTGTGTCTGATATTTTTATTTACAATCAGCATAAGAATCCACTTGATTTCATTTTTATTCACTTAAGTGTGTGACTTCATTTTGTGTAAATGCTAAAACTAGTTTGTTAGGGTGAGTTAAAAGATTAAGATGGCCATGAGTACGTTTCTGTACTCTTCAAGAAAAATAAAAGAATGTGATAAAGAAGAGAAAAGGAGACAAGAAATGAACAACAGTACCTATTGGAATCTTAAACAAGCATAGATAGAATGTTAATTATGAATAAGGATTCTTGATGATAACAAAAGCAGGAATAACTGCTACCTCAGAAAATGCATGTTGAGGAAAACTAAAATTACAGATTAATTAATGTTTTGACAGCACTTATTAATAACTTATTGAGTTAACCTAATTAGATTAGAAAGGACGATACATAATAATATAATGGATAAGATTTTTCAATTCAGTAAATCATGAATACTATATAGCATCGTGAGCAATCAGCCTTTTCATTATTACAGATTGACTGCTAACGATGTTATATCATCCACAATGAAATTTCTTCCATGCTGTTGCCAAAGCCACTTCATGTTTATGTGTTAAAATCCACTTCCATATGCTGGTGCCCAGTAATCAGCTCCATTTTCATTTCCAACATGTTGGGTACAAGACACAGGAACCAAGCACAACCCTCTACTCCTCAAGTCCTTTGGCTTCTCTTTTGCATCCTGATTATTGATTAATTAACAGATAAACACATGATTATATGGTGATCCATTTTGTTATATCAAAAGAGTAATGAATGAAATATATGATCAATGTAATGTATTATTATGCAAACTGAATAGTTTTTCCTGACCATGCATGCATGTTCTTCACAATTATGCAGCTAATTGTGATAATGAGAATAATGATTAGGATGAGGCTAATGAGAAATCCAAGATAATAATGAGTAAATGAAAGACATAATAAGCGTGGTACAACTTTGCATAAAAAGAAAGAATACCTGGTTTGGAGCTCCCTTTCTTTTCAGGCCATTGTCATTCAACAGCTAGATGGAAATAAAAAGAGGGAAGAAAAAGTATTAGGAAATTCACTTCTCTCTCCAAGCTTTTTGACTTCAAATGGGAAATGCAGCGTCGCATTATACTTTTCACTTGCTTTAAAAAGATGTTATAAAAAGCTGAGAAACCTTGTTATTTTTTTGTGGCTTTTCCCTGATTAAATATTAAGTAATAATTACAAAGAGCCACCTAATTTGATTGTAATGAATTGATGGATCCAATAAAGCATACCTGACCGGGGTCCTCAGGAAATACAGAATTTCTTTCTCCATGTACCTGTTGCTTAAAAAGAAAATAAAGAAAAGAGATAACTTTCCCCTCAATTATATGCCTTAGTAGGTATTTTTGTCCCACTCAAATATGTATGTGAGTGTATTTTGTTAGAGTTAACAAGAAAGAGAGAGAGAAGCTTTGGAAAGTGGGTACTTACAGACTGTGGATTCCTCATGTTTTTTGATCCATTGCCCAAGTAAGGAGAACTCAGTGCCTGCAACCAAGAAGGGAAAGAAAAGTAAAAAACAGCTAAAGAATGTTATGGAGAGAAACATTAAAATTGGTGACACTTTAAATGCATGCTCTTCTATCAGTAATGCTCAATATAGCTTGCAGTGTATAAAATATGAGGGAGAAACATCACCTCAATTTGACCCTGAAGGAATCTTATGTATCCAATGGCTTCTAACAAGACAGAAGCTGTGTCAGTCTGCAAAAGTGAAACACACACACACCCCACAACCACAGCACCGGTCATGTGTCTCTTTTAAGGTTAGAAACGAGATAACGATAAATGGAGAAAAAGTAAAGAGGAAGACAATAGTTGGAGAGAGTTGGAGATCATAAAGGAACTGTTCATGGGGTCTCCTTAAAGACTAAAACCAAACACACAAGACGCTTGTAATAATTATGGTGTATAGTTTTTGTATTTAGTGAGTTTATTGTGTTTGTATGTAGTGATTGGAGTGGTTTGTTTATTACCTTTCCAAATGGGGAAACTAGCTGGTGAAGGGCAGTTATTCTATCCCCTAGCTTCTCCTTTCTCACCTGATTAAGAGATAGTTAGTTCATGAATTCATAGGTTTTTCTCTCTTTCAACTATATATAATGCATATTTACCTGCAGAAAGAATATTACAGTTTTAGACTACATAAAAAGACAAAACACAACCAAACAATCACTCAGAAACTCTATCTCTTAGTAGTGAAAGATCACCTTGAGAGGTGGTTGGCTTGAAGATGGATGGCTTTTAGTCTTCTTATAAACTCCACCAGTGGCTGTGGTGTTACACTTGAAGAAACGAGAGACAGATCATGAAAAATAGATTAACAATATAATCTATGCATGTTTAAATTAGTAATGAAAATTAGGTGAAAGGGTAGACCGTAGATGAGAGAGTGTATATATATAAAAAAAGAGGAATTATAAGAACATGAGTGTTACCTCGGATGTGTGATCTGGTAGTTGGTTCTTCCTATGATCTTCCTTGTTGTAAGTGAAATCCAATAAATTATCACTACTGAAGCTAGCAACATTAGACCTAGGGGAAGAAGAAACTGGCACCATGTGTGACCAAGGTGCTCCAGAAACCTGAAATTCCTGGTCATGTCCCTGGTGATAGAAGTTATTACCACTTTGGGAAACCTCTTGCTTTATTACATCAACCATAGGAGATATGGGGGATGGATTCAGCATGTGCTCATTCCATTCATCCAACTTTTTTGATTGAAAATGACTGAATGCCACTCTCTCTTCCTCTCCTGGTAAACCAGTGCTGCAAAACAGGCAGATTTATTTTACACTAACAATACAAAAAGAAGAAGCAAAACCATGGTGATTAAAGTATTCAAGCTGGTATATTTAACAGTTTTTCAAGAGAAGTGGAAGATGTGGATTGATGAAGAAGGCATGCACAAAGAAAAGAGAGAAAGAGAGAGAGAAAGGGTATAAGGTGCTTACAAAAGAAGTTGGCTCAATGACTGAGGGGTTTCTGGGTTTTGTGTGGAAGAATTAAAGGGTATTGAAGAAGATCCAAGCACATACTGAGGAGGGATCAAAGATGGTGGATGCGTAGTCCACCAGTTAGGGTTCCCAGCCATCATTGGCTGAAGAACAGAAAAATGTTGAGTGGGATTAATATTGAATTGTTGGGATGCAAATGAAGATGTAGGAGATGAAATATTTAATCTCCTTTCCCATATACTTTTCCTCTTTCACCTTTGTGATATTTCCTTGTATGTGCAACCAAACAAGGCTTTGGCTAAAGCTTAGAGTTTGTGTTTTGCTTTCTTACTAGCTGTTGAAGAAACTTAAAGTTATGGGGTCTCAGTATTTTATAGAGTTGAGGTTGAGAAACTTTGCATATGTTACTTTTTCTTTCCTTTCTCTCATTTATTCAGTATTCCTTTTTATTATAAAGTGGAACGCAAAAGCTGGTGGCCAGTGTTTTAAGGCTATAAATTAATGGTTTCTGAGACTCATTTCCTTAATTTGGGGTTGCACCTTGGGATTGTTTTTGGGCTAGCTAGGGTTGGGGTAGAGGTAGGGCATAATAGTAGTGAGATCAATGTCAGATGCTTTATTTATTCCCTAGACCAATAATGCACTTTAACAAACAAAACTACAGAATCTAAGAACCTCATTAGAATAACAACACACCAAACCACAGTATTGTTACAATACAACTTCATCACTTCCACTTACATTACATGTACACAACTAACATTATTTCTCTGTAACTACCTATTACAGATGTTAAACATTTAAGTCTCTAATTTCATGGCTCAATCACAAGATGAACATTGTCAGAGTTGTAGTACGAGATTTAAATCTGTTGGTTTATAACAGTATCAGTTTGAGGATATATGTAAATAGAAGAAGATCCAAACTGTAATTATTTTTTTTTTTTTTTTTGTAAGAGTTTGGAACATCCTTAAATACTCTGTTAATATTCATTTTATTCTTTATAAAAAAATGTTAGCAGAGAACAAGGGAAAATGAGAAGTGAGGGTTTAATATTTCTCTTCAAATGGTTTATTTCACATACAAAATCATTTGAATATAAGAAACATAAGTCTCTCTTTATCATATGTTTCAACCAATGATATAGTATATTCTATTTATTGTTAGGGACTAACATAAAGTATAAATTAAAATAAATAAAGAAACTATTGTTATTAATTGCTCCTTTACATTTACAACTATATCTTTTTGCTTTACATAAATTTGGTGATTGTTATTCTTTTAATATTTCGATCAAATCTTTGAAATTAATTATTTGGTAGATGTGAATCTGAATTTTACCAAACAAACAAAGCTCACTATCTTTACTGAAAATTTGGCAAGGCTTTGAAGTTTATTTGAAAAGCTACTTTACGACAAGGTTTATAAAAAAGGTTGATAGGCTTAAATTGAACTAACTATAGTGTGTGTGTGTCTATATATATATAATTAAGTTTTTTAAGAATAACTTATTTTGAAGGATCTAAGGGTAAGTTTAAAAGGGTTGTTATCCTTATTTTTATTTCTTTTAATTTTAGATTTTAATAAGTAATTCGATTGAACTGAAATAAAAGAGAACGAAGAGTGAAGATGATGATTGTAAGTCATTTTGGAATTACTTTCATAATAATCTGTTTTTTCTTGTAATATATTATATATGTTCATTGATAAGTCGATTTATTTGATAGGTTTTGTTCAAAATTCAAAGTCTGGCCATTACTTAAATACCTTTTTAATAAATTATCTATGTCAGGTGACAAGTTTTTGATATGCATCTCCAACTTTTGTCATTTGAGTTGGAGAGAAAGGAGTGAATATTTTAAAGCATAATATGATAATTAATGTTACTCACCTTTAAAGAGAGGATAAAAATGTTTTAATATTTTTTTAATTTCATATATCCTAGATATATCATTTCCATCTTTGTTTTTTAATGAATTTTCAGTATTCTAAAAATACCAATATAGTTAAAATTAAAAATAATCTTATGTCACTATATACTTCTTTTCATAATTAAAAAAAGTTATATGTTAAAAATATTATTTGCTTCAAATTTAAATTTTAATAATTTATATGTGCAATATTATTTATTTTTTATGAATTTTAGTTGTAAAAAATAAGTACTTATCATGTGTATTGCATAGACTAAAATACTAATTTAAGTAAATTTAAAAAAAAATATAAGAAAACCATTACTATTAAACACAGTTAAATTGTTCACGTTAAAAAATATAAAGAGAAATATTTTCATTGTTAATAATAAATATTTTACCTAGAATATATAAATGATAAAATTTTGAAATTCAACAGTTTTTTATAATGCATATTGCATAGACTGAAATATAGTTTAAGAATAAAAACATATATAAGAAAAATATTATTATATTAAAATCATTCATCTTAATAAAATAATAATTTATTTCAGAATGAATGTAGTTAAAATATCATAACTCTCTTTTCAATAGGCATAGGAAATATTTCATCCTACCTAATAAAAATAAATAAATAATTTGATAAAAAAAAATTAAAAATAAAATAAGCTACTAAACCAATTATTTGAAGTAAGATAAATTATTTCTCTATCTAAAAATATGGTTTAATATATTAAAAGTTAATTCTAAAAATTAGGCTCTATTGTTGTTAGTTTGACGTTTTAAAATTTCTGAAAATTAAAACTAATTTTAGTTTTTTGTGACTTTAATTTAAATATCTGGATTCCACATTATAAAAATTATTTCTTACTTCTTAATTCAAGTTGGTTTTCGTGAGAGGTCATAAGCCAAGAGGTAGACCACAATGATACACTTGAAATTTTGAAATGGAAATAACGATAAGATAATATATAATAATAATAATAATAATAATAATAATAATAATATAATAATAATAATAATAATAATAATATAATAATAATAATAATAATTTTTTTAACAGCAAAAATAATAATAATAATAATAACTACAAAAATAATTGCAGGATCAGTAATCACTTTGCAAATTTATATATAATTGTTACTATAGGAATGGATGGTTGTGCCTCAATAATCGTAAGTGGTGGTAAATTTGAATTAACATTTGGCATGATTATAACAATATTAAATTTTAATTTGAAGTTAATAATAGAAAAACAGCGAAAGAGTCATACTACTTAAAATTATTTTGTTTTGTATACATATAAAATATAATTGAACCATCAATCCTCAATTTCATCCTTGCAGTTTATTTTCTCAATGAAGTGGTTTTTAAAGTAAAAAAAATGAACTAATTAAGTATTAAAAAATAAATATTAAAAAATTATTCAAGAATTAAATTTACTTACTGTCCAATATGCACAGCAAGATGTGTATCAATGACAACTAATAATTAACCTCCATCCATGAAAACCTATATATTTCTGTCCCTACTCTCTCTATATACTATTTTTGATGAATACCTAAGCTTCACCCCTATTTATATATGTTTTATAAACTTTTGTGATATCTATTGAATTATTTTTAAAAAGTGTAAAAAACTCACAACTGAAGAAATATTTATATAAATAAAAATTTTTTAGACAACAAAAAAGAACATTTTTTAGATTTTTCATTTTTTAGTACATAGGAAATTTGATCTACATATTCTGCCGACATGATTGTTTGATACTAAGCATGCGCAAGCTACCTAGGTCCAATTTGCAATCCATATGTTGTATGGTTGGCAAGATTTTGTGAAAACCATTAGATATGCTTGCACCTTCATATTTATATTAGGAATTATTTTATCTCACACTTAAGGTATAAATTGATGTTATTTCAAGTATAGCTTTTGTGATGGTTTTTGAAAGTTGAAGAGGTTAAGGACAAAATGCTCCTTATTCTGTTTGAATACTTTTGGTGATTTGTTGGAATTGAAGTTTGTTGTGTGATGTCACCTTAATAATTTGACACTAAACAAGGTTTTGCATGTGATAGTTTTGGTATGATTTGAGTCAAACACCACTCAGCGAGTTCCGACCAAAAAATCAGGGAGTCTGTGCACTATGATCCAAAAAATGGGAAAAGAATGTGAGAGATGCAGCACAAAGAAAATTACATTTACCAAACGCCAAACAAGAAGTTTTAGATCGATACCGGCACATGGCCTTGTACGTATCTACGTGCTTTTTGTTCGAATACTATGTATACATGTCTATGCTTCTTTCTCTGCTTGTATCTCACAGTTCATAGCATAAACAAATTAATCAAAGAAGTTTAAGTGTGTCCAAATAAGAATCCAAATATAAGTCTAATTTTTCAATAGACTAAAAGTAAAAAGTTATATAACATATAAATATAAATAAAAAAATCACGGTTCTTTTTAAGATATTAGATTAAACGTAGGGTCAATTTCTTATATGGATCTTATTTTTATCTTTGTTCTATGATTTTAGGAGTACTTTTTCACTTCAATTTTCCTTATAAGTGGTATCAAACATATAATTGTTTTGGGTGTTGTTTTTTCTTTTAATTTTTTCCTACATGTGGTATCAGAATGATAAAAACAGAAAATTTGCGGTCTCAATTTGAATAACCTTTTTTCCTGTTTAAAAATCACATAGAAAAATTACTCAATTTAAATAACCTTTTTTACTGTTTAAAAATCACAGTATAGAAAAATTATTATAACCAATGCTTATTTAGAAAAATTCAAGTAGTCATCAACTACAACACTCATTCAGTAATCTAACAAATTTGAATACTTACAAGAAAGAGATTTCCTTCAATACCAGCACTATAACCGATTTGAAAAAGAAGAGAAATAATTTAGAGAGAAAGGAATGAAGCAAAAAGAATAATTTTACCAGACAATATGCACTCTACTACTTCATCTGTTTTGTTTTTTAACCAACTCCTAAGCTATGTGTCCGGTTGTCCTACTCCTTCATCTACACGTCTTGTTATCACAGAACTGATAGTTGTTTTGAGTGTTTTTTCTTCTCAATTTTCCCTACAACAATAAACAAATCTATTAACAATATTATCTACTTTCATGTTTGTATTGAACATATTTTATAAGAGGTTATATCTTGTTATTTTCTTTTAAGAATTTGAAGAAGTTTATGAACATGACATGAGTAGGTATGAAACTATTAGTGGTTGTGAATCTCCTGGTATGCGGAAGTTGGTCTAGTGAGCATCTTTTGTTAGAACAGTTTTTTGCGCACATTAAGAATCCATGAAAAGGAAAGATGATAACCTGATACATGGTAAAAGGAAAAGAAAAAGAAGTTGTGCTGATCACAGTATTTGTAACTGTTGAGCAAAGGTTATGAATTCAACATGGCACATGTCATATGTATGAATGATTATTAGAAGAAGGGATAAGAATTGGATGAGATGGATTCCTTTTGACCATTGGTCTTCCACTCAAGAATATTCAATAATAACCAGAAAGTTTATGCCTCTCCAACGGACCAGAAGCTAAGTGATATCTATCGACCCCTTTTTAATCAATTGTGAACTTTTACTTAATCATGCACGGAAACAACAAAAATGATAAAGAAAAAGAGGAAAAGGGTTGAGACTGAGTTTGACACCTTGCTGATTTTGTTTCTTGTTTTCTCTTTTTGTGTTGTTGATCTCTCATATCACAAATAAATTTTAAGCTTAGTCCTCCTCATTATGCCCACAAAATTTGAAGTCAAAAGCTCCATCGGGTGGTTTCTCTGTCAACAAATATCCTAGTCAAATATTCTACCCACAACCTTTGTTCGAAAAAGATAATCCAAATTAATTCAACTTTTAACCCTTTTTTTCTCATTTAAAGATTCATAATAAACATTGCAAGAGTGAGAGAAAAAGGATGAGACATAAGCTAGATGCATTGTAAAAGGGTACACTCCAATTCAAATCCCACAATCAATTATTTGAGATTACTTCAAAAACAAGCTTTAAACATTCTTATGTGTACATCGTAGACCAAACATGATTTTCACTCACTTTCACCGTGTAATTATTTGCTTGTCATCCAATTTAACGTTATATTCACATTAAAAAAAGTTAAAATTCCAAAGATTCTGTCATAAGAATCTAGTTATGATAATAACTAACATTGATTAAAAGCTAAAATTGATCACAGATTGATTAATAGTTAAGATTGATGGAAGTATAAGCAAACCACGATTTCAATCAACCAAACTTTATTCTGCAATGTCATGTGATTGAGTTTTGACATTATGAGCCCAATGAAATTTTTACTTAACGACTACACAAAATTGAATCTCTAAGTTATATCAGCAAAGACACCAGTTAAAAGGTTAAAAAGTGATACTTCTAAGTTTTAGTCTCATTGTTTATTTCCATCTAGTTACTCAGTAGTACAAATTTAAATAACGAAATCAAATATGCAGTAAGTATATTGAAATCAATTTAGTTCCAAATACACACTGTAAAAGATATCATGGCCCTTCTAATAGCTTAGCTTTGAAGTTGACAAGAGTGTTAACCTTTTATATATGTCTAATCACAACACAACACACAGAACTTAGAAGTATGAACTTTAACTTAATAGAAGGGAAAGAAACGTAACTGAATGATACATTGTTGCTACAAGGGAAAGAATGCTTCCCACTCAACCGAGTACAGTGATGCTATGAAGAAATTTGATTTGTTTTCCCAATGAAATGAGATTGCTAATACAGGGAGAAACCAACTAAATAGAGAGTAAGAAGAAAAGAATACCACCACAATTTCAGGTAGTATTTTTATATGCTAATTCTGTAAGTAGATCAAATGCTCCCTAACTCTAAGATTGTTTCCTTGTTTCTTAGTAACAGCCAATCATTCTGTGGGGACACCATTATGCCGTTGCATAGCAACAACTGGTTCACTGCACCTGGAACACCTAAATGATGGAGCAGCAGCACATCGTGTCCTAAGACAGTAGTAACAATATCTGCCACACAAATTGTGAACCATTGTTTAGTTCTTCTCTTTTCACAAGAAGCATGTGTACATAAATGTAGGGATCTATGAACATTCCACAACTACCCACCAAATTATTATAACAGAAGTTTATAGTGGCAAAATGATAATTTGAGATGAAAGTACATGTCTGAAGTGATGTACCTGTGCTGACAAGGCAGAGCGACAAAAGGAATGGTTGGAGTGGCCAGGCAAATGGGACATGCTGTGCCATCCTCAGATGAACTTGATGATTTATCTTTTGAGAAAGGTCGAAGGAGATTTTTCACGGATGATGAATTAAGGAGAGGAAGAAGCAACAGTAACATTTCCTGCCATCATTTAAAAGAGAATATAGCTAAGAAAAACACATTTCCCAGCCTTGTAGGCAGAAAATAGAAAACAATGCACACCAAGAATGCCCAACATAAGTAGGAGACCATAACGTGAAAAAAGTATAGATCATAAGAAATTTCAAAAAGGAAAAGTACTATACCCTCTTTATCTAGTAAGTTTGAATTATGCTAGGGAATTCATGCCAGTAAGTACATACTTTTGATTTACTACAACAAAAAATTGAAAATACAAAAGAAAACTCAGCAAAGCTCCCAATATTAGAGAACAATCTCTAGCCAAACTATTCAGATCGCCACCAACATACCCTTCTCTCCCCATTTCCTATGATAGGCATACATCTAGTTCCTCTCATTCTTAGTTACTTCCTGCCTAAGTGAATATCGAACATAACTATTCTTGGGCCTTCAAGAGTAATTAGGGGCCCTATGTATGGTTATGGGGTCCTATCACATTCATTCAGCTACATCATTCTTTATAGGGTATGTTTGGATTAGTTGGAACACTCAAACCCAACTTTCAGTTTCCATTGAACACTTTCGCAACATGTTTAACAATTTTTATTTCAAATTCAGTAAAAAACAAATTCACCTCAAGCTCCACTTAACTTAAAAGCTACAGTAAGTTGCTTTTTTTTCAACAACAGTTGAGTTCTAAGAACTTTATTTTCTAACTGAAATCCAAACGCACGTATAATCATTAGTCTCAACTAGTAAATAAATGAAAGATCACATGTAACCCACAAGATTCCACAAATTAAGTACAAATAAATTTAGGAAGATGAGAAGAAGTACCGAGAATTCATTCCAAACTAATTGCCGGTTCATATATTCAAAGCTAACAGCCCGATTCATATTTGGGCTCCCATATACAAGCCTAGCTCGTAAGGCTCTTTCAATAAGATTTCGATATCTGCTTCACAAAAGAGCACAACTAGAAGATAAGTTTACATACAAGTCAAAATAAAAGAAACCAATTATATTCCAGTAATATATAGACAGATATATACCCACTATAGGACCCAAAGTACCTTCACACTAGATGAGCACTCGTTGTTACACTATTTTCAACAGTTTTTATTAAAAAAAGTATCCTAAAACTTACGATTGGGTTAAAAATTCCTATCATATAAATATTAGCTGCCAAATTCTAGATCAATCCAAAATTATTTGATATCTCACTTGTGTACATCAAAATTACATAATATATACATTTGAAACATGTGAAAATGAGAATCACTGATTACCATATTGTAGTTAAAATTTTATAAAACTTGGCACAAACAATCTTGGTAATACGTAGTTAATAGCTGGATAGATGAGAATTGTATTTTATACAAAGTTAATAGTAAGAATTAGTGTAAATTATATTATACCAGTATAAGGTGATGTTCCCTTGTATGTGTATCAAGGAGAACAGTTTTTGTAGAGAGAACTATAAATCAACCCGTAATATGATTAAAATTAAGTAGTAGAATATTATTTGTAAAAGTTCCTCAGTGATCATGATAGATTAGCACTTAAAACATTGATGTATATTATTTTATAATTTTGACCGTTGAAATGTGATCTAATGGCTTATATTTACTGTTGTCGTTTCTCATAAACAAAAATTTCCACTTATTATGTTGCCTATATATTTCAGAAGACATAAACAAAAGAGGTGTTGTGTGAACTGTTTGGTGGTTGAAATGAATCACCTTCCCGTGCAAAGAAATATCAACAGGTTTCCAAATGAAGCAGCTCTATAAACTCCTTCTATTCGTTGAATCAAGATCCATAGGCGCCGTGCCAATGGTCTCTGGAAAAAGACAAAACAAACTAGAGCTCACTTCAATTCAATCCACGTTGATCTGTAGACTTGCAAGTTGGCAATGCAGGGATTGAAAAATACCTGCTCAGTATCACCCCATCTACGAAAAGCAGAGAAGGATTGCAAGCGAGCCCATATATACTGACCACCAACAGTGGCAAGACAATACCAAATTTTCTGTGCAACAGTGAGTCCAGGTCCCTCCAGACCAGTTCTAACTGTGTGCAATGTACCATATAAGAATGAGTAGTTAGCAACTAAGATGAACAATGAATATAGGACAATAGCAGCTCAGATCATGGCATACATTCCTGGTAACATATCACCAGAAAAATTGAACACTTTCCCTCTTGGGTGGGTTTGTTTAAGGCATGCAAAGACCTCACAAAATGGTATAATAATGTAATATAAAACCTTCAGAACTATGCTATTGACCATGATGCACAGTACAAACAATCATAAACAAAGACTTGAAAAAAAATAACACGTGTGCGCTAAAATTTCTATCCAAAGAAGTCGACAGAATATCATCTACTACATTTATCAACAAGCATTCATGATGTCAATAGTGTCAACAATAGCTGGAGTTTTCCCACAAAGATCATTCCTAAACCTTACAATTTATCAAATAATCAACTAGAATTCAGTAACGTCTCACAACATAGTAGACATGCTTATCTAAATAGCACTACACTACACAGATGAGATTCAGACCTTCGTACCTTTATTTCTTGGTTCTACTGCACGCTCATCTCTGTACCTCAGGTTCATGAGAGCAATGCCTGGTGTTGGTTTATCCACCCAAATTGAGAACCGCCAAATAAGAAACTCAAGGAAAGCATCGAGCTCCGCTTCATACTGAAATAACATTCCTGGCTAATCCCAAAAAAAAAAAAAGAAATTTCAAAAATGTTCAAACAAGTTTCCAATTGATAACAAAATCACCACACGCATTCCTCTCACACAATAGCTTACTATTGCAAGTCATACATAACTGTACCTTCATTAACGAGAACACTTTAACCAACTGCTCTTTCAACATGGCTGACATTTCAACGTCCAATCGTGCAGCATCGACTTGGTTAACTCTTGATATCGAAATTGGGATTGTTGACTGCTGAAAACCACAACAATAACTTGAACAACAGTGTTGTTGCAAAAAAGAAAAAGAAAAAAATTACAGGGAAAAGGAACATACTGTGCAACTTGATCAAATACTCAATCTTCAGTATGATAACAAAAACAAATTTTAATCACAGTACTACTACCCAGTACCAAAAAAGAAGTATATAATATTACCCAACAGTAAAACCCAACCCCAAGAAAAAAAAAAGTAATTTTTATCACAAGCATAATGTTTTGGCGAAAAATAAAAAGACCCAGAAAGCAATAATGAATGAACATGGGAATACGATTATGTAGATGAATAGAGAGAATATGGGCAAACCCTAAACATGAAAAAGGGGTAAACTTAAGGGTTTAAAGAATGAATTGTGTTGAAATGAATAGAGAGAAGGACCTGATGAGAGAGGGAATGGGATTTCCAAGAGGGGAGGAGGGTGTGGGAAGTGTGAATCCAAGCATCGTGTGAAGGGAGAGTCATTGCGTGATTGTGATGATGATGAAACTGGTTTGGTAGAGTTTTGTGTTTCCATGCACCGTTCTTTCTCTCTCTAAAGTGTGAGTGTGCGTGTAGTTTAGAGAGAGAAAGTGAGATCAGAAGGGTCTGGTCATTGCTGAAGGAAGCTGAACTCAACAAAACAAGGGAAACACTGTTGTTGCATTTCACTCTCCACCATCATTTCACCCAACACACGGGGCTTCTTTCGTCTTTTCTCATTTTTCCTCAGACATGTTTTTTTATTTTGGCTTAATTACTTTTTTGTCATCGTCATTTTATTCAAATTAGTTTGGTTGGAATAAAAATATAATAATCTCTTCCATGTAAAACGTGAAATAATGTGAATTAATAGTAAAATCCTTAATACATAAATATAGATGATTTTAATTTGTACATAATACAGTCTATAATCAACTAATCCTAATAATTTATAAAATGAAAAAAAAAGTCAATTTAATAAATAAAATTTATTGAATTTATGTAATTCAAGCTTGAAAATTTTATATTGTTATATTTTTAAAATAAAAATGATTGATAAATATATCTAATCCAAATAAATAAATAAAAAAAAAAAACCACCTGCTTTCTTGGTCAATTCACTGTTTTCAGTCTTCTTTTAAGAAAAAATGTTATATTTTTTACATGATATTACTATAATATTAGTATTTTATGGAATGAAAAATTAAAAAATAATAATTAAATCAATAAATAGAAAAATTAATAAAATATTCTTACACTTTTCCCTATTTATCTTTTTGTAATTGTCACTTAGTTAGAAAGATAATGAAAGCATTTTTTTTTTCAAGGACCACGCCAAAATAGTACATATTTCCATGAATATATGATATAGTAAACATTTTTGTCTAGTTGATTTACCTTACAATGCATTGTTAAACAATATTTTTCTTATACAATCAGTTTGTGGCTAATAATAAAATGATTTGGATTAATCTGACTGACTATTTATTTAAGATAATGGAATAAAATTGTAATTTAAGTAAGACATAAAAGTGAAATGAAAGAAGTATCACTTATATAAAATATTAAGCATGTATATTTTATGATAGAGAATTCATTCCACGAGTTTTTTTCTACTATTTTCCATAATATTTTCTCGTCTATTTTTCTCTTTTGCTGATTTAAATCATTTTCCCCTCCATTTTCATTGTTTTCCCTACTTTCCTTTTCACTGATTTGAATTACTTTTCATTTTTTTGGCGTATTTTGTTTGTAAACAGTTGTCATTTTATCAATAATGATATATGGATTAAAAAAATTACTGTGTGTATTTCTCGAAAAATAAATAATAAATAATATGAAACGACTATTAGCAAGTAGAAAGGTGTAGGGGCAAAAAACTCTTCCATCAAATGCAACCTGAGTGCTGGATTGAATTGAAAAGACACACGGTACCTTCTGGTTTTTTATTGGAAGATTCACTCTCAGTATAACTAGAGAAAAATAAGAATGAAGCAAATTAATCTCATTTCCTTCTGAATAAGATCCATCACAATCTGAGAATTCGATTCACAGATGACAAATTTAAACACACCTCAAACTTTTAGCAAAATCGTTGCAAATGACAATCATCTCAGCTTTTAAGCTCGTAGCAATACCAAATATCCAGAAAAAACAAGAAAAATAAAGTTTTCCAAGTGTCTGTTAATAATACCATCGAACTCAACTGTATCAGAATTTCCAAAGAGCTCCCATCCGTATTGAGCTTCACGCTGGAAGTCAAATTATTTCACAAGACTCCCTTAAACATTTGGTGTTTGATTTTGAAGTCGTGGGTACCTAAAAAAATCTACTTAGATATCAAAAAACATCTATTAGGAAGATATCAAGTCCTTTTACAGAATTTTCATGAAGAAAAGCACTATTCTGAAATGCAGATTAACAAAGAAAGTAATAAAAAACAGTGTAGACAACCCAACATAGATGTTAGCAACATTAAACCATCCTTCAACGACAAAGCAATAACACAATAGCCAAGCTGAAGAGCACCACAGACAAAAGCAGAACCACTTCTTACATAGCCAGAAATAATCATGTTTTGAGTTTTCCAAATCTGAAAGGGCTCAGACCACTGTGACCAACATTGCAGTGAAAGCTTTCAATGAACTTTAGGCTGCTCCAAATTTACTCACCCCGTGCTTCTCAGTTCTCACCATGAAATCAACTAACTCTATCTTCATTGACCAAAGTAATTTTTAATTTATGAAAAATGCAAATCACATATATTAAAAAATTAATATACATTTAACTATTAGTTATTATACACGAATTGAACAATCATAGAAATGATTCAACAACCAAAACTAACAGTACAACATTTCGCTTCAACTCAAATTACCTCAAATTTTAACTTCAGAAATAACGTTTACACGTTCTTGAGCATCTTGCAATTGAACCGTGCACTATAACTTTTAAGCTGTCAAAAAATTCATAAGTAAATATTTAAAGATTGAAATTGGAAAGTGTTACCAATGAGTAATTACCCTTTCGATGCTTATACATGAAATGGTAATCTTAAAGAACTAAACATTCATCCTTTCCTTTATGATTTATTTACTAAGCTTTATCATGTGCATCTCTTTCTAGTATATATTAAAATTAATCTACATACAGACAAAATACAATACAAAATAAATTATCCAAATACCTATGGCTGCCTCAATGGAATGCCTCATCACTAATCAATCAAGGCAACGAGACCAATAATCTAACAGCATGCTTCAAACCTGCTGTTTAAACACACCGAATTCTAAATAAATTATTGAAATAATATAACTTTTAGATTATATATATACACACACACTCAACAGCCAAAGTTTACCCTAACAATCAGAGGATTTTCTCTAGCAAGAAGTTTCCTCCTTCAAAACACCAGAAAAACAATCTGACACCATAACATATAACTACGTACACTAAGATTTATATAAGAATATTTACTTAATAGCTTAAGTAGCTAATTCTTAGAACTATTAAGTATGTGTTGATAATATACATTGCACATAAAGCGAGTGAAATTAATCAGAAGTGATCAAACTCAAAATAAACTTACAGTAACAGTGTAAATAAAGTGTATTCCAATCAAACATGCAAAAGAATGGATTAACACTTGCCATGATTTTCTTCTAGAGCTACCTAATCACTATGTAAAAATAAAATATTTACAAAGATGGCTAAATGCGCAAGGTGTTGATTCGAGCACTAGATAACTTTGCAAGCGACATTTTGTAATGTTGTTGAAGTTCTTCAGTAAGAGCCTCTTCCCCGAAACTCTTGAATCCATAAACCAAAACCTTAACCACGTACTCATCGAGCTCAGCAACGGTTCCATATCCACTCTTCTTCATCAAGTCGTAAATCCTGACCGTTGATTCTTTCCTCCGGGCGGAAACAACGGCCTTGATCAAGCTCGCAAGCCCCTTGTGATCGTCGCACTTGATTGCATTTTCATCTTCGAGGTCGAGGATCAGACGGTCGATGTCCTCGTGCATGTCGGCGGCGGCGAGGGCCTGGACCATGTCGGCGTAGAGGGATAATTCCGCGCCGTATTCCGATCGGAGGGTGGAGAAGACGCGGAGGGCGAGGGCGCAGTGGCCCTGGCGGAGGAGCTCCCGGAGCGTCGCGAGGAGGTCGGATTTGAGGAGGCGCATGAGGGTGTTGGAGAGGAGGGTGGAGAGGTTCGGAGGGTTGGTTCGGTGGAGGCGTTTTAGGGTTTGGATGGCTTGGATTGCTTCGATGCTCAGGAATCGACCTTTCACCAGCGGTCCACGTTGGGACCGCGGTCCGCCGCACCGCACCCGAACGTAGCCACCGCGCGCGGTGGCGGTGGCGGTGGCGATTTGGGGCTGAGGTTGGAATTGGGATTTAAGAAAGATGGGGTTTTGGAACAGAGATAAAGCCATTGATAATATGTGTTGATGAAGCAAAATTCGAAGCAGAGTGAAAAAAGTTTATCTACAACTGAAGCATTGTTAGATTCTAGAACCTAGATATCCAGTGACGATTTTGCCCTTCTTATATAATTTAAATATGTAATTACATAATTTTTTTTATAAATATAACTATTTAACTTTCTCGCTAAAAATAATTAATACATATTTTTTAATTTTTAAAGTATTCTTTTGAAATTATATATTTTCTTGAATTGTATTATTTAAATTAAAAACATGATACACAAAGGAGAGTGTGTATGTCTCCGCTAATGCTTTAGTTATGTGAATTACATCTCTTAATTAGCGGAAAATGACATTTTAGTTATGTCTTGTTGGCTCATTGAGAAATTAATTAAACTTCTTTGATCAAGATTTATTTTTGAATAATTGAATTCTATATCTAAAATAATAGAAACATAAAAAATTAAAATTGTATCATTAATATTGGACATGGATTAAATTTTTTTAAAAGTTGTGGTTACTTTTGAGAGGCCCAAGTATTGGTGGGTATGCAAATCCCGGTAACTCTATTGGACCTACCCATCTCAATGAATGGGTGTTCGAGCTAGCTTGTTAAGAAAAACTAAATTAATCAAAAAATGAATTATTTTTGTTAAAAAATCAACTACACTATTTTTTAGTTCAATTTTTATAAATTGATCTATTAAAAAAAATAGTTGTGTGGACTACTTAAACTAATGTGGTTTTTTTTAAATTATGTAATTGTCCACTACTTGCTTTTTTTAGTTCATAAATTCTTTTAGATAATTTTTTAAATGTACTTTTTTATCAGTAAAATTAAATATGAGTTATAAAATTTGTTTGTTGAATAATGATTTAATATTAATAATTCATCTCAATATATTAATAACTACATTGTACTATTAAGAAAATGGCAACACTTATCATCCTTCAGTGGTCGAAAGTTCACTATAATCAATTGTTTGTTTTCATCTATGTTAAAAAAACTTTAATAATTTATATTAGTTTATCATATATATAATTATAAAAAAAAATCTAACATAGAGATGGTTACAAGTTTAAGATGTAAGTTTTATAAAACTTTTCAATTGGAATATATTAATTTGATAATAAATTCAAGACATTGGATCACAAAATAAAACATTACAATTTACATTAAAAATAACTTTTGTGTCAAATAAATCTACCACATCAATAAATATAGGAAAGAATTATTACCACAAACAAAAACAAAATTAAAGCTAGATATTTTTTAGATTAAGATATTATTAACATGTCATTATATTTGCATGTAATGAGAAGTAAACATAAAGTCTAAAAAATGAGATGATATAAAATAGAATCTAAAAAATCAAATTAAGATGTCATGATTATGCATTAAAATGTCCTAATATACTTATAAAAGGTTGAGTGATACATGTCTTTAATAAATGAATTTGAGTTTAAAAAATAGAATGGTAAATTATCTTTGTATCCTTATCTAGTTAATTGAACTAAAAATAACTGAAGCAGTTTAGTTTAACTTGCTTGAACTATTCTTTTAGTTTAGTTTAGTGTCAATAAATTATTATTTTTAGTTTTGTTCAGCTTTTATATAATTTAACTTAGTTCTTTAGCAAACAATTTATTCAAATTCTTTACTTTCATTACTTTTAACTTCCTTCTCTTTTATATTTTTGGCTATTGTTCAGAAAAAAAAAATTATTCAATTGTTAATTTCGTGCTTAATTTCAGCTCAGTAAAAGAAATATATTTTTAGCAACTATATTGGTTTGTATATGTTTAGTAAAGTGTTAATTTCCAATTTTGTTTAATTTCAACAAAATTATAACTCAGCAACAATAATATTCAATAAAATAGTTGAGTTTAGTTTTTAATATAGAAATAGCCAATTAAACTTGTAAATAGTTTGGTTAAATTCTCTAATAGTATCAACTAGTTTAGTTCAATGTTATATGTATAGAACAGCCCTAACTGGAGCAAGTTCAGCTTTTATGTGTTTGGTAACCCTAAATATACAGAGTATATTAATTTTTTTTTTATAGATGCAAAACACAAGATCTTAATCAAAACCACCAAATAAAAAGAGATAATCCTAAAAGTTTATGAAAAATAAAAATCTTTTTATTTTGAACTTCTTTAAAGAATAAAAAATGAACTTTTTTAATCCCAAATCAGAATGCATTGTCTTTCATTCTTTGAAAATGCATCAAGATGCCAAAGTAGAACAAACACACCCACATGCATATATATTATACCATTATCAAACAAAAAAGAGAAATTCACTATATATATATATATATATATATATATATATATATATATATGAAGAAATTCACTAAATGAAAGGTATTGTGATGGGGTAGTGCACAACAGATAGAATAGTTCTTTAGTGATACTTCAAAAGGTTGCATTATCTGGTCACCATTACAACTGTTACCATCTCTTTTATGTTCATTGTACCTTTTGTCCATGCCAATGGGTCCTGCATGTTTCACACTTTAATAGGTGAAAATAAGAGAGGAACATATTTTGTATTGCAAAGTTATTGTATTTCTATAATAGTTTTGTATAATTTTTGGAATAAAAAAATATATATAAAAATTAAGACGAGTGATATCATAGAAAATTATATGAAAAAATAGTGCATATAGATTGTGGATTTCTTTTACATTATAGTATAAGTAATGAATGAAAATTAAACGCCTAATATAGAAAATTTTATATATTAAAATGAAAAGTATCAGTTATATTTAATAGAACGTGTTTAAGAAAAAAACAGTTATCTGTATAATTGGTTTAATAATTTTGATATGATTTAATCAATTATTTTAATCATTTTGATAAAGCATGTTATTGATTTAATCAATTATTTAACATGGAAATGAACGCTCCTCATTTAATGAAAAATAAAAAGAAAAAGTATGGTAATGGTCAAGGACACGTTAACAGATTAGAAATTATAAACTTTACAAAGAAATAGAAATATACTAGAGAATAGTTTCATTATAGCATATGTAATGTAGGTGTAGCTTTAAGACTATATTTTATAAGAAATTTGATTGGAACATACTGATTTCAGAAGGTAATGAACTTAAATTTAAGATTTAAATTTTGTAGAAATTTTTAGTTTTAAAAATAAAAACTATTTAATTATTAATGACATGAAAATTGAAATAAAAAAATTATAAAAATATAGGTTTTATGAAATCCCATCATCGACATAAATCTTGTAAAAAAATCTTTAAAATATTTCACATGACAGTCACATAAAATTAAATAAAATATCATAAAGAATCTTTTACATTGCAAAAGTTATCAGAAAAATCAACCTAACAATAATAGAACTATCGAATCGGACAAGCCAAATAAAAGTCTTATTTTTTCTAAAGCTATGTTGTTTACTAAAATTAGCTAAGAAATAGATGCCATCAATATGTTTGGTTTAGTTCAATCTTAACAAAAGAAAAACCCATCTATATTTTTTTAACATACTTTGAGGATTAAACCTTTTTGTGTTTTAAAAAAAATTATCATCTTGAATAGAGACACCCTTCAATCCTTCACACATTTTTATATATATTACTTAATAACTTTTTACAGTCTCATATTTGCAACACACAAAACTTAGGGTTATCATTGGATTCTTTTCATTCACTATATGAAGAAGCTTTGTATTAGAAAAAGTTATGATTTTTTAGGGTTTAGTCAAAGATGAGATTGAATGCACTAGAGAGAGCCAAAGTTGGTTGAGCAAATTAAAGTTTTCTAGCTATGCTATGAACACTTTAGCCACAAGGAATGGGAGCAAATGGGACACTATGGTCCATGCAAACTAAAGTCACAAACCTCCCTCTAACAAAACCACATTAACTATTTCAAAAACATGAAAAGACCAACTCTTTTTCCATTTGTTCTTTGTCATTTCTGTGTCATTCCACCCTTCAAAAATACGATTCACTACCCACTTTTCCGTGAAATATTCCACAAGATTAACTTTTGCCTTAATTCCCAGACACAATATGCAGATTCATCTAATTATGCATAGTAATAAGAAAGTGGGTCTTTTCCAAATTTTGGTCCCTATATATGGCTAGTGCCTTCTACAATTCCCTTACTTTTTTCTCACTTTCTTTCTTTTTAGAAAGATTGTCCACCTTATATTGCTTTTTTAACTACCCTGATTTGCATAATAATCAATCTAGTAATGTGTGTACATTAGTTACATAACACGCATATCACTTATTTGTTTTTTTATATATTTTTATGAGAATTACTTTTCTATTTCTGTCTTGGTTAATGAACCTAAAAAGTTATAAACAATACGGAATTTGTGTTGCTTCACAGTTTTTCATGTATATAAGTCTAATTTCCCTAATTGCATCTTTTTTTTTTTAAGTATGTTGTTGGAATAAGTTTTTAAGTTACTCTCTCAAAACAATTATCAATATTAACCTCAGAATATTTATACTCAGTAGTACTTAAGATGCATATCCGAAACATCATAATGTTAAACCTACAAATTTTGTTATCAAATTAATTTTATTTATAATTCTTAATTTTTTCAAATACAATTTTAATTTGTTTGAATTTTAAGGCTTTCGTCTAACTTTGCATAGTCATGAATTCTAGTATAGAGTTTTTGAGTGAGGTATTTCCAATACTATGGACATCACATTATTGCTACAACATTAAAATGTGAAAAGAATGTGGAAAAGCTACAATTAAGTTTCTTTTACATGTTTTTCACTTTCTTAGGCGCATTAAATGTCAATCTCACTCATATGGATAATTGACTTTCAACGTGGTTGTTTACAAATTTTCATATTTGAATGATTGAAGTTGTTTAAATTTTAACTAGGAATAGCTTGATTTAATTTGAATTCTTATAATTAATTCAAATTTATTTCTTTTATATATTGATTGCTTTCCTCCTTTTAATTATAGCCTAGGAACATAAATAAACAATTACAAAATCTTAAAGATTCTTCAACCCAATACTTAATGTAATTAGTACTCTTAAGAAATTAGTTTATTTAAATAATGGTCAAATGGTCAATGGTCAATGGTCAACTCAAGAGGGTATTTTAGCTTGTGAGAGGTCCAAAACAGTAAAGCTACCCACCTACAATGAAAGGATATAATGTGTGCAACGTTTAAAGATATGATTGGTCGGAGGGTAGAATAGGTATCCAATTTTTCTCATAACCAAATAAAAAAGGAAAACATACACCAATAAATTTGCCATTAAAGCCAAAGAGAAAATAACAATTTCTACAATAAAAAATATATAAAAATAAGAATTTTGCAATGTTTCATTGAAAATAACTACTATTTGCAAGGTGAGGGCACAATAGGTGTTTTGTACCAAGCAATAAATTAAGCTAGGTTAATTAGGAAAAACATTAAAAAGATCTTTTAATGATTCCTAGTTGTGGAACACAAATAATTGAAGGGAAATAAATGCTTACAATTGGAAACTCCTTCTTTAACCCTATCTTAACTTGTACAAACACCTTTTTTAGGTTTTCAACATGTTGCCATGTTTAGTAGTCAATTTCAGCCTCAATTTTAGACAATTTAGGGTTCTTTGTCTTGTTTCCATCTTCGGAATTCTGAGTGATGACTACATTAGTGGGGTTTCATAGTTATTTTCTTTGTCAAATTTTTAAAATTTTTTTTATCAACTTAAACATTAATATTTGTTTGACACACGCATAAAAAGCATTTTTACAACTTGCAAACTTTTGAGAAGTGCTTTTAATTGTAACCAAAACTAGTCCTTAATTAAGTCACGTTTGGGATGAGTATATAATGATAATAATAATATGAGAATAAGTCCAAACCCAACTCACGAACAGCAAGAATGGATTTTGGAAGGAATTATCTACGACAAATGAAGTATCTGCGTTGGCAATAAGTGATTTCCCCAGATAGCGATCTTACAGTGTGCCATGCATGTATCTAATTTAATCTAATCCATCTTTTGCATAAAAAAATACAACATATATTAAACTATAAAGTTTTTTAACTAATATTATTCATGGAGCTCACATCTGTATATATGATATATATTGAAACTTCAATAACCTCAAATCATATCTTGTTTTTTATTCTATAACAGTGTTACAATCTTCCTTCACAATTTGAGGTTTCTTGAAATTCTTAAGACTCTTCCAAAGCATATCATGTTTTTTGTTCTCGTAATCATGTCATGCGTATAATCAAGTTTATTGATAATTGATGTGATATAAGTTTCTTTAAAAATTGAAGCCTACTTAACTTAACATTTAAGTATATGCATTTTCTTTCTTGATGCTTATGGTTTCTTGGAGTATTTATAAAATAGCAGTTACTTTCTTCTGAATCATGTTTAAACTAAGGATTACATTTTCTAACTACTATGTTTATTTTATGTAGATGAAAAAAATAGAATAAATAAAAAGTACAAAAAAGGTACTTTAATCCGTGTATAAGTCTACAAAATTAGAATTTCAAGATGGTTTGACATAAAAGTATTCCTAAATATTTCTACAAATTTTGTAACATTCTATATTTTTGTGTTTTAATTTCCTACATTACATGACCTATCAAACATACCAAAACATAATCTAATATAAAAAAAAATAGTATCTAAAAAGAAGTATTCTATATTTTAGTCATGTAGGTAGCTAATTAAAAATTTCAGAAATACTAATTGCACATTAGATACCTTTCTCAATTTTTCCTCGCATGTTGCTCTAGATTTCTTTCCTATAAAAGTTTTCTGCTTCACGTAATAACATGTATGCTTTTTTTAATTCCTCCTCCATAAAAAAAATATTGTTATAAACTTTCTGGTTCTGAAATATTTCTACCATTGTCGTTTTTTTCATAGTTCATTATCGTTCTTCTAGTTTATATTATTTCACTTTTTAACTACTATACAAATTCTAATATTTATGAGTTGTTAATTAATGTTTGTTTGATATGACTATAATAAAGTTTAAAGAACTTGGCACAAATTGACTGCGACACTAGTTTTAAGACATCAAATAAGGTTTGATATCAACTCAAATGACATATAACCATCTAGCCTAAAGTGTTAAGGTGTAAAGATTTTAAAAATAACATAGTATCAAATTCAAGTATAACAGATACATAATTTTTTAATTTCGCGCATTGAAAATGGAAGAATAATGAGATCATATTACAATAATTAATTTCTATGAAAAAAAACACAATCTACATTTTAATTATATTAAATCAATTTATTAAATCACAAGTCATTACTTTTGACGCGGTTTTAAGCTTGTTACACGTTAACAGCGCTCAACACATTTTTGCCACGATTTTGTTTGGACATGTTCACAAGATCATAGCAATAAGCCATTGATATTATAGTACTAATCGAGAAAAAAACAAGTGAAGACATAATTTGAGATTACAAATTCCGAAGCAGATCTTGATACCCTCTTTACTTTTTGTAGCGAAGACACAAGTTGTGGTTCTCAACTCCAAGAATTAATGTGTTGGTGTCTTATATTTCACAAAGTTTGGAAGAACAAGAGAGAGAAAATATCTGAACGACACACATGCTAAGATACGGAGCTTTGTCTGCCAGTTAGGGACTCATTTCATATTCAACTAAAGAATGGAGATTCACCTCTCTTCAATCTCTTTCATGTGTGTCGTGTCTCGACTCATACAAATTTGTTCTATTATTCTTTTTCACAAGCTTATTCTATTATTCTCAATGCTTTTCCATTTGGAATCTCGTGATATGTGTGCTTCGAACTTGCACCTCGACTGCATTTTAATCGGAACTATTAATAAGGATTTTGAACACATCAAAGAATCTAATTTGAAATAGTAAATATCAAGAAAATTATTTGAACCTTTTTATAATTTTCTTTAAAATTCTATTTTAAGTCTAATTCAACCGGTTTAAAAGATTGTCTTGACGTTAGAACTCTTCACTTTGTGTATATGAGATTGTATATTCCAAGATAGTTCATAAGAATTTTATAATGCTTGATCCAATAGATTTAATAATTTTATTAATATAGACTCTAAACCACTTTTTTTATCTTCTTAATAAATAAAGTTTAAATATAATTCAAGTGACAAACTTAGCTTATAAAATAAAATTTACACGTCAATTTAATAAAATGAAATTTACACACAGTTATATACTATTAAAAAATATCTTATTTTTTTAATGGAAAAATATATTTTTGACAACTGTAACTAACTTTTAAAGATATTATAGTCATTATAAAAATAAAATTTTGTATTTATGAAAAAACAAAAAGAATGAAAGATAAAATGATAGTTGTGAAGTTGTGGTAAAAATTTGTTGAATGTCAATATAATCATTGCTCTTTTCTAATGTGTATTTTTTTTTTTTTGATAAACAATACTTTGATAAATGTAACCACCTATTTTTAAGGATATTATAGTCATTGTAAAAATAAAATTTTATATTTAAAAAAGGAAAATAATAGATAAAATGATGGCTGTAAAAATTTATTGAATATGAAAGTTTTTTTTTTCTTTTACTAAAGAATTGATTATTCAAATATAACAATGATACCTTCATGCCTAATAAATCTTTAAACCATTTCACAATTATTATTTTGTTTTTCATTCTCTTTATTTCTTCACAAATACCAAATTTTATTTTCATAATAACTGAAATACCCTTAAAAGTTAGTTGTAACGTGATTGTTATAGTTTTAAAAAAGATAATTTAGCATTAAAATGACATGCCTCCATGTATCATGTAGTAAAATTATGATGATGAATAGAGGAGAAAAATATGACCATGGAAGAGAAAAGTGGTTTCATAAAGGCCAAGAAGATTCTTTACTGCATCAAAGAAGAGAAGCTCGTACAATGCCATACGATAACTCTAGTTCAAAACTCTACTTTCTGACTCCTTTCTTTGCTCCATTCTTATATATCTACCTTCCTTTATAAATTTATACACATCACATACGCATACTCATCACTTCACTCACTTGTTTAACTACTTTTAATTTCTGTTGCATAATTTGGAACCTTTCACTGTGCAAAACTTTGATGTCAACACCCTTTGAACATGATTACATAGGCTTAGCAGAGACTCCATACATGGAGAAAAGCTGTGACAAGATATCCTCTTCAGTCTCATCCAACATCTCCTCTGAGGATGACAACAGTTCTTCTCTGAACTTCAAGGAGACAGAGCTGAGGCTTGGTCTGCCCGGTTGTGAGTCTCCTGAGAACAAATCAGGAGCTGCAGGGATCTCTCTTTTTGGCAAGGATTTGCAGAATAATGGCTATTCTGCTGCTTCCTCAACCCCTTCCAAGAACCTCAAGAGGGGTTTCTCTGATGCCATTAGCTCCTCCTCCTCTTCTGGGAAATGGATTTTCTCAGCCAGTGATGCCACTGGGGATGATTTGACAAATGGTGTCAATACCTCTTCACTATCCAACACAGAGGTTGGTTTGGTTCCTCACTCTGAGAAGCCTGCTCAAGTTTCTGCAACAATTGAACATGCTACTACTCCTGCTGCAAAGTAAGTTTTCCTCACATAACTTCTTCAGAAGTATTTATAGCAGAAGAAGAAAAATATAAAGTTCAAATGATTTGACTTCTCTCATCAGGTTAAACTGAGTTATATAGTTAGCTTTTGTATAAACTTTCTTGTTTATTTTGTTACAGTTTACTAAAATTGTAAGGGGTATGAAACATTAGTCCACTGTATATTTGTTTTGTTCAAATTTTAAATTTTTATCCTATTTGCGTGTGAAAGATAAAATTTTTCTAGGAAATTAAACTAGTGGCTGCTGATTTCTTTTATGGGGTTATTTTTTTCTGTTTGATTATGGGGTGACAAATTAAATATGAAACCTTTTTGTTTCAGAGCACAAGTTGTGGGATGGCCACCAATTCGATCTTTTCGGAAGAACACAATGGCCTATAATTTGGCAAAAAGCAACACTGAAGCTGAGGAGAAATCAAGAGTTGGTTGTCTTTATGTTAAGGTGAGCATGGATGGTGCCCCTTATCTGAGAAAGGTTGATCTGAAAACTCACAGCAACTATATTGAACTTTCTTCTGCTCTTGAGAAAATGTTCAGCTGCTTTACCATTGGTATGCCACTCTCTCTGTCACATTCATTGTGTTTAATTCATTGCTGTAACAACCTGGTGGAACAAGGTACCATGAATCAGACACCTAACTGAATTTATGACCAAGTTAGATACTAAAATTATAAAAACTTTGTATCAATTAAGGCAACAAGGTATTTAAAAATGAACAATTTTACAAATAGTTGTAACAATAGTTTGTTTTAGAATTATGCACGGTAATTGAATTTGTCTCATGAGGAATTTGTGTTGCTGAAATCAGGTCAATGCAGTTCACGTGGAGTTGCAGGGAAAGAGGGATTGAGTGAGAGAGCTTTCAGGGATCTTGTTGATGGCTCTGAATATGTTATTACATATGAAGATAAAGATGGAGATTGGATGCTTGTGGGTGATGTCCCTTGGGAGTAAGTTCCCTTTTTCATTTTGTTTCTAAATCCTCACTACTACTCAATAAATCACATCTTTTTTTACCATTATAGTTTGTGGTTCATCAAACTTAGTTTTGTTTTTCAGTTGTTTCTTTATTTCTTTTTATAAGCTTTAAAACTTTGGTTAGAGAAATTTTGGGGAGATTATCTCTGATACTACATCATTTCTTTGTAATATAATTTTTTTTAACTATGCTCTTAATTTAATCAATATAAAGAGAGAGAAATTAGTTAAGATAGTAAATAGAAAAGGTTGTAATGATATTCATATATATACACTGAGAAAACTAAAAGGTATAATAAATACCTCACTTAAAAATACATTAAAAATTAAAAAAAAAAACGGTTGATTTAGATGAAAATATCTTGAACAACTATTGCAAAAGAATAAAAAAAATCTCTTTTAAAATTGAAATTTATTGAAAACTATCAATATGGTCCCTTATAATAAAGATTCTCACCAATTCCATGTCCCAATAGCATTTCTGATTTTGTTTATCATCAAAGATTTACTTATTTATTTGTATTGAGATTGTAATATTTAATTATAATTAATGAAAAATTAGAGGAAACATTAACATCAATTTTTTGGTTAGTTAGTTTATAACTTACAACAAGAATCTAATCTGGATGTATACTGTTATGCTAATACTTTCTTACTCAATCACAACTTCAGAATGTTTTTATCATTGCATGACTTCTGATATGACAAGACAACCTTGTGATTTCTGATTGAGACTTCTAAATATCATTACAAACAATTGTAGTAAACTTTGTCTTTAATAGTGTTTATTGACTAATGCAATGATAACTTGCCACTGCAGGATGTTCACTGAGTCATGTAAGAAACTAAGGATAATGAAAGGCTCTGAGGCAATTGGACTAGGTATGTATTACCCCTATAAATTTTAGAAACACTATGTATATATACATATATATACATACATATACAAATACATATATATATATATATATATATATATATATATATATATATATATATATATATATATATATATATATATATATAATGAATAGGATTTTATAGTTTAAATGGAAGATTAACTGAAAATATGTTATGAATTTTGTTGCAGCTCCAAGGGCAATGGAAAAATCTAGGAGCCAGTACTAGTACAGAAGATTCTGCACTACTATTTGGTGATTCAGTGAAGCATATAAAGAAGGATTAGAAGAGAATTTGAGTTTATAGTTCTGTATTAAATAAAACTAAACTAAACGCCTTATGTAGCGTTTCAGTTTTTGTACGTTTGGATACTGATAAGTTTCAGTTTCCTTGTGCATGTGTAGAATATGAAATATTTTGCTGTTTACTGATATGGTGCACCTTTTTTTGGATTAGTTGACTGCATAAAATAATTGCTTTTTCCCTTCCCTTCTGAAACAATTTACTATAAAAGTATGCAAAAAAGAGTATTTGTTAATTTACTAACCTATATTTATTAACAGCAAATTGCAGTTAGCAAATTATAGGTAGTTCCAATATAGTGTTATACATCTGAAACAAACAAACTAGCAAATTTACTTTGCAATGTTAAAAGACAATATTAGGATAGGTAGGCCATTCTTTAAATTAAAATATTAAGCACATTCAAGCATGAACCATATCTAGGTCAAAATAAACATTTTTTTACAAACTTTTAAACACATTCATGCATCAACTAAATTTAATTAGAGCAGAATTTTTTTTTTTAACTACCACTGATCAACATAAACTTTATTTGGATGACTCATTGGTCCAATTATATACAGAAATAAGACAATATTTTTAGGGTGTCAAGCCACTATTTGATTTCTGATAAGCTCAACTATGATCTTCTTTGTCGAAAAACTAGTTGAAAATCAAATTTCAGTATTTCGATTTAAAAAAAATATTTTGATGTATAATTTATGTAATAATTAAAATTTTTATTTATTTTTAAAAATATGAAAATATAAAAAAAATAAAATTAAGTTTTTATAGTTTTGTGTTTAATTGAAAGTTTTAATATTTAAAATAATTCATATAGAATTAAATAAAATAGAAATCAAAGAAAAGTTAAAAAAAATTAAATCAACCAAGCCATATCCAAACAAATAAAGTTGAAATTAAAAAAGTTTATTAATTTATTAAGTTAATTTTGACTTAACAATGCTATTGTGTTGAAATATTAATTGTATTAGTTGTAATGGTTAATATTTTCCAATTTATTATACATTTTGATTACTTAAGTCAAAATATGTATTTAAGTTCAAAAAATTTGAATACCGTACAAGTTTTAAGTGATGGCTAATAGATGAGCGAAATATATTTTTAGCTCTATATTGTTTAATTGTATTTGTACAAATGAATTTTGTGGTTAATAAATTTTTGTGTAAGATGATTGACCATGTGAGGGTGATGCATATTGAAATTTGTGATACTTGTCACATATATGTAGATGTTGAACATGGCGAAATGTTAAGTGTTGGATATTTAGAGCGTAACATATCGAAAAATCTTAAATCGATTAATTTTTTTAGCATTTATTAAATGTTCATTAATATTAATTCATGATTATTATTTTTAATTAATACAATTATTCAAAGTTCTTGGAATATTAGATTTAATGATTCATATTTTATATAAATTATTATCAATATTAAAATTTTAAATCAAACAACAAACTAACATTTAATTGTTAATTTTTTTATATTAATACTTTGGATTCCTAATATTTCCTGTATAATTGGAACAATGAGTTCAGTGAATTAAATTCATGTTTGATGGTCTTGAGAAAAATTTGACAAATGATATTTTCAAGTGTATATAATTAAAGTGATGCTCTGTCAAATTTCAAACTATATTAGCTTTATCATTTCCTTACTTTGTAACACTTCGTGTATATTTTCAGCTTTTAAAGATAAATAATGTTTTTATTAATATAAATATTTTAACCAAAATTTATTATATATATTTTTTTAAAATTGTGATATTAACATAAATAATTATAAAACTGAACTATCAATTCTAATATCACTTAAAATAATAATAATAAGATATAAATCAACGTCACATCGAATTTAAAACTTTATATCTACTTACTTAAACATAAATATATCTTAATAAGAATAAAATTTGGCAAATTTTTTAAATTGGTGTAATTCTTTTTTTAAATTTCTGAAATTATGTATTGTTTTTATTTTTGGATATGGGTAAATCGTAAATAGAAAACACGATATCATTGCAAATAAATCGTGGCCCTATTTCACGATTTAATATAAGATTAAATGAAATCCTAAAAAGATGACACGATCTTAATTTACTAGATGAAATTATGCAACTAATATTTCAATTAATGAGTTAATTAATATACTGAGAATACTTTACAATTTTAATAAGGTTTTATTTGGCACGTGTGATGTATAGCTAATGTGAAACTAAAATAAATGGACAGTTACAAAAGTGGTTTTAATTATTGATAAAAATAATTGAAATTATTAAATTGAAACAAAAGTAAAGTTAATTTGAAACTAAACAATAATATGGTTGAGGGGATTATTATTTAAATTAAAATAAAAAATGATATGAGTATGAGATTTATATATTGAACTAAATTAAAAATAAGTTTGATTTTGAAAAGAAAAATTAAATTAAATTAATATTTAGTAATAAAATATATTTAGCAAAATTAAGTTTAAGTTTGATATTTGAATTTAGTTACTAATATAAAAATAATTTAAAATAAAAT